>OCTX012218664.1_pt1 | contig 10112 bp, 9 predicted proteins | sample 1539691 | NCBI WGS metagenome assembly OCTX01 (sample SAMN02144231, study PRJEB22623) | gut metagenome | biome: sheep rumen | host: Ovis aries | place: New Zealand | reverse complement strand
AGAATGACGCTGTCGTGTCCGTTCTTGAGGGCAAGCCTGTATATGGTGCGGATCTTGTTGAGCTGCACTGCGTCGCCAGCCTGCGTGAACCCGCCGTCAGGGGTCATGTATTGCCGCTCATCATTGCAGTAATTGTTCGGCTCTCGGAAGCTTAATGCCGCAACCGTTATAACTCCGCAAGCAAAAGGATCCTCCCGAAAGGCATATCCGTCGCGAAGGTTCCTACGAAAAAACATGACGTCCGGTGAATAGATGCCGCCAAAGTCTATATCAAGCGGATAAGCGTTGAACCTGTGCGGCACTTCAGCATCCTGCACACACTTGTACTTCGGGTCGTAGTACTGGTAGAGCGACTGGCTCAGGGTAGAAAGGCGGCAAAGCGTCTCCTCTTGAGCACCTAGGCCTTTGTCGTAGCCACCACCTGGGCGCTTGCGTGAGGCAAGATTCAGAATGGCTGGCCTGTATCCAGAATCCAACATAATCTTGGCGACATCTACACAGTCTGCATTGATGCACCCAGTCATTAGCTCGCCACTCTGCTGCGGAACATCGCTAACGTCAAAGGCTCTTGCATAAGCCTTCGTCCCAACAAGCAAGGCTTTTCTGTCGCCAAGTCCGATAAGCCGTCCATCAGGCAACCGATAGCCCCAGTGACGGAACACTTCGATGTTGCTCCTGTACACGGCTTCCATTACGCGCTTCGCGCCGTAGCGCCCGCCATTGACAATCTGATCCTTGGCTTCTTCTGCATTCCATGTCGTCATATCTTCCTCTTTTTCTTTGCGGCTATTATACCAAATCCTTTAGTCAAGAGTCCACTGGCGTTTTCCACTTTTCTTGCCGAGGATAAATAGTAAATTCGCAAAATGTCCGTGGGTAACCCATGGACATTATCTAGAATATCAATACTACTTAAAAAATCTATTCCACAATGCTATCTCTAATCGCTTTTTCTACATCTTTAAAGTCTTCTTTCGGAGCCGAGTTGCCACTTTGCGTCCATGTCACCAATAACCGTGCAGTTACATAGTCCGTGATACTTACGTTATAAAGACTGTAACTTCTAAGGGTGTCTTCCTTTGCACCATTCGGCCATATGCCCATGACGTTATTACTTAGCACTCTCACCTCCTTCTTCGTCCCATTAATCACCTGCGTTTCCTTTTTGCAATACCACTCTCCTTCCAGTTTTACCGTTGCACCCGCCAAGCATCCAGCCATAATTTGCTCCATGATATCATAGAATGGCTTGCCTATTGCAACAGCGAACGGCAACTTGCTTTGGCTTGCCGCTTTTAGTGCAGGACCAATGGTGTTTTGGATTATCCCTTCACGTAATTTCTCGTCATGATCAAGATCGAATTCCCACTTTTTCGAGTGAAACGGACAAAGCTCCAATGCAAACACTTTTTGCGGGTCAAGATTAGGATTACCGTAAACCCTTTTTAGCCAATTGACTCTTGCTCCACTATTTTTAATCCACCAGCCATATCCGCAGATATCTTCTTTATATTTTTCAAGCGCCTTCTTATTGTTGTCTGTGCTGAGATAGTTCCAGTCTTTGATGAATCGACTAAATTCGCAATTATAATTATCCACCAATTCTCGAATCTGCCACGCACTCTTATTGAGTTCCGAATAAAACTTCTGCCTCTCATATTTGTCTGACATCCCTGGATTGAGATTAAGTATCACTGCATCGCAATCGTCGCCATTCTCAGGACATCCCATATATGGCTCTGGCAATTCATCTATGTTGATGCATGATGCTCTGCCGAATCTAATCGTAGCCTCTTCCAAAATCGTATGTTTCCTTGAAATAAAAGTATACCAGTCCTTAACAAAGTCGTCCCAATATTTGCGGAACGCCTGCCATCCATTCCATGACAATTCATATTTCACGGGTTTCGGCGGTGGCAAGGCTAACTTCGTAACACGCGCATGCTCTGTGGTGTTACCTTGAGTTGTAGCAGTGCTACGAGTTCTTGGCGCTCTGACGTCAGCCTCAAAGATCTTCTCATCGTCCAATATCTTATACAATTTCACCACCGCGCGAATCACTTCGTCGCGTCGAGCAACCCACGGTTGACGATCTCGCTTCAAAGTAAACCATACCGCCTTTTCACTTTTTGGCTTGCTTTTCCCGATCGTAAAAGTCCACCCGCTTAGTTCCGAGCTTTTGTCTGTCGCATCACGAAGTCGCGTATCTGCCCATTTTCGCTTTTCCTCATAGTCTTTCCCAAAGAGGCCAACATACATGGATTCCTCTTTCAGGTAAAGGTGACCAATGCTGCCCTTAAACAAGATAAATTCTTCGTTTGTTCCATTGTAGGCGCAATTCGGAACGCCATTTCTCTTCAGCAATTGAAGTATCTGCTCACGTTCTTCTACTGTCATCGCACCCTCCTTTTTTGTGTGTATTATATAAATTTTCACGACCTTCTTTGCCGTGAGGCCTTTTGGCGTGCGGCGGTATTTCTGCCTCGACAAGTTCGGCCATCGCCGGCTCCTCAGCATGCAGATACTCGGAGAGATTGTCTACTGCTAGAGCCTCCGTAATATGTGCTTCTTTCTTCACCACTAAGTATTATACCAAATCCTTTCGCCAAAAGTCAACTGGCGTTTTCTTGGCGAGAATAAGTAATAAATTCACTAAAATGTCCATGGGCTACCCCATGGACATTACCAAGGTTATCCACCCTAATTAGTCTTCTTCGCCGTTGCTTTATCGAACTCAGTTATGCCCCTTACGGTAGGTCATACCATTCCAGTCGCGGATTTCCCACCGGCCGTCGGCCATTGTAATCGACACCTTCATATCGTTGCCGCTGCCCGATACCTGAGCACCGACCACTTCACCTGGCATATTGTAGCGACGAACAAGACTCCTGTTCGCATCGTACAACTCTGCCGTTTTACCGTGGAATGTAACGAAACAAGGTTCGCGCATAATAAGTTTCCTTTCTTTTTTATTTGTGTATGCTTGTGGACTCAAAACTGATGCCGCCTAATATGAACTTCAGTATCTTGAACGGCAGTTTTATCAAGAACCATAGTATTTTGAATGGTAGCAGTATCAATGTTTTCATTCCTTCTTTCCTTTGATAGCCCTTGACTGTTTGTGGCCATGCCCCAAGGGCGCAAGGCATACCACATATTAGAGACATTGCAATTATAGCATCCCTTGTCAAGTTTGTTAACTCAATCGCGAATAAATTTGGCTTTACCTCGCCTTTACGCTGCGACGCGAAGCGTCGCAGCATTCAAACCTTCATACTTATCTGAGATTTTTCTATAAACTACACATTGCTTCCCGGACCCGAGCGTTTTGCGAGTTGCTTCAGCATCCACAAAAAACACTCCATAAAATTTGTACCACGTTACTCCACAACGATATTCCCTCCAAAACACCAACCTCTTTATTGGATGAGACAATTCATCATTGATCCTTTCGATGGATGTTTTCATATCTTCATTATACTCTTTGACCGTCACCACTTCTTTCCAACCCCTTTTATCATACTTAACGCCAAACTCCCTTTCATTCTTCCATCCATATCCACCTTCTTCTGAGAGTATAAAAACCCTCTCATCCTCGGAATTCGGATTATCGAACCAATTTCGGTACTGCGATTTGACGACTTTAGAGCCAAACAACTTCACGATTTCCGACACTTTATCAAAGTCATCTCCGAAGGACAACACACCACTTTCCAAACAGGGTTTTAGTGAATTCATATTATTTTTCCTTTCTTTATTTCCATTAAAAATCCATTTTATATTGTACCAAATAAAATAGAATTTGTTAACTAAAATCTTACTATGGGCATTTACCTTGTCCTTTCACCGTTTATCTCACGCGAAGTCCGCAAAGTTCGCGAAGTCCGCAAAGTTTCTTGGGATGCCTTCGGCGGGTTTAGATATTAACCACACAGAGGCACAGAGGGAGAGATTTTTCGATTCTGCGATTAATCGATTTTTCGATTGCTAAAAAAGAAAAAACTTTGCGGACTTTGCGTGAGATAAAAAACAGGGAACGGGGAACGGGGATGGTCGTCCATTTAGAACTCTACCCGTAACATTCTAATTACGGTTTTCGCTCATTGGACCTACTCCAATCTTGATTTTACATACTGTTTTTTATCATATTATGGTCCTAGTGTCAATAGGCCAAGTATGCGTAAGTGGACAATCCGCGCAATCAACCCTTGAGATTTGCTATAGGCACGAGCCTGACGAGCGGCTCCACGAGGTCGCGCTCCGCATCAATCACGCACTCGATATCCTTGTACGCCTGCGGTGCCTCGGAGAGGTCAAGGTTCCCCTTGGCCTTGCCGAAGCCGCGATAAGGATGCCAGCGCTCGCAGACAATCCCCTCCATCGCCTTGTCGCACTCCTCCACAGTAAGAGTGGTAGACGCGCGCACGCGAGACATGCAGCGCCCCGAACCGTGCGAACACGACATGAAGGACTCTGGGTTGCCGAGACCACGAACTATGTAGGAAGCGGTCCCCATCGAACCGGGAATGATGCCTATTTCGTCTAGCTTCGCAGAGGTCGCGCCCTTGCGGTGGACACAGACCTTGCGCCCGAAATGATCCTCGAACGCGGCATAGTTGTGGTGTACGTCTGTCGTGCGGATGAATGTCGCCTCAGGCGCGAATTCGAGCAGAGTCTCCTTCGCTGCCTCCATCATCCGGCTGCGGTTCTCCTTCGCGTACCTGAGCGCGAACATCATGTCCGTGAAGTAATAGTGTCCGTCGGCTTCCTCGATGGGCAGGAACGCGAGATTCTTGTCCGCCAGCGGCACCCGGAAACGTGTACAGAGACGCTCGGCGATCCGATGGTAGTGCTCCTCGATGCGCTTGCCGAGGTTGCGAGAGCCGGAGTGGATCATGATCCACACCTTGGATTCGTCGTCATCAAGGACGGTTCCGTCGAGCGCCGTGGTCCTCTGCAGCTCTATGAAGTGGTTGCCTCCGCCGAGAGTCCCCAGGTTCATGCGGTCGAGCTTCGACGGCCACAGGTCGCTGCGCATGCCGTTATTGGCGGTGTACGACTCGAACCCGTCCCAGTTCTGCGTCGTCTTGTGGGAAACGCCCTCGCCCACGGGTATGCGAGTCTTGAGCTTCTCCTGGAACGCACGGCGGAAGCTCATCTCGGCAAAGCGAGACGCCGGCACATCGGTCTCCACGGCGATCATGCCGCAGCCGATGTCCACGCCGACCGCTGCAGGGATTACGGCGTTGTCGGCCGCGACTACGCCGCCGATGGGCATTCCGTATCCAAGGTGCGCATCGGGCATCAACGCGACATGATGGAACAACGCGGGATGGCGGGCGAGATTCTCCGCCTGCTTGACCGCTCCCTCCTCGCAGTTCTCGCACCAGGACTTTATGGGCATCGCCCAGCCTTCATCATACTTTTCCCACTTCACGGCAAACCCTCCTTGAAATAGTTGATCACCATCTTGTTGGTCTCGTAATGTTTAGTCTCTTTCTGGATATCCAGCGACCAGTCAGGACACCAGACATAATCTTCCCACAGTCCGTCCGTCTGCCATTCCCAATGCCCGCCTACGAGCAGGCGCAACGGCAAGAGCAGCTGATCGGCGAGATGTCTTTCGCACGCCTTGCCTGATTTGAGGAACTCGCGCAGGTTGGAGACAATCTCGCCGGCTACCGCCTTGCGGGACTTTTCGTAAGTGCCGACACCCGAGATTACAACCGATGCGCGCTCGTAGTCAAGCTGCGCGTAGGCGTAGTTGCCCGGTCCGAACGATTCCACCTTGCGCACCTCCGGCGCGAGGTCGAGCTCGCGGAATTGGTTGCACACGATTCCTACTTCCGCTTCGGCGATGGACTTCGGAATGGCCGACACGACGCCGACCACCTTGCCGCCCCTGTATGCGCCAAGCTCCTTCAGCTCGTAGCTTTCGGGCTTCTTGGATTCGTCGAACGGCCAAATGCGAAGCTTGATGACGCCGCCGGCGGCGGGATAGAAGCCGCAGCACTCGATCTCCGCCTCCACTCTTGCGCCCATCCTGCGCAGCTCCGGTAGATACGCCAGCGAAAAGAACTCCCAAATAGGAGCGTAAGGAACGTGTGTTCCGCCGGTGATGGTAACGCTGGACGGCTTGTCCGCCTTGAGCAACACGGGAATGACCGTCTGCGCGACGAGTGTCACGCTGCCAGCTGTCCCTACGTCGAAGCGGTAGTCGCCGCCCTTGATCCCCTTGGGCGAGAACTCGAGTTCCATCGACCCGACCTCGTTGCCGCTCACCTTCGCGCCGCAGATCTCAGCGACCGCGTTGACGCAGGTAAGATGCTGGCGCTTGAGCCCCGGCTTCTCGCGCTTCGCCCGGATATTGGAGAACGACACCTCGCAACCCGTGACGGCGGCGAGCGAGAGCGAGGTGCGCAGAACCTGCCCACCGCCCTCGCCCACGGAACCGTCTATCTCGATCAAATCAGCCATCCTGCTCCTTCTTTTCGTTGCTGTCTGCTTCAACAGGAACCGGGTCCGGGCAATATCCCTGAAGCCAAAAGATACCCCTTACCGGATCATGCGCCTTCGGAGATACGGAGAAACACGACTTCTTCGCTATGAGCGGGATCACGACATCCTCGTCGTCCCGCGCAATGGCAATACGCAGCTCCCAGAATGAGGTACCGAACGCGGAGATGCTGCGCCGCCTTCCGAACACCGGCGACTGGAATTCTGCATCGTCGGGATAGGCGTTCCCCTTGGGTAGGTACGCCACCATCTGTTCGAGACGGAAGATCACCGGCTTCGGATTCCCGTTCTCGTCGTACTCCTGCTCCTGCCCAAGGCGCTTGCGGTGTTCGACCGCCTTATCGCCTTCGAAGCGGAACTCGCGATCCTTCTCCGGCATTACATCCGCCTTGTACGCGAACGCCGAAAGACGGAACTTGTAGGTCTTGCCGATTTCGTACCTACCCTTGTTCATCGCATAGCGCGTATCGAAGAACGCGATCTGCCTTGCCGCCTCGCCAAGAACCTCGCCCTCCAGCGTGGCCTCCACGCCAGCGGCCCATTCATGGATGCAGGTCAGCTTGACCGCGACTTTGGCGCCCTCGAATTCTGGATAGCCGGACACGACGACATTGCGCTTGTTCGCCTCGTCAGCGCCGATAAGAACCATAAGGCGAAGCGGAGTATCCCTGGAGACATAGTGTATCTTTTCTCGTCTAGGGAATTCGTCCCCGAAATCGCAGTCGACCGGCTCTGGCGTGGAGAAGACCATGTTGCCTTTCGCGACCGTCTCCGCCAGCCACGTCGATATGAACTCGGCTGTGCTGTTGGTCTCTGACAGACAGCTTATGTGGTCTCCGTGTCCCTGGTTGACGTCGAATTCGTCTTGCTTCTTGTTTTCCTCTTCCATGTCGTGCCTCCGTTTATGTCCTATCGTTCAAATGGCTCGGGCGGCCGGAGTCGAACCGGCAACCATCGCACCTCGAGGGTGCCTCTTAGGCTCTACCATTGAGCTACGCCCGAATAAAGTCCCCGCAGGAAGGACACCGGAAGCACGAAGGCTATCCGATGCCCGACCCGGGGGCGAAACCAGCGCCGCGCCACTGCGGATAATTTTTACGCCTTTCATTTTGAGTCTTTCGATGTAAGCCCTTAACCCTTGCGGTCTAAACTCCATAGGAGCTGGTCTCAACATCGTTAGATCGGGACGGGCGCCGAAACGCCCGCCCAAAATGAGCAGCAGCTGAGGCGCTGGTTTCAAATCATTCATCCACTTCGATCTCGATCTTGGTGGCTGCGTTGAACTCGTCCAACTCGTCCTGGAGCCGGTCGGCGCGAGCCTGAAGAGTCGTGACTTCGTCCAATACCTGAGGCTGGCGGATTACCGCCTCGAGCTCCGTCTCGATACGGGAGCCGTAGTTCGTCTCCACGAACCTTCCTTCCTTTACATCAAGCCCGTTGAGATACGAAATCTCCGATTTCACCTCGTCAAGCTCAATTATCTTAGAGACGATGGGGCCGTTCGCCTCTGCAATGGCGGTCTTGATGGAGACGAGCCTGTCCCGCAGAGTTTTGGCAAGAGTGTACGTCTCGGACACGTCAATGCCGCGCGGCACGTTCTTGTCCTTCGAGTTCTCCCTGCCCACAAGCTCACGCGCTTTCGCCAGCCGTCCGGCTACGCGATTCTTCTCCTTCAAGGCTCTTGCTATTGTAACACGCTTTTTCATTTTTTTGCTCCTTCATCTTTGTCTTTGAAATTGGCGTCGCCGAAGACCGGATTCGAACCGATGCTGGTCGTTTTGGAGACGACTGCTCCCGAGAGCTACATCGGCGACACAAATGTATTAGCACAGAGTGTGCCAACGCGAAAACGCCGGATATTCCCTGATTTTGTTCTTCCTGCGTATAATATTTTATACTCGCATATCCTAGCGTATAGACAAATCAACCAAAATATGATATAATATACGCCATGAAAACGACAGTCATATCCGTATTGGGTACGCAGAAGGACGCACACGGCGGCACGGGGCCTTCCAGATGGGACACCTGGCGGCCGACCATCGGCCTAGTCCAGCAGGAAGATCTGCCCATCGACGAATTGCATCTCATCCTCAACAAGGAGTTCACTCCCCTCGCCGAACGGGTCAAGGCCGACATCCTCTCCGTCTCGCCGCAGACCAAGATCATCTTCGACATTGTGCAGCTCGTGAACCCCTGGGACTTCGAGGAAGTGTACGAGAAGTTCTACGACTACGCGAAAAAGCCCTGTTTCCACGAGGAAAAGACGAGCTACTACATCCACATCTCCACGGGTTCGCACGTCGAGCAGATATGCCTCTTCCTGCTTGCTGAGTCCCACCACCTTCAGGCGAAGCTCGTGCAGACCTCGCCCAAGGAAGGACACGTCCGCCACTCGCACGACCCCAAGGGAACCTGCAGCATCATTGACCTTGACCTGTCAAAATATGACAAGCTTGCGGCAAGATTTGAAGTCGAGCGCCGCGACGATCTCACCTTCCTCAAACAGGGCATAGACACGAAGAACGCAGCCTTCAACCGTCTCATCGAAACGATCGAGCGCGTGGCGGTCCGATCGTCCGACCCGATCCTTCTCACCGGCCCGACCGGCGCGGGCAAGAGCCAGCTCGCGAAGCAGATATACCTTCTCAAGAAACAGTCGGGCAAGATCAAGGGCGCGTTCGTGGCCGTGAACTGCGCGACGCTCGGCGGCGACCTCGCCAAGTCCGCTCTCTTCGGACACAAGAAAGGCGCGTTCTCGGACGCCGCGTCCGACCACATGGGCTACCTCAAGGAAGCCGATGGCGGAATCCTGTTCCTTGACGAGGTCGGCGAACTTCCGCTCGAGGCGCAGGCGATGCTCCTCAAGGCGATCGAGGAGAAATGCTACCGCCCGCTTGGTGCGGCGAAGGATGAACACAGCGACTTCCAGATCATCTGCGGGACCAACGGCCCGCTGGACGATCCGTCGAAGTTCCGAAACGACCTGCTCACGCGAATCAACCTCTGGCGATTCCGGCTGCCGGGACTTGCGGCGAGGCGCGAGGACATCGAGCCGAACCTCGACTACGAGCTCGACCGCTACGCGAAGCGGACCGGTAAACACGTATCCTTCAACAGCGAGGCGAGGCGGATGTTCCTCGACTTCTCGCTCGACCCGAAGAACACATGGCCAGGCAACTTCCGTGACCTCAATGCGATGGTGGTCAGGATGTCGACGCTTGCAGACGGAGGCCGGATCACGACAGAGCTCGTCGAAGAGGAAATCGCTAGAGGCGCGCCGGCTCCATCCGCCAAGCCCGGAGAAGCTGACGCCAGCGCCCCCGATCTGGCGGCGCTCATCGGAGAGGACTACCGCGATAAATTCGACGAGTTCGATCTCGTCCAGTTCTCGCGCGTGGTGGAAGTCTGCCGCAAATCTTCATCCGCCGCCGACGCGGCCCGCAAGCTCTTCGCTGTCTCGATGAAGGCCAAGTCATCGTCCAACAGCTCGGACAGGCTCGTCAAATACCTCGCGCGCTTCGGCCTCAAGTTCAAAGACCTGCGCTCCGGCGACTGACCGGCGGATGCGCCGCGATGCGGCGGCAGCGCGCCCC
>OCTX012229360.1_pt1 | contig 10113 bp, 9 predicted proteins | sample 1539691 | NCBI WGS metagenome assembly OCTX01 (sample SAMN02144231, study PRJEB22623) | gut metagenome | biome: sheep rumen | host: Ovis aries | place: New Zealand | reverse complement strand
AGTCTGGCCAAGAAGGGATTTGTAAGAATCCACAGATCCTATCTGGTGGCGGAAAGGTATATTACCGGGGTAGCACACGGCGAGGTGTCCATTGCAACCGGGATCACTTTGCCAGTGGGCGGGCGCTACGCGGATAATATAAAACTCTCGCAGTAAAAGGGAGGACCCTGATTCAGTCAGCTGGGAATTGGATTGTTGTACAAACCTATTTTGAAAGTGTAAAGCTTTATTTTATGCAGAACAGGGCAGGAAAAAAACAAAAGTATATCTGTAAATGCAGAGCAGTGAAATGCCTTGCAGCGGTCATCCAAAGGGGGATGGCAGCGGCACTGGTTTTCGTGCTCTGCTTTTTTATGGCTTTTACAATGCCGATACAGGCGGCATCCGGCGGCGCCGAACACCATGTGGATACGCTGGACTACTGTTTACGGGTCCATGATGTAACGGTGTACATGTCGGAACTGCAGGGCCTGGAGGGCGGACAGAAAAAGGAACTGGTGGAAAACGCATCCGGATATGCCTTCTATACATGGAGGATACTATACAGGGAATGGCAAGAGCGGGTATCCGGAAGCGGCGATTTCAGCGGCGTGAACTGGAACCAGGAAGGATCCTATAAAATTACTGTAAGAATGCCTGCTCTGACAGAAGGACTGATTTCAGAAGTATCCTATACCCTGACGATCGTAGACGATCTGCCGGAACCCGAACCGCCGGCCCCGGTTACCTACAGGGTCACGGTCCGTTTTCTGGATGAGGAGACAGGAGAACCTCTTAAAGAGGATTTTGTCAGCGATGAGATAGAAGAGGGCGCTCCTTTTGAGATCGGTGCGGATATCCTTCTTCTTCCCGAAGGCTATACAGTGGCAGAGATTCAGGGAGACCTGGCGGGGGAAATGACTTCTGACAGAGAGATCCTTGTTATATGCCGTAAGCGGGAGACCGAAGTACAGGAACCGGCCGACCCCGAAAATCCCGACGGCCCCGGAGGCGAGGGCGAAGGGAATGGAGAAGAGTCCGGGGATGTCACAGGAATAACCGGCGGAGATCATTCCGGAAGTGGTGATTCCAATGGCAGCAGCAACGCCGGCGGCAATTCTGGCAGCAGCCACAATGGTGGTTCAAACAGTAATAACAACAGCAATTCCGGGAAAACTTCCGGAAAGAATTCAGGAAAGAATTCCGGTAAAACCTCCGGATCCTCAAAAGGCAGCAGCTCCGGAAGAACCGGCAGCGGCAGTTCTTCATCCGGCAGTAAGGCCAGCACAGGCCAGACAACAAAAACTCCCTCTGCAGCGGCCCAGGCAGCAGCGCAGACAGCGGCGCAGAACGAAACTCCGGCAGGAGAGTCTCAGATAGCAGAGACTTCTCCCGCAGAAGAAACAGCCGCCCTGGCACCTGAAGAAAGTGCTCTGCCCGCTGAGGAAGTGGCAGCACCGGAAGCAGAGCTGCCGGAAGCGGAGGTAGTGGAAACAGTTCCGGCTCCTGTACAGGAAGCGGCAGATGGAACGAGCACAGCTCTTGCTGCAGATGAAAACGAAGGCGGCCAGGAAGCCCTTGGCGGAGCGGTAATACCCCAGGCCCAGGCTCAGAAAGAAAAGTATCCTCTGTGGAGTACGGCCGTAGGTGTTGCCGAGGCAGGCGTTCTTGCGGTCCTGAGCTGTATGATCTTTTCGGATCTGAAGCTGATCATGTGGTTTGAAAAGAAGAAGAGAAGGTGACAGGATATGTCTGCATATTTGATCCCGATCATTCTGGGACTGCTGATCGTTGTGCTTCTGTTGGTGCTGCGGTTTACCAGAAAAAAACTCGATGATATGGACGGCCTGGGAAAGGTCACCGAACCTGGTGAGGATGACGATGTCATAGGCACCTTTGGAAAGTGAACAGAATAGATAAATGGCAGACTTGTCTGCGGGAATTTCGGATGAGATGACCGCGGTATGACAAAAAGACGGGTTTTGGCGAATGTATCAGAGACCGGCACAGTATAAGATGTGTCGGTCTCTGTTTGTGTTTTCAAGGAAACTAAGGGAACAGACACAACGTCAGATAGGGGCCAGGATGCATCTGGAAACAGGTAGTTGGGGAAAACATTGGTAAATCAAGGCGATAAAGGAAGGACGTGACCTGGTCTGAGGATAAAAACTCCGGATGACGGAAAATGTCATCCGGAGTGTTGGAATATCGAATATGCATATAGGTGAAATAGATTACATATAGTAGTTCTTATACCACTGGGCAAACCGACGCAGACCTTCCCGGATGCCGATCTGAGGCCTGAATCCATAATCTTCTTCCAAAGCCCTGCTGTCTGCATAGGTTACAGGAACATCGCCGGGCTGCATGCCGACAAGTTCTCTGTGCCCTTCGAAATCATAATCCCTGGGAAGGACTCCGGCGCCCACAAGTTCTTCCTGTAGCGTGCTTACATAATCCAGGAGGTTTTCGGGAGTTCCGCCACCAATGTTGTATACGGCATATGGAGGGAGGGGAAGTCCGTCTTCTCCGGTTTTCTTTTCGGGAGCACCCTGCATAACGCGGACCACGCCTTCAACAATGTCATCCACATAGGTGAAGTCCCGCATGCAGTTGCCATAGTTGAAAATCTGGATGGTCTTTCCGGCTGTCAGTTTCTGGGTGGCAGAGAAATAAAACATATCGGGCCGTCCCGCAGGTCCGTAGACCGTAAAGAAGCGAAGACCTGTGGAAGGGATGTTGTAGAGCTTGGAATAGCTGTGGGCCAGAAGCTCATTGCTCTTTTTGGTCGCTGCGTACAGGGAGACAGGATTGTCTACCTTGTCATCGACTGAAGCATCCTTTTTTATTTTGATAAGATCCTGGCCCTTCTGGCCCTGGTCCTGGGACCTGTAGGGGCCCTTCTGGCCCTGGTCTTTCGGAGGGCCTACCGCATTTATCAGACAAAGCTCAGAGAGAGCGAGTCCGAGTACAGGTCCTTCATGCAGGAAGCGGTCTCCAACATGGTGGTGACCAAGACCTTCCAGCGGGAGGCCTATAACCATGCCTACATGCACGACATCCGGAGCAGGCGTATGGACATTGTCATGAAGAGCGCCAGGCTCTCCTCCCTCATGTCCTCCGTGATGCGGATCGTTTACAGGATCGGCTATCTGGGCGCCTTCTGCTGGTGCGCCTACCGGATCTCGGTGGGAGCTATCACCTACGGGACCATGACGGTCTTTATCAGCATGGTCGGAAGCGTCCAGGGATCCATTTCTTCTCTTGGATCGGTCCTGCCCTCTTTCTACAGCATGATGGTGGCATCCAGAAGGGTCATCCGCATCGTGAACATCCAGGACGAGGATTACGAGGGCCCGGATACACAGCCCGAAAAAGTGGAAGTGGAAGTCAGAGACGTATCTTTCTGTTATAATCGTAAGAAGGGAAGGATAGTCCTGGACCACGTTAACTTTAAGGTGGAGCCGGGCCAGATCATAGGAATAGTAGGTCCCTCCGGGGCTGGCAAGACCACCCTGGTAAGGCTCCTTATGGGCCTGCTGCCGCCGGACCGGGGATCTGTTATCTATACGGACGAAAAGGGCAATACCGAGACGGCAAAGCCTGCTTCCCGCCGTTTTATATCCTATGTCCCCCAGGGCAATACCCTCCTGTCCGGAAGCATTGAAGACAACCTCCGGGCCGGCAAGGAAGACGCCAGCGAAGAAGAACTCTGGGAGAGCCTCCGCATGGCGGATGCGGACCGCTTTGTCAGAAAGACTGCCGACGGCCTTAAGACCGTTCTTCACGAAAAGGGAGGCGACCTTTCCGAAGGCCAGGCCCAGAGGATCGCCATCGCCAGAGCGCTTATTCGGAACAAGCCCATCCTGATCCTGGACGAGGCTACCAGCGCTCTGGACGAAGATGCAGAATCCCGGATCCTGAAAGCCATTTCCGGAAGCTACGGAAAGACGGTCTTTATTATTACCCACAGGAAATCCATGCTGCAGTACTGCAGCCGGGTCATAGAGGTCACTGAGGATGCCTCTGCTGCAATCAGGGATCTGTAAGTGGAGATGTTCTTTTTCCTATACCTCAGAGAAGGATGATTCCGGGATTTTTTATCTGAAGTAGAGAGGACCGGCATTTGTATAAAAGTAAAAAAGGCGGGGATGCACCCGGACAAGGAATCGTCCGGTTAAAGAAAGGGGCAGACAATGGAGCAGGGAATGGAGCAGGGAATGGAGCAGGCAAAAAAACAGCTTGTCCGGTTAAAGAGCCTTATTGAGGCATTACAGTCGCTGGATCCTACATCTGTCCAGCTGCTTCGAATCATCAGGAGTGAGGATAAGACCTATTACTTTGCGCGCAGGATCGGAATTAAACCGTCAGAAGCACTAAAGAAATTTGTTCAATCTGTTTCTGCGAAGTATGGAAATGTAATTAAGGAAGCTGAGCTTATAGATGATTATAGGGGTGATTTTGTTAAAGGCTGCATATACAGGCTTTCGGCAGATGATCCGCTGATTGACGAGGCTTTCAGAGAACTGGAAAGAGAAACGGCTGATCCCAAAACGGAAGGAGAAGTGCTGAAAGGCGACTGGAATGCTCTGCTGATCAGGGGCAATATAGAGATTGAAGGGAAAACAAAGCAGGTCGATCTGTTTTCCCTGAAGAATCCGGTGACGGTTCTGAAAAATAAGTTTGAACTTTTTGACAGGGATCAGTTCAAAGAGCTTGAGAGTCCGGTACTTACACTGAATAAAAGTCTTGATGCAGTCATTGCAGACGGCACTTTCTATATGCTTACAATGCAGGCGGAAAATCTGTTTGATATGGAACGGTCTTATAACATACGCCGCGGCGATACGGTCAAAGTGATAAAAGACCTGAAAATCCTGTCAGATGACAGTGCCTTCGAGGAAGTGTCAAAAAAAGGCCAGAATCCCAGACGTTTTGCTTCTTTCAATCAGAAAAGGCTTGAAGCGCTAAAGGATGATGCGGACCGGGAAAAATATATGGGGCAGTTTAATATCGATATGGAGGATGGCAGGATCAGGACGGATGACCCCAGAAACTGCGAGCGCCTGATCAAGTTCCTGTGTGACAAAGCCATGCTCGATCCTGTAGATGAAAAGCCGAGAGAAGTAGCGGCGGCGAAGGAGTGGACATGATATTTGAGATTTCCATATATTATCTGTCCTGTCTGCCCCTGTGGCTTTCCATTTTTTTTATTGATGTAGTCAGTCTGTGCAGAGGCACGGAGCATGGATGGACAGAATGGCTCAGCATAGACGCAATACTCCTGGCAACAGCAATGTGCGGAATCTATACATATCTGTGGATCAAAGGAGCGGAAACACCGGCCGGTGAAAAATATATCATTGACAAGGCAAAGGAAGAGCGTTTTGCGGCGGTGGAATTTATGATGTCTTATGTTTTCCCTCTGTTTGCTTTTGAATTTACCCAGTGGGACGGGGTAGTTCTTTTTCTGATTTTCTTTGGCTGCTTCGGTTTTCTGGTTCACAGACACAGGATTTTCTCTACGAATCCTGTCATGGAGCTGCTGGGATACAGGGTTTATGAATGCGATCTGAAGCTTTATAAATCTGCTGCTGATAAGGAAAAAAACAAGGGTCAGCCTGTAATTTTTAAAAAGAGTATCGTAAGCAGGCATGAGCTTGACGGCATGCCGGGCTGCATGATCCGGACTAAAATAATCAATAATGACTATCAGTTTGAGACAGAATTCACCGTTCCGGACAGTGAAGAATGAAAAGAGGGAATGTTTGCCATTTATCATACGGAAAGCAGGCATGGTTTTAACGGGGTAGAAATGCAGCAGAATTATGAACTGTCGAAAAAGGATACCAGAATGATACAGGGACTTGCGGTCATTTCCATGGTCTGCGTGCATTTGTTTGACACGCTTGATTACGAAGGCAGGTTCGTTCCCCTGGTTTTTTTCCGGGGGTATCCTCTGGTCTTTTATTTTGCCCAGTTGTCCGACTTTGCTGTTATGGCCTTTGCCTTCTGCAGCGGATATGGCCACATGACCCAGTATGGAAAGCCTGGCTACTATAAAAGACGCCTTGCAGGACTGCTTGGCGTATATCTGAATTTCTGGATCATCCTGGCAGCGTTTACTCTGGTAAGCATGCTTACGGGAAACGGATCATCCATGCCGGGCTCTCTTAAGACCTTTATCGGGAATCTGACAACAGTCCGCTGCTCTTATAACGGGGCATGGTGGTATCTGTTCACTTATGCGCTGATCGTTTTTTCGTCCCCGGTCCTGCTGGAGCTCTCCAGAAAAAGATCCGGATGGAAATTCGTTCTGCTGACGGCTTTCATGGGCGCAGTCTTTTTCGTCTCTTATTATGTGAGATTCAGGATTCAGCCTTCGGGCTGGCTCCCGCATCAGCTCAGCCTCTATGGAATGACGGCACCCGAATACATGATGGGATCGCTGGCCTGTGAATACAAAATTTTCACCCGTCTGGGGAATGCGTGGAAGGAGATATTCCGTACTCCTCTCACGGATATGGGAGTGTCAGTCCTCCTGTTTGTGATCCTGCTTCTGTGCAGGACTCTGGTCTTTCCGTCATCATTTTTCGCACCGGTCTCCGGGGCTGTTGCTCTTTTTCTGTTTCGGAAGATGGAGAAACCTGAGTGGCTTCAGAAATGGTTTCTTCTGCTTGGCAGGCATTCGACCAATATCTGGCTGACGCATATGTTCTTCTATCTGTATATCTTTACCGGATTTGTATATACGGCAAGATACCCGGTTCTAGTCCTCATGCTGATGCTCGCAGTCACTATACCGGTTTCTCTTGCTGTCAATGCGGTCCATAAACCCCTGCTTGGGGCTGTAAAAGCACATCTGGTCAGGGACTAGGTTCCGGGATGGTCCGGTCCGGCATAAAGAGCAAGGCGATCTTAGGGATCCATGTATGGCTTCCCGCAGCCTGCAAAAAGGCAGAGGAACTACGGATATTTTTTCCGTACTTTTCCGCATGCATTGCACCCCGGCGAAGCATCCCTGAGAGAAAGGTATAATCTATGATTCGTTTCTTGTTAAAAGCAGTACTGGCCGTTCCCTCTCTGTTCCTGGCCCTTTCTCCAAGGCTCTGGGTCTTCGGGTTCGGAGTAGCGCTGGAGGCTGTTCTGTTTATTTACTGGCTGCTCAGAAGAGGGGATGAGAAACCCGGGAAGGGCGCTCTGTTCTGCCTTTCCTTTCTTATGCTTTATCTGGTCTATGCTTTTTTGCTTGCGACCATTTCCAGAAAGGCCGGATCTTCCTACAGGACCATTCTTGTCCCCCTGAAAGCCTGGTGGCAGATTTTTAAGGGCAGCAAGACAAAGCTGAAGGAAGTGTTTTACAATATCTGCCTTCTGACACCTCTGGGGGCTCTGGTCCCTCCGCTTTTAAAGTACCGGTGCAGATGGAAGGATATCCTTTTTCTTGCTTTCCTCTATACCATGGCGGTGGAATGCACCCAGTTTCTGTTTAAGCTGGGATATTTTGAAATTGACGACATCCTGCATAACTGCCTGGGGGCCATGATCGGCTACGGAGGAGTCTCTCTCTTAAGAAGGCTGCTTTGGAGAATAAGGGGCATTCAGGACAGCAGCATCCCTGTTCCGGTTTCTGCGGACGAGCTTTCCCGGGAGACGGACGAACAGATGCAGATGCGGGATAACGGAGCAGAGATCCTGTAGGAGGGCTCTGCCGGGCTGCATGCAGGATGCAATGACAGATCGAAATGAAGGAGGCCTTTCCGGGGCCTCCTTTTTGGAAAATACAGGGACTTTACGGCTCATAAAGTCTCAGGGAGGGCAGTCCGGCCTCTGAGGGCAGCTTTCCCGCTGCGGGGCAGATGGCAGGATGTGATATACCCTTATATTCCGAGCATCCTGAAGCGGCAGACTCGCAGTATGCTTACTCTCAGCTTTGATATCAGATCTTTTTAAGGGAAGGAGAACAGACTATGACCATGCGGGGAACATTCCGCTTTCATCCGGTCGGACAGGGACTTTTTTATTCCGGCCTGATTCAGAAACCTGAAGACGGGGATTTCAGACAGTTTTCTTTTGCATATGACTGCGGCAGCACATCTTCGCATAGATTTCTCCGGAGAGAGGTGGATGATTTCAAAGAGCTTCTTCCCTGCTGGAAGAAAGGACAAAAGAAGAGACTGGATCTGCTGGTCGTTTCTCATCTGCATGACGATCATGTAAACGGTCTGGAATACCTGCTTAAGGATGTAGAGGTGGATACAGTCGTTATGCCTTTCATGGAGCAGGCGCTACGGCTTCTGGCATGGACGGAATCTCCCGGTCAGGAAGAGTTCCTTCGAGACTTTTATGCAGATCCTGCAGGCTGGTTTTCCGAAAGAGGCGTACGCCGCATCCTGCTGATCGGATCACGGGGCTATGACAGCTCCCGGAAGTATGATGATCCTCGTGCGGAAAGGAATCAGAGAGACGCAGGCAGGGAGGATATACGTATTGCATCCGAAGATATCAAAAAGGAAGCTTATATCAATGATACCCGGATACTCTGGCTTACTGCCCCTGCGGAGATAAACTGGGCCTTTTACTGGACCTTCAGGTTCAGCAGTCTGCCGCTTCCCGAACTGGAGGAATTCAGCCTTACTGCAAAAGCCTTTCTTAATGAATATGACTGTTCGGTGCGTGATGTTTTTTACAGCAGAAAAATGAAACAGGAGCTTGCCGGAAGATTAGGGAAAGTGCTTAAAGCCGGCAGAACGATCAACAGGACTTCGCTGGTTATGGTGCATGAACCGAATACTTTCTATAAAACACATTTCAGCGCCTGGAACCTGCCCTTTATTGACGAACTCTGGTATATGACAAAAGAAAAAGACAATAAGTTTTATGATCTGGGGATGTTTACCGAAACGGCCCGGTCAACTGTTCTTACAGGGGATGTTGAGTTGGAGAATGAAGATGAAATGAAAAAGCTTGGCCTGGACCGGCCGGAGAGCTACAAGGTATTCCAGTACCCTCATCACGGCGCAGCAGATGCTTTTCCTTATGCGCTGGAGCGTAAGATCCTGCCGAAAAATACAGTGACGGTATTTTCTGCAGGAACTGTCAACAAGTACGGGTCTCCGGATCCGGGCACGGCAGAAAGGCAGCACTGCCCGAAGCTTGTTAATGAACGCTTTGCTTTCGATTACAGTATTACAGTCAGGTAACAGATAAGACAGCAGCAAAAGCACAGGAATCTGTAACAGGATTAAAATCGGAGTATGCCTCTTTATCAGATGGAGGAACTGCCATGACTAACGGTGGAGCAGCTGCAAGCAGGGGGGTTATCTTTCAGGCTGTCATTGGATTCAAAGAGTGCCTTGATTCTGATGGCGACTGGGACCAGATAAAAACGAGCCCAGGACAGAAGAAGACAAAGCAGACATAATGCTCTGCAAAGACGGGAAAATAAAGCCTGCCATCCAAGTGAAGGCATATATTGCAGACCTTTCAAGTTCGGAGAAAACTACTCCCAAACTCAGAAAGTGAAGCACAACATTATGGAAATAGAAAAATTGCTTTCTCCAGATATGACTTCAGATAATCCAGAGGAATCATAAGGACAGGAGGAGCAGCCTGCTTTCAAAGGACAGTGAAAAGTATAAAAGATGACGAAACATACATACAGAGACAGAGAGCTGCCGCACTGAATGAATTTCAATCAGTGCGGCAGCCTTATTCCTGTATGAGGACCTGGATGCAGTTATTAGTTTTGAGCGGCTTATGACGCAGCCCTGGATGTGGTCCTGGGCATGGTATGGAATGCGGTTCTGAAACCGATACTGCCTTCCTTATCAGGGCCTGCGGATGGCCAGCATGGTCAGGTCGTCGAACTGGGGGGCATCGCCCACGAAGTCTTTGACGGCATTGTTCATGTTGACAAGGACGTGGTAGGCATCGGCGTCGGGATCCTGATTCAGGGCATCCAGCATGCGCTGTGTTCCGAAAAGTTCGTCATCTTCATTGGCAGCTTCCGCCACGCCGTCGGTATAGAGGAAGAGGGTTCCTCCCTTTTCCAGGGTCATTTCATACTCGCGGTAGCGGGTGCCCTCCATGCCGCCTATGACAAAGCTGTGTCTGTCCTTGAAGATCTCGAAC
>OCTX014522022.1_pt1 | contig 10114 bp, 6 predicted proteins | sample 1539691 | NCBI WGS metagenome assembly OCTX01 (sample SAMN02144231, study PRJEB22623) | gut metagenome | biome: sheep rumen | host: Ovis aries | place: New Zealand | reverse complement strand
GGAATAGGACCAGAAATAGTAAAAGAAGCCACTAAAGTATTAGATAAAGTGGGCGAAAAATTTGGCCATACTTTTAACTACACAGAAGTAGATATGGGTGGTGTTTCCATAGATAAGCACGGTGTGCCTCTAACTGATGAAGCGCTTGCTACAGCTAAAGAAAACGATGCAGTTTTGCTTGGCGCTGTAGGAGGAATCGTTGGAAAGGACAGTTGGTACGATTTAGCACCAAACCTAAGACCTGAGGCAGGGTTACTTGCTATTAGAAAAGGACTTGGACTTTTTGCTAACCTTCGTCCAGCATACCTCTACAAAGAACTTAAAGGTGCGTGTCCTTTGAAGGAATCGGTTGCTGATAAGGGATTTGATATGATTATTGTCCGTGAGCTTACTGGTGGTCTTTACTTCGGTGAAAGAGAGACTAAAGAAGTGGACGGAGTGATGACAGCTAAAGACACATTAGTCTACAACGAAAACGAGATTAAACGAATTGCAATTAAGGCTTTCGAGATTGCAATGAAGAGAAATAAAAAAGTGATTAGCGTGGATAAATCAAATGTGCTTGATTCATCTAGACTTTGGGATAAGGTTGTGAATGAAGTTTCTAAGGATTATCCAGAAGTAACACTAGAGCATATGCTAGTTGATAACGCAGCTATGCAGTTGGTTAAAGATCCGGCACAGTTTGACGTAGTAGTTACTGAGAATATGTTTGGTGACATCTTATCAGACGAAGCTAGTATGATTACTGGTTCAATCGGAATGCTTTCATCAGCATCCCTAAGAGAAGACAAATTTGGTTTATACGAGCCTAGTCACGGAGCAGCACCTGATATTGCAGGAGAAGACAAAGCAAACCCAATTGCCACAATTTTAAGTGCAGCTATGATGCTTAGATATTCCTTTGACTTGGACGAAGAGGCTGATGCAGTAGAAAAGGCAGTTGAACAAGTTTTAGAAGATGGTATTAGAACAATTGATATTCACTCAGAGGGTATGACGCTAGTTGGTTGTAAACAGATGGGTGATGAGATTGTAAGTAGAATATAAGGAGGACCAATTATGAAAAGTGATGTAGTAAAGCAAGGGATGCAGACAGCACCTCAAAGATCATTATTTAATGCGCTTGGTCTTACACAAGAAGAATTGAAAAAACCTTTGGTTGGTATCGTATGCTCATACAATGAGATAGTACCAGGCCATATGAATTTAGATAAAATAGCAGAAGCCGTAAAGATGGGCGTTGCTATGGCAGGCGGAACACCTATTGAGTTCCCAGCTATCGCAGTTTGTGATGGTATTGCTATGGGACATATCGGAATGAAGTATTCGCTCGTTACTAGAGATTTGATTGCAGATTCTACAGAGTGTATGGCTTTGGCTCATCAGTTTGATGCGCTAGTTATGATTCCTAACTGTGACAAAAACGTACCAGGACTTTTGATGGCAGCTGCTAGAGTAAATGTTCCTACAGTATTTGTTTCGGGTGGACCTATGATGGCTGGTCACGTAATGGGACAAAAGAGAAGTCTTTCATCTATGTTTGAAGCTGTTGGCTCACATGCCGCAGGAAAGATGACAGACGAGCAGGTACAGGAGTTTGTTGAGAAAGTTTGTCCTACATGTGGTTCATGTTCAGGAATGTACACTGCAAACTCAATGAACTGTTTGACAGAGGCTCTTGGAATGGGACTTAAAGGAAATGGAACTATTCCAGCTGTTTACTCAGAGAGAATTAAGCTAGCTAAACATGCAGGTATGGCTGTAATGGATATGCTAGAAAAAGATATTAGACCTAGAGACATTATGACAAAAGACGCTATCTTAAATGCGCTAACTGTTGATATGGCACTTGGTTGTAGTACAAACAGTATGCTTCATCTTCCAGCTATCGCACACGAGATTGGTTTTGACTTCGACATTGGTTTTGCAAACGAAATCAGTGAGAAGACTCCAAACCTTTGTCATTTAGCTCCAGCAGGTCCTACATATATGGAAGACCTAAACGAAGCAGGTGGTGTATGGGCAGTTATGAAAGAGTTAGCTGATCTTGGCTTGCTAAATACAGATTGTATGACAGTAACTGGAAAGACTGTTGGAGAGAACATTAAAGATTGCGTAAACAAAAACGAAGAAGTTATCAGACCTACTGATAATCCTTATACAAAGACTGGTGGACTTGCAGTGCTTAAAGGTAACTTGGCGCCAGACGGTTCTGTAGTTAAGCGCTCAGCCGTTAAGGAAGAGATGCTAGTACACGAAGGACCAGCCAGAGTCTTTGACTCAGAAGAAGATGCTATAGCAGCTATCAAGGGTGGAAAGATAAATCCTGGAGATGTTGTAGTTATCAGATATGAGGGACCAAAGGGTGGCCCTGGTATGAGAGAGATGCTAAATCCTACTTCAGCTATAGCTGGAATGGGCTTAGACGATACAGTTGCTCTAATCACAGACGGTAGATTCTCAGGGGCATCAAGAGGAGCGTCCATCGGACATATTTCTCCTGAAGCTGCTGTAGGCGGACCTATCGCATTGGTAGAGGAAGGCGACATTATAAAAATCAATATTCCTGAATACACACTGGACGTAGCCGTCAGTGACGACGTACTAGAAGAACGTCGTAAGAATTGGACACCTAAGGAGCCTACAGTTACAACAGGTTACTTAGACAGATACAGAAAGATGGTTACAAGTGGTGCTAAGGGAGCAATCTTAGAGATTAAAGAATAAGCGCCCTAGGCAAAGAAGGAATAAAGGAGTGATAATATGTTACTTAATGGTTCAGAAATAGTAGTTGAATGTTTAAAAGAACAAGGCGTTGATACAGTATTTGGATATCCAGGCGGAACAATCCTAAATATTTATGATGCCATCTACAAAGAAGATAAAATTAACCACTATCTTGTTTCACACGAGCAAGGTGCTGCACACGCTGCAGATGGTTATGCTAGAAGCACAGGTAAAGTCGGTGTTTGTTTTGCAACATCAGGTCCTGGTGCTACAAACTTAGTTACAGGTATTGCGACAGCATACATGGATTCAGTTCCACTAGTTGCAATTACAGCTAACGTTGCTAAGTCTGGTCTTGGTAAAGATTCTTTCCAAGAGATCGATATTGTAGGTGTAACAATGCCTATTACAAAACACAACTATATTGTTAAAGAAATAGAAGATTTGGCAGACACTATTCGTGATGCATTTAGAATCGCAAAGTCAGGAAGACCTGGCCCAGTACTAGTTGATATTACAAAGGATGTTACTGCAAACAAGATTGAGTTTGAAAGTAAGAAGCCTGTTAAAGTTGAGCGTGTATCAGACACAATCAATGATGACGATATCGAGACAGTATGCGAGATGATAGAAGCATCTAAAAAGCCATTCGTTTTAGTTGGTGGCGGTGCTACTATATCTGAGGCAGATGCAGAAGTTAGAGAATTTGTAGAAAAGATTAACGCTCCTGTATGTGACACTTTGATGGGTAAAGGTGTAATTGATGGAAAAAATCCACTTTACACTGGCATGATTGGTATGCACGGTACAAAGACATCAAACTACGGCGTAAGTGATAGTGATTTGCTTATCGTTATCGGCGCTAGATTTAGTGATCGTGTTACTGGTAATGCAAAGAAATTTGCTACAAACGCTAGCATAGTTCATATCGATGTTGATCCATCTGAGATCAACAAAAACGTTAAGACTGACGCTAGCATTATTGGCGATGTTAAAGAAGTTATGGCTCGCCTAAATAAAGCAGTTAATAAACAAGACAACTCTGACTGGATTAAAGAGATAGAAGCTCTTAAGGAGAAATATCCATTGCCAGTAGACAGAGGAGCATTAACTGGCCCATCTATCATTGATGCAATTTATGAGGAGACAAAGGGTGATGCTATTATCACTACAGACGTTGGACAGCATCAGATGTGGGCAGCACAGTATTATTACTTCAAAGAGTCTAGACAACTTATCACATCAGGTGGTCTAGGAACAATGGGTTATGGTGTTGGTGCATGTATCGGTTCAAAGATGGGCAACAAGGACAAAGTATGTATCAATATAGCAGGTGATGGATGTTTCAGAATGAACATGAACGAAATCGCTACAGCTACTAGATACAACATCCCAATCATTCAGGTAGTTATAAACAACCACGTTCTTGGTATGGTTCGCCAGTGGCAGACATTGTTCTACGGCGAAAGATACTCAGCAACAGTGCTAGATGACGAGGTTGATTTCGTAAAGGTATCTGAAGGACTAGGGGCAAAAGCTTACAAAGTAACAACTATTGATGAGTTTAGAGACGCCATCAAAGATGCAATAGAACTTAACATTCCATGCGTTATTGAATGTGACATCCACAAAGACGACAAAGTATTCCCAATGGTTCCAGCAGGAAAACCAATTATGGATGTATTCGACGCAGATGATTTAGATGCTTAAGAAATAAAAATATTGGAGGAAATATAAAATGAGCAGAGTATACAATTTTTCAGCAGGTCCGGCAGTGTTACCGGAAGAGGTATTAGAAGAAGCAGCAAACGAAATGCTAGATTACCAGGGAACTGGCATGAGCGTTATGGAGATGAGTCATAGATCTCCTGCATTCCAGCAGATTATTGATGATGCGGAAGCAGATTTAAGAGAACTAATGAACATCCCAGACAACTACAAAGTATTATTCCTACAGGGTGGTGCATCCACACAGTTTTCAGCTATTCCAATGAACTTGAAGAAGAATGGAAAAGCAGCATATATCGTAACTGGTCAGTGGGCAAAGAAAGCAGCACAAGAAGCAGAGAAATATATTGATGTAGTTAGAGTAGCATCATCAGAAGATAAGACATTTTCTTATATTCCAGATTGTAGCGATTTGGATATTCCAGAAGATGCTGATTATGTATATATCTGTGAAAACAATACAATTTACGGAACAAAGTATAAAACACTTCCAAATACAAAGGGTCACATCCTAGTATCTGATGTTTCATCATGTTTCTTGTCAGAGCCAGTTGATGTTGAAAAGTACGGCATCATCTACGGTGGTGTTCAGAAGAACATCGGACCAGCTGGTATGGCTATTGTAATCATCAGAGAAGATTTGATTCCTGAGGAAGTTGACAAGTGTGTTCCAACAATGCTTGCATACAAAACACAGGCTGACGCTGGTTCACTTTATAACACACCTCCATGTTATACAATCTACATGTGTGGCAAAGTCTTTAAGTGGCTTAAGAAGATGGGTGGCTTAGAGGCTATGAAAGAAAGAAACGAAAAGAAAGCTAAGATTCTATATGATTTCTTAGATCAGAGTGAAATGTTCAAAGGTACAGTAGTGCCAGAAGATAGATCTCTTATGAATGTTCCTTTTGTAACAGGCGACGAAGAACTAGATGCTAAGTTTGTAAAAGAAGCAAAAGCAGCTGGATTCGAAAACCTAAAAGGCCACAGAACAGTTGGTGGTATGAGAGCTAGTATCTACAACGCTATGCCTATCGAAGGTGTAGAAGCACTAGTTGAATTTATGAAGAAGTTTGAGGAGGAGAATAAATAATGATTAAATATAATTGCTTAAATCCTATTTCACCTCTTGGATTAGGAAACTTTACAGATGCTTACGAAGCTACTGAAAACTTCGACGAAGCCGATGTAGCATTAGTTAGAAGTGCAGCTATGCACGATTTAGATTTACCAGAGAGTTTAGTAGCAGTTGCTAGAGCTGGTGCTGGTGTAAACAACATCCCTCTAGACAAATGTGCCGACAAAGGTATTGTAGTTTTTAACACACCTGGTGCTAACGCAAATGGTGTTAAAGAATTAGTTCTTTGCGGAATGCTACTTGCTTCAAGAGATGTTATCGGTGGTAACACTTGGGTAAAAGAAAACAAAGATGATGAAAATATCAACAAGTCTATGGAGAAAGCTAAGAAGCAGTTTGCCGGTGGCGAAATCCTAGGTAAAACTCTAGGTATCATTGGACTTGGTGCTATCGGAAGATTAGTTGCCAACTCAGCGGTTGCACTTGGTATGGATGTTGTGGGTGTTGACCCATTCCTATCTGAAGAAGGAAAGGCAATGCTTGATGATAAGGTAAAGATTGTTGATACAAATGACGATGTTTATGCAGTATCAGATTTCATTTCAATTCACGTGCCTCTACTAGATGACACAAAAGAAATGATTAACAAAGACACTATCGCTAAAATGAAAGACGGAGTAGTAATTCTTAACTATGCAAGAGATCTTCTAGTATCAGATGCTGATATGAAAGAGGCTCTAGCATCAGGAAAGGTTAAGAAGTATGTTACTGACTTCCCTAACTATGCAAGCGCAAACACAGAGGGTGTGATTGCATTCCCTCACCTTGGTGCTTCAACAGCAGAATCTGAAGACAACTGTGCCATTATGGCTGTTAAGCAGATTATGGACTTTGTTGAAAACGGAAACATTGTTAACTCAGTTAATTTCCCTAAGGTAAACAAGGGTGAGGCTACAAAGGCTAGAGTGGCTGTTGCATTCAAAGGTATCGAATGTGCAGACATTAAAACTGCTCTTGGTAGTGATGATGCAGAATGCGCTAAGAGAGGCGACTATGGTTATATCATAGTGGACAGCGATTCATTTGACGATGCACAGATTGAAGCTGCTAAGGCTATCGATGGTGTATTGAAAGTTAGAGTTGTAAAATAAATATAATGATTTAATGATAAAGGACTGTCATATGACAGTCCTTTTATTGTATAATATTATTAGTTTTTGGAGCGGAAATATGAAGAAGGTTTTAAGTACAGTTTTAATAGTATGTATGGTTTTATCTTTGTCAGGGTGTTCTCTTGATGAAATTGATAAAACAACTGAACAGACTACAGTATATAATGCTGTAGATTTCAGTGAGACTTTTGATGCGGAAACTTTTGAAGAAGAAACTGTACAACCAACTACAGTTGCTCCTACAAAAGCAAAAAAAGTTACTAACGGTAAGGTGAAAGTTAAATATAAATCTAAAAAACTAAAACTCAAAGACATTCCAAAGTATAAGGTTGTAAAAGCTCCATATGTTAGAGTAAATGGAAACAAACCAACATTTACTAAGAAAGAAATCAAGAGAAAGTCATATCAGAAGTTTAGTAAGCTAGATAGTCTTGGAAGATGTGGTGTTGCAATTGCATCTATAGGAAGAGATATAATGCCTAAAAGAAAAAGAACATCTATCAGTTCTGTTTATCCATCTGGATGGCATACATATAGATATGCAAATGTTGCAGGTAGATATTTGTATAATAGATGTCATTTGATTGGCCATCAGTTAACGGGTCAAAATGCTAATGCAAAGAATCTTATAACTGGAACTAGATATATGAATGTTGATGGAATGCTTCCTTTTGAGGATGAAATAGCAAACTGTGTTAAATATTTAAACAAGCATGTAATGTATAGGGTTCGCCCAATCTATAAAGGAAAGAACTTAGTGGCTAGCGGAGTTCAAATGGAAGCATACTCTGTGGAAGACAAAGGAAAATCATGTAGTTTTAATGTTTATTGCTATAATGTTCAGCCTGGTGTAAAGATTAACTATAAAACCGGAACTAGTAAAGGAAAGGGTAAGATATCAGGTGGTTATAGTTCGAAGAAAACTTATAAGAAAAAGTACTATAATAAAAAGGCCAAGAAAGGTAAGAGCGGAACATACATAATTAGTAAGAACACTCGCAAGTTCCATTATCCAAGTTGCGGATATGTGAAGAGGATAAAGAGTTATAATCAAATCAAATATAAAGGAAGTAGAAAGAGCTTGATTAATCAAGGTTATAGTCCATGTAAAGGCTGTAATCCTTAAGAATTTTTATAACATATTTAAGCAAAAGAAAAACGGTAAGGGTACGAACGATTTTAAGTGAGACCCTTACCGTTTTTCTTTTGGAATAAAAAATATTATTTTAAAAACTCTTTATAGATTGCAATAACTCTTTGCATTGACTCCGGACTTGGAGCTCCAAGTGTCAAACGTTTATTAATGCAAGTCTCTAGACTTATTGCATCAAATATATCTTCTTCGAACACATCGCTTATAGCTTTGTATTCATCTAATGTCATATCATCAAGTGATTTATTATTCTTTTCGCAGAACAATACTAGTTCGCCGACAATACCATGTGCATCACGGAATGGAACACCTTTGTTAACCAAGTAGTCAGCAGCATCAGTGGCATTAGTGAATCCCATCTTTGTGCTGTTTTCCATATTGTCTTTGTTGAATGTCATTGTATCAATCATTCCTGTAAATAGAACAACGCATCCTTTGACGGTATCGATAGCATCGAATGCCAACTCTTTGTCTTCCTGCATATCTTTATTATATGCAAGTGGAAGTGACTTCATAGTAGTAAGTAGTGACATCAAAGCACCGTATACTCGTCCAGTCTTTCCACGAATCAACTCAGCAATATCTGGGTTTTTCTTTTGTGGCATAATACTTGAACCTGTACTGTATGAATCGTCAATATTTACAAAGCGATATTCGTTTGAATTCCAGATGCATATTTCTTCGCAGAAGCGAGAGAGGTGCATCATAGTAATTGAAAGATCGCTCAAGAATTCAATTAAGTAATCACGATCAGATACTGAGTCCATACTGTTAAGTGTTGGCTCTTTAAAGCCAAGCTCCTTAGCAACGAACTCGCGGTCCAAAGGATAAGTAGTGCCCGCCAAAGCACCAGAACCTAAAGGACACTGATCAATACGCATCAATGCGCAGTTAAGTCGTGAGTAGTCACGCTTAAACATTTCAAAGTAAGCTCCAAAGTGGTGTGCCAAAGTGATAGGCTGTGCTTTTTGAAGATGTGTAAAGCCTGGCATAATAGTCTCAGTATTTTCTTCCATAACTTTAAGAATAGAAGCAAGAAGAGTTTTGATTAGAGTCTTTAGCTCAAGCATTTCTTCCTTGGTGTACATTTTCATATCTAAAGCAACCTGATCGTTTCGGCTACGTCCAGTATGAAGTTTCTTTCCCGCATCACCAATACGCTCTGTCAAAGTAGCCTCGACAAAACTGTGTATATCTTCAGAATTATCAAACTCTAAAGCACCAGAATTAAGATCGTTTAGAATTCCTTCCAATCCCTTAACAATCTGTTTTGCTTCATCGTCTGAAATAATTCCCTGTTTTCCAAGCATTTTCGCATGGGCAATACTTCCAGTGATATCTTGTTTATAAAGTTTTCTGTCAAAAGAAAGAGACTCGTTAAAGTTAAAAACTAACTCATCTGTTTCTTTTGTGAAGCGTCCACCCCATAATTTCATATTTCAATACCTCTTTTCAAAATATTGATAAAAGTATAACACCTAACTAGTAGTATTTCAAATACTCATTTGCTATACTAGATAAGGTTTAAGGAGGCATTATGAATCTATATTTCGCTCCGTTAGAGAGCATTACAGGGTTTACATATAGAAACCTTCACTACAGGTACTTTGGCGGTGTCGACAAATACTACGCACCGTTTATTTCGCCTACCCATAATCCAGAGATGAAGGGCAAGGAGATAAGAGATATTTTGCCGGAGAATCAGACAGAAGGATTAAGGCTTATACCTCAAATCCTATGCAATAAACACGAGTTCTTTATTAAGGGTGCGAAGCAGCTTATGGAACTAGGCTATAAAGATGAAATAAATATCAATTTAGGTTGCCCATCAGGAACTGTTGTTTCCAAAAACAAAGGTTCAGGTTTCTTAAGAGACTTAGAGGGAATGGATGAATTTTTCTACAATATTTTCGAGTGGAATGATGGGTTAGTTGATCCGCTATATATTTCCGTAAAGACTCGCATCGGCGTAAAAGACCCTGAAGAGTTTGGAAAGATAATGGAAGTATATAATAAATACGATTTTTCGGAACTAATTATTCATCCAAGAACAAGAAGTCAGATGTATAAAGAAACTCCTAATATGGAAGCTTTTGACTACGCATGTAAGCATTCACGAAATTCGTTATGTTATAACGGTGATATTAAGTCGGTTTACGACTATGAACAGATAGTAGAAAAGTACGATGATGGGGTATATACAGGAAATATAATGTTGCCATCATCTGTTTCGTCGGTGATGATTGGTAGAGG
>OCTX012257670.1_pt1 | contig 10114 bp, 9 predicted proteins | sample 1539691 | NCBI WGS metagenome assembly OCTX01 (sample SAMN02144231, study PRJEB22623) | gut metagenome | biome: sheep rumen | host: Ovis aries | place: New Zealand | reverse complement strand
CAGCGAGAAGGCCGTCGGCGAACGGCTGACGCTGAAGCCTGCCTACAGCGACAAGGAGGAGGCCATCATCGTGTGCAACGACATCAAGCGCATCCGGCGGCAGGAGCACTGCGAGTATGCCGACTTTGCCATCCTCTACCGTACCAATGCGCAGAGCCGTTCGTTTGAGGAACAGATGCGCAAGGACGGCATACCCTATCGCATCTATGGCGGACTGAGCTTCTATCAGCGTAAGGAAATCAAGGACGTGATAGCCTACTTCCGCGTGGTGGCTAATCCGAGCGACGAGGAGGCGTTGCGGCGTATCATCAACTATCCTGCGCGTGGCATCGGCAATACAACGGTGAGCAAGATTGTCGATACGGCAAACATGCACAGCGTCAGTCTGTGGAGCGTGATACAGCAGCCTATCGTGTTCGACCTGAAACTGGCAAAGGGCACGCTGGCCAAGTTGGATGCCTTCCGCCAGCAGGTGGAAGGCTGGGCAGCACGCATGGACGGGGAGGACGCCTACGTGCTGGGACATGCCATCATCATGGAGAGTGGCATCAGCAAGGACATCTACAGCTCGTCAAACCCTGACGACTTGTCCAGGCAGGAGAACCTTGAGGAGTTTCTGGGCGGCATGCAGGACTTCGTGGAGAGCCGTAAGGAAGAGGGCAGAGAGCAGGAGGTGTCGCTGAGCGATTTCCTGCAGGAGGTGGCCCTGCTGACAGACCTGGACAGTGAGGGGGATGCCGATCAGCCCAAGGTGACGCTGATGACCATCCATGCCGCCAAGGGGCTGGAGTTTCCCACGGTATTTGTCGTAGGACTGGAGGAGAATATCTTCCCATCACCCATGTGTGTGGGGTCGATGCGTGAATTGGAAGAGGAGCGTCGCCTGCTCTATGTGGCCATCACACGGGCCGAGAAGCATTGCATCCTGACGTGTGCGCAGAACCGCTTCCGCTATGGTAAGATGGAGTACGACACACCGTCGCGATTCATCAAGGATATTGACCCGAAGCTGTTGAGCGTAGAGGGCAATAGCCCGACGGCGAGCGGAATGGTAGCAGGGCGTTCGTCGGCGGGAAGGCTTCCCTTTGGGAATGGTTCGTCGGCGGGAAGACTTCCCTTTGGTGACACCACGCGACGCACGACAGTACAGAACCCGCGTCCTGTCGCTACACAGTTTGTAGCCGACCCCAAGCCGCGCCTGATGCCTGTGCGCAAAGAGACACCGCTGCCGCAGTCAGCCGCAGGCGATATCGGGTTGAAAGAAGGAAACGTGATAGAGCACCAGCGCTTCGGTGTGGGTACAGTGGTGAAGATAGAAGGCTCCGGCGAGAATACCAAGGCTACGGTAGCCTTCAAGAATGCCGGAACGAAACAGCTGCTGCTGAAGTTTGCCCGCTATACCATCATCGGATAGCATGACGGTCGTTACGCTGCCGTTCCTTTGCTTGCAGAAAGGCCGGATTCCTTTGCTTGCAGAAAAGCAGGAGAGCTATAAAGCATCATCCTCCGGACGTTCCGGAAGATGATGCTTTACAGATGTCGGCAGATGCTTCTTCTTGCGAAGCCATGCGGCTTTGCGTGCTTCGTATGCCTCGTAGTGCTTCTCCAGAAAATTGTCTGCCATCTTTTCTTGCTGCGGTGTGGGCTTGTTGATTATTCGTTCTTGTTGTAGATGACGCTGATGCGTACTGGTTCATGGGCGTTCTCGGTGCCTCCTATCAGGCGTACGCTGTTGATGTTCATCTCGTTGGCCACACCGGCAACAGTGCTGGAGGACGACGAGTAGATATACTCCAGCTGCACGGGAACGAGAATGGCTTTGTTCCATCTCGGCGACTTGTTGCGCTTGGAATACATCGTGCTGATAAGACTTGAAATGTTGTTGAACGTATAGGTCTTGTACGTACTGTTGTAGGTGGCAATATACGACGAGATATTGTCGGGCACTTTCCGCTTCTCGAAGTAGGTGTAAAGACTGTCACGCTCTATCAGCAGCAGTGTGGTGGGCTCTTCCAATACGATATTGCTGTTTTCGTTGAGGCTGTTCATGCGCAGGAACGAAATCTTGGCCGAGGTGATAGAGTCTTTCTCGTGGTTCAGCTTGATGGCATCGATGGGAAGGTCTATCTCGGTGAACAGTCCCGACGGTGTCTTCAGGTACGTACAGGTGTTGTCTTGCCACAGGCGTTCGATGCTGCTCTTGTCGTTGGTGATGTGTGTGGTCTGCAGCACCTCTTCCGTGGCGTTGAAGACATGCGAGTCGTTGACCACCTTGCCGCTGGTGGTCGTGTAGTGGTAGTACACGACAATCTGTGTGTAGGCCACCTCTACCATCAGCCCCAGTCCGTTGGTGGTCTTGAAGTAAAAGCCGGGGCATACGTTCCTCTTGAACGTCAGCGAGTTCTTGAAGTATTCCGGGTGGTCGTAATACATACGCATCAGGTAGGTGCCGTAGCCCGAACCGCGCTTCTTCGCGCTGCTATATCCCTCATAGGTGACACCGTTCTTGTCGGTGTAGGCACCGTTGACGGGTATGCTGATATACTCGTAGAACTTACCGCTGCGATAGACCCCACGGAGACTGTCACTCAGCAGCAGGTCGCTGACGGAATATACCTTGTTCTGGCAGATGCCCCCTTCACTGGCAGGGCGCAGATAGCCCTCAGCCTCAGGGTCGAAGTCGGTATAGTATTGTGCATTCTCCGGCACGGGGGTCTTCAGCTCTGTCATCGTCAGCTTCATGGCGGTCAGCGAGTCGCCCTGATAGGTGTTGATCATGATTTTTATCTCACACGAGTCGGCCACTATGCCGCCGTCGTCGCCGAAGTCGTGAAGATACGACTTAGGCGGGAAAAGGGTGGTGCCACTGTTTTCCAGAATATGAAACTGCGTCATGTAGTCGCTGGTGATGTACGACCCCGTCTCGGGATCCTTCACTCGACCTAAGTAGCTGTACACACTGGTGGACAGCACGGAGTCGGTCTTGATAGAGCGTGTGACGACGGGGAAAGTGTCGGTAACGACGACAAATCTGTCCACCGGTTCGGTGACCGTGTTTCCCATTGTTCTTGTCTCTTCATCACACGAGGAGATTGCAAGTGTCAACCCTGCAATCCCCATCAGCAGTAGTTTTCTCATCATAGAAGCGTCTGTTCTCTTTCTGAATGATTTCTATTATCCTAAAAATACTTTTTTTCGGTGGGTTACAACTTGGCATAGAAGTCCTCGTAGGCGGCAGCAAAGTCGTCGCCGGGCCATGCCAGGGTGGGGATGTTGTTGCTTTCGGCATATTTCATCAGCTCCTGGCTCACATCCTTGTTGGCGGCTATCACACCGTCGCTGTAGTCGATGGCCAGCTTGCCTAACTCCATGAAGTCGAAGTTGTCGTTGTACTTCTTGAGCATGCTTGCCTTGACATCACGGAACTCCACGCATCTCTTGAACCTCGTGCCCAGGTCTGACTTCAGGTTGTTGGTGAAGAGCGACGTCACCACCTTCGTGTTGGCAAACGACGGCTCGTCATGGTACGCCGTCTTGATGTACAGCGGCACCACGGCACCCATCCATCCCTGTACGTGGATGATGTCGGGCACCCAGCGCAGCTTCTTCACGGTCTCCAATACGCCACGGGCAAAGAATATGGCTCGCTCGCCGTTGTCAGGATAGTCTTCGCCTTGCTCGTTGGCCGTCATCTGGCGTTTCGAGAAGTAGTCGTCGTTGTCAATGAAGTACACCTGTATGCGTGTCTGCACTATCGTGGCCACCTTGATAATCAGGGGGTGGTCGGTGTCGTCAATGATAAGGTTCATGCCGGAAAGACGTATCACCTCGTGCAGCTGTCCTCGGCGTTCGTTGATAGTGCCCCATTTCGGCATGAAGGTACGGATCTCGTGTCCGTTGTCCTGCATGGCTTGTGGCAATGCTTTTCCCATCAGTGACAATTCGCTGTCGGGTACGTAGGGGATAATCTCTTGGTTAATGAACAATATCTTCTGAGCCATAAGTATGTAATTTATCCATGCAAAGGTACAAAAAAAAATTCACAAATACCAAGAAACGTGCCGTTTTAAGTATTTTTAGCCTCTATTTTGGCATATTTTTACGTTATTTCTTTCTTATTTGGTAAAAATGTTGTTATTTTGCACCCCGAAATCGGAAATGTAATGGAACACCGAGAAATCGGAATCCGGAAATTGCACATATAAAAGATGAAGGTATTTAATAAGATTGTGGAGCTTCAGAACCAGCTGTTCGAAGACCGCAAACAAGGAAAAGAGATTGGCCTGGTGCCTACCATGGGAGCATTGCATGAAGGACATGCGTCGCTGGTGCGTCGCTGTCTGCATGAGAATAAGATTACCGTCGTGTCGGTATTTGTCAATCCGACACAGTTTAACGACAAAAACGACCTGAAGAACTACCCTCGCACGCTGGATGCCGACTGCCAACTGCTGGAAGCCACATTCCGCGAGGAGAAAGGCGATTCAGACGACGGCAGCAGCCTGTATGTGCTGGCTCCCAGTGTCGAGGAGATGTACCCCACGCCCGACACGCGGCAGTTTGAATATCCCCCAGTCTCTACGGTGATGGAGGGTGCCCACCGTCCGGGTCACTTCAATGGTGTCTGCCAGGTGGTGAGCCGTCTGTTCTACATCGTCAAGCCCCAGCGTGCCTATTTCGGCGAGAAGGACTGGCAGCAGATTGCCGTCGTCAAGGCGATGGTGCGCCATCTGCAGTTGCCGGTACAGATTGTGGAGTGTGCCATTGTGCGTGATGCCGACGGCTTGGCGAAGAGTTCGCGCAACACGCTGCTGTCTGCCGACGAGCGGGCTATTGCTCCCCGCATCTACCAGGCCTTGAAAGCCAGTGTCGATTATGCGAAGACGCATTCTGTTGAGGAGACGCACGACCGTGTGGTCGATGACATCAACAGCGTCGAAGGTCTTGAGGTGGAGTATTTCTCCATCGTCGATGGCAACACGCTGCAGGACATCCGTTCGTGGGATGACACACCCTATGCCGTGGGCTGCATCACCGTCTATTGCGGCAAGACACCCATCCGCCTGATTGACCATATCAAGTACAAGTCGTAACCTGTAATCATCTGTAACCCGAATAGAAAAAAAACAATGCTGATACAAGTATTAAAGTCGAAACTGCATTGCGTGACAGTCACCGAGGCTAACCTGCACTACATGGGTAGCATCACTATCGACGAAGACCTGATGGATGCCGCCAATATGATAGCCGGCGAGAAGGTGCAGATTGTGGACAACAACAACGGAGAGCGCTTCGAGACCTATATCATCAAGGGCGAGCGCGGCTCTGGCTGCATCTGCCTGAATGGTGCTGCGGCGCGGCGCGTGCAGGTGGGTGATGAGTGTATCATCATATCCTATGCCTTGATGGACTTTGAAGAGGCAAAGCACTTTCAGCCTACCGTCGTTTTCCCTCGCGAAGGCAACAGGTTATGAAGCCGTCCTCCTGTCGGATGACCTCTTCTTGAACGAGGTGGGGCATCACTTGCAGCACGACATCTTTTGGCAGGTGGAGGCTGAAAAGCTCGGTGATGTGATGCCGCTTTCCGTCTGATAACAGCTTGAGAATGTCCTGTCGGGCATTCTCTTCTGTTTCTGCATCTTTGTGCGTTCCCTCCTGCTCTATGCAGACGTCGCATTGATGGCAGTCGTGTGTGTCGGTCTCGCCAAAGTAGGCCAGCAGCTGGCGTGAGCGGCACCGGCTGTCGTCTTGTATGTAGTTCAGCATGGCCGTGATGCGCTGCCGGTACTGTTCCAGCCGGTCTTCATAAACCTCGCGGGGAATGCTTACATATTGGGTGTCTTCGCGCCGTTGGGCGTAGCGTATGTGTGGTATATGCTTGCCGGGAATGAAGTGCAGCAGGTGCCGCTGCGACAGACTTTTCAATATCTCGTGTACCTGTAGTCGGGCAAGACTTGTCAGCTGGGCTATCAGTTCCTCGTCGATATAGGCATAGTCGGCAAACATGCCGCCGTAGTTCCTCAACATGGCTACAATCACCTTCTCGTCGGCACCCGACAGTTGCCGGAGCCGGTAGAGGTCGTCCCTGCCTATGAGGAAGTGTACACGAGCCTGACTGTCGCGCGCCTCGTCGTAGTCGATGTATCCGGCGCGCTGCAGGATGAGCAGGGCGGCATGGACCCGTACGGGGAAATGGTGGAACCGTCGGCAGAACTCGTCGAGGTCGAACTCCTTGACGACTCCGTAGCCGTCGCCTACCGCTATCTGGTAATAGTAGGCCAAGTGCTCGTACACCTCTTTAATATATTCGCGTGGGGGGAAGTTCTCGTCTATCCGCTTGGCCAGCTTGGCATTGTCCGACGTGTTGTACAGCAGCACGGCTTGTGCCGGCTTGCCGTCGCGCCCGGCTCGGCCCGCCTCTTGGAAATAGGCTTCCAGCGAGTCAGGGCAGTCGTAGTGTACCACTATGCGTACGTCGGGCTTGTCGATACCCATGCCGAAGGCATTGGTGGCCACCATCACGCGTATCTTGTCCTGTTGCCATTCGTTCTGCCGGCGGTCTTTCTCGCTCTGCTCCAGTCCGGCATGGAAGAAGGTGGCGTTGTGGCCTGCCTCGCACAGCCATGCTGCTATCTCTTTGCTGCGACGGCGGCTGCGCACATAGACTATCGCAGAGCCGTCGGTCTCCGACAGGCTGCGTTGCAGCTCGTTCAGCTTGTCGGGGGCGGTACGTACAATATAGGCCAGATTGCTACGCTCGAACGACATGCTGAAGACATTAAACCCGGTGTGGCTTTCCCCGTTGTCGCCTCCCGTGTGTCCTCCAGAGGGGGCGGTAAGCGTCAGCTTCTGCTGGATGTCGTCCACCACTTTCGGCGTGGCAGTAGCCGTCAGGGCCAGCACGGGAACATTGGGCAGCAGTTTGCGGATGTTGACAATCTCTAAATACGCCGGACGGAAGTCGTAGCCCCATTGGCTGATGCAGTGAGCCTCATCGACGGTGATGAACGATACCAGCATGTGGCGCAGCTTGGCTTGGAACAGTTCGCTGCCCAATCGCTCCGGCGAGACATAGAGCAGCTTGGTGCTGCCCAGGATGCAGTTCTCCAGCGTGCGTACAATCTCGTCGTGCTGCATGCCGCTGTATATCGCAGCAGCTATGATGCCTCGCCGCCGCAGGTTTTGCACCTGGTCTTTCATCAGGGCGATGAGGGGGGTGATGACTATGCACACGCCCCCCATGGCCAGTGCCGGCACTTGGAAGGTGATAGACTTCCCACCGCCCGTCGGCATCAGTCCGAGGGTGTCGTGCCCACTGGCAATAGACTCAATGATGTCCGCCTGAATGCTGCGAAAGCTGTCGTAGCCCCAATAGCGTTTAAGAAAATGAGAATACTCATTTCTCATTCCTCATTCCTCCGACGGTCGTATGCCCTCTATCTGCAGTTGCACTTCGCCTCGCTTGTAGGTGTTCTCCTCAATGGTATATACGATGTCAAACGAGCGCTTCGACTTGATGTACCGTGCTGCTGCCGACTGCCCGAAGGCGATGCCGTTCATGACGACAGCCGACTTGGAATCGACCAGTTCCAGCTTGATGTGCTCCTGATGGCGGCCTACCACCTTGCTGGTGCCGTAGTCGAACACGTTGCGTGTCAAGAACAGCGGCTTCTCGTTGCCCGGACCGTGGGGGGCCAGCTTCTTCAGTTCGTTGAGCATCCGCTTCGTAATCTGGTGGAAGTCCAGCTGCCAGTCGATGTCGAGGGCCTGCAGGGTCTGCTCGGGCAGAATGTGGCTGCTCACATATTCCTGGAACCTGCGGCGGAACTCGGGAATGTTCTCCTGTTTCAGCGTCAGTCCTACGGCGTAGGTGTGTCCGCCGAAGTTCTCCAACAGGTCGCGGCACGACTTGACGGCATTGTAGATGTCGAATCCTGCCACCGACCGTGCCGACCCCGACGCGATGCCGTCGATGATGGTCAGCACCACCGTGGGGCGGTAGTACAGCTCTGTCAGTCGCGAGGCCACAATGCCCACCACACCTTTCTTCCACCCTTCGTCGTAGAGCACGATGCTCTGCATGTGCTGCTGGCTTTCCAGGCGTGCCACGATGTCGTTGGCCTCCTCGGTCATCTGTTTGTCCACGTCCTTGCGCTGCTCGTTATACTCGTTGATGCGTGTGGCGTCGGTAAGTGCTTTCTGCAAGTCGCGCTCCACCAGCAGCTCCACGGCTTCCTTGCCGTTCATCATGCGCCCGGAGGCATTGATGCGCGGGCCGATCTTGAACACGATGTCACTCATGGTCAGCTCGCGCCCCGTCAGTCCGCAGATGGCGATGATGGCTTTCAGCCCCGTGCTGGGACTCTGGTTGAGCTGTTTCAGTCCGTGGAATGCCAGTATGCGGTTCTCTCCCTCCACCGGCACCAGGTCGGAGGCAATGCTGACGGCACAGAAGTCGAGCAGGGGTATGAGCCGTGAGAACGGTATGCCGTTGTTCTTGGCAAAGGCCTGCATGAACTTGAAGCCCACACCGCATCCGCACAGATGCTTGAAAGGGTAGGTCGAGTCCTCGCGCTTAGGGTTCAGGATGGCTACTGCCGGCGGCAGCACCTCGTCGGGCACGTGGTGGTCGCAGATGATGAAGTCGATGCCGGCCTCCTTGGCATAGGCTATCTCCTTGACAGCCTTGATGCCGCAGTCAAGTACAATAATCAGTTTCACCCCCGTCTCGGCAGCATATTCTATCCCCTTCCGGCTCACTCCGTACCCTTCTTCTTCGCGGTTGGGTATGTAGTAGTCGATGTTGGAATAGAACTGTTGCAGGAACTTGTAAACTAAAGCCACCGCCGTACAGCCATCTACATCGTAGTCGCCATACACCATGATACGCTCCTTGCGCCCCATGGCATCGTTCAGACGGTCCACGGCCACATCCATGTCGTTCATCAGGAACGGGTCTATCAGCTCGTTCAGCATGGGACGGAAGAAGCGCTTGGCAGCACTCTCCGTCTTGATGCCCCGCTTGATGAGCAGCCCCGCCACGACAGGACTCATGCCTATCTTCTCAGCCAGTTCCTTCGAGGCCTGCAGATGTTCCGGTGATGGAGGTTCGTAATTCCATTTAAATTGCATTTATGTTTTGTTTTTATTCTTATTCCACGTAGTCCATCTTCACCACGATGACGCGGATGGTCTGGTCAGCGTGGCGCGTCTGTACCTTGGCAATATGCCAGTCGGTGGGGAAGAAAATGACAAACTCGCCGCCGTTCACGTCGAAGAAGTGTGCCTTCTCCTCTTTATAATGATAGCGCATCACGTCCTTCTGCTCGTTGTACGGCACGCTGACGGTGCTGCTCGCATGGTCGAGCAGGGCAAAGCCCTCGCGGCCTTTCACCACCAGCTGGAAGTCAATCTTCTTCTTGTGGCTCTCGGTGTTGCGCTTCTCCAGCGGACCGTTCTCCGAGTCCTCTACGCTGGCTGTCAGCGTCGAGCCGGGAATGGGGTGCCTGCCTTTGGGAATCGCTTCAAGGTCGGTCTCCGTGAGCCATTTGAAGAGTGTCTCCCACTGTGCCTTGTTCTTCTTGTACTGCCGGTAGAACTCTTGGGTGTTGAGCGTGCTGTGCGGGTTTGCCTTGGTAAATCCGCTGCGCCATTCGCCTTTTGCCAGCCACAGGTCTAATCTCTTGTTCGTTTGTGCTGTCACCGTCAGGGTTGCAACGGCCAGTATCAGGGTGATAATCGCTTTCTTCATCATTCTTGTTGTTACTTTAGCTTGCAAATTTAAGCATAAATTTTGAATTGGCAAAGAAAGTCGGTGAAAAGTACGTTACTGAATGTTGCTAAATGTTATTTCCGCAGGTATTCCATGTTCACCAGAAGCCTCTCCACAGAAATTAGTGGCCTCTCCACGAAAATTAGTGGTCTCTCCACGATCACCAGGAGCCTCTCCACGAAAATTAGTAGCCTCTCCACGATCACCAGGAGCCTCTCCATGAAAATTAGTAGCCTCTCCACGAAAATTACTCATTGCTCCACACCTCTCCGCAAGTCCCGTTTTTTTTTGTCGGATTTTATCCGACATCCGCCTCCCCCTCGCAAAAATCCCCGATTTCAT
>OCTX012144106.1_pt1 | contig 10114 bp, 12 predicted proteins | sample 1539691 | NCBI WGS metagenome assembly OCTX01 (sample SAMN02144231, study PRJEB22623) | gut metagenome | biome: sheep rumen | host: Ovis aries | place: New Zealand | reverse complement strand
GCAGTACTATTTTGACCCGGATACACTTTCGTCGATCCTCAATATCGACGACATCCCCAACTATGAGAACGGTGACTGACGCCATGAAGATCAAAGAGGTTTTTAATGAAAGTTTAAAAAGACTGGCAAGAACGGACCTGCTGCTGTCGGCCGCGGTGATCCTGCTCAATGTCATGGGCCTTGTGGCGCTGAGGAGCATCTGCGAAGTGGCGGGCAGCGACAGCATCCTGATCAGACAGGCTGCCGGCAGCGCCGCAGGGGTCCTGATCATGACATGCTTCAGCCTGGTCGACTGCGAACGGGTCTCAAAATACTATCCGGTCCTATACTTTATAGTGATCGCTTCGCTGGCGGCAGTCCTGATCTTCGGCACTTCAGGAGGCGGCGCAAGGAGGTGGATCAGCGTAGGCGGCCTTACTTTCCAGCCCTCGGAACTGGCAAAAATCCTGTTGATTTTATTTTATTCTGAGTTCATAATTGTTTATGTGGGTAAATATTCCCGGATACCGGCCTTTATTGTCAGTGCATTCCTGATCCTTCCGCCGTTCTTCATGATCCTCAAAGAACCGGATCTTTCTACCGGTATCGTGGTCTTCCTTGTGTTCTGCGTCATACTGATCGTTGCGGGACTGGACCGGAAGATCATCGCGGGTATCACAGCCGCCGCAATTCCATCTGCTCTGATCGTGCTCTATCTGATCGTGAACGGAGGGCTTTCCTTCCTGGGCGAGTACCAGAGGAACCGTATTCTGGCATGGCTCAGTCCCGAGGACTACGCGAATTCAACGGCTTATCAGACCATGAATTCAATTACTGCGATCGGATCGGGACAGCTTCTGGGTAAGGGCCCCGGCGCTTCCGGCTCCGGAACGCTTCTTGGGACCGGTTTTATCTCGGAATCACAGACGGATTTTATATTCGCCGTGATCGGAGAGCAGTTCGGATTCGTCGGATGCTGCGCCATGGTCGTGCTGATCACTTTGGTTACGATCCGCTGTTATCAGATCGCCTCGATGAGCGCAAGCCCGCGGGACAGGATCATCGCTTCAGGCATGGCGGCATGGATCGGTATGCAGAGTTATCTGAACATCGGAGTAACGACCGGCCTTCTTCCGAATACCGGTATTCCTCTTCCTTTTGTCAGCTATGGCCTTACCAGCCTGATCTGCCTGTACGCGGGACTTGGATTTGTGCAGAACATCTATATTAGAAACCGTATATAAGAGATCCTGTGTTTAAATCTTGTTAAGAGATCATGGAGAGACCAATGAGGATTGCTTTAATCGCGCATGACGCAAAAAAGAAGCTGATGCAGAATTTCTGTATCGCATACCGCGGGATTTTAAGCCGCCATCAGTTGTTCGCCACCGGCACAACGGGGAGGCTCATCGAAGAAGTCACAAATCTCAATGTACATAAGCATCTGGCCGGACACCTCGGAGGGATGCAGCAGATCGGCGCGCAGATCGAGCAGAATGAGATCGACCTGCTGATCTTTCTGCGCGACCCGCTCAACCCCAAGAGGCACGAGCCCGATGTCAATAATGTCGTGAAGCTCTGCGATATGCACAACATCCCTATGGCGACCAATCTCGCCACGGCAGAGCTCCTGATCAAATCCCTGGACAGAGGGGATCTTGAGTGGCGTGAGATGTACAAGTAAAGATGTACAAATAAAGGACGGATATGACAAATTCAGCAAAAAGATTTATATTGGCCGCCGTGCTCACGGCAGGCATGGTACTGTTCACCGGCTGCGGAAGAGCCATCAGCAACGATTATGAGAGCGTGAGAGCCTCATTGGAGCAGGTGAACCCGATGGTCACCGAGCAGACTTCCCCGATCCGACAGAAAGCGTTCGCGACTAACCTGTGCATTCCGGAGGATACGGCTGCAGGCAAGGCGGGAGGGCTTTCCGTGAAGGATGCCGGCCTGTTCGACCTCAAAAGGAAAAATACGATCTACGGCGCAGGGCTGACGCAGAAGGTCTATCCTGCCAGCACGACCAAACTCATGACTGCGCTTGTCGCTGTCAAGCACGGAAATCCCCAGCAGCGTATATGGATCTCGGAGAGAGCGGCATATCCCGGCGCCGACGCGCAGCGGCTCGTCCTGGATCCCGGCGATTCAATGACGCTGGAACAGGCGATCAACTACCTTCTGGTCTTTTCGGCCAACGACGTGGCGATCGCGATCGCTGAGAACATTGGCGGAAGCTACGATAAGTTCGTTGATATGATGAATGAGGAGGCGCATGCGCTGGGCGCTACCGGCACACATTTTACAAATCCTCACGGGCTGCACGATGACGATCACTATACGACGCCTTACGACCTCTATCTGATCCTGAACGCGGCTGTCAAATATGACCTGATAAGGGAGATCCTTCCCAAATCGTCGTATAATACGACTTTTACGGGCGAAGACGGCTCTTCAAAGAGCATCGCGGTCAAGGCGACAGACGCTTATCTGACAGGAGAGGTCGACCCGCCGGATGGGATCACGGTCATCGGCGGCAAGACAGGCACGACGGAACTCGCGGGGCACTGTCTTGTGATCTATTCGGAAAATGAGAAGAAGCAGCATTTCATTTCTGTCCTCATGAAGACGGAATCTCTTGATGAACTGTACGACGGCATGAACAGCCTGCTCTCCCAAATCCCCAATTAGCGGTTGTATTTTGGGTATTAATCTCTTATAATGAAACCGTAAATTCCCTGTTTTCTTAACAAAAAAACAGGGAATTCACATCATAAACGACAGGAGGGTTTTACCATTGGTTCAATTAATCATCGGCAACAAAGGAAAAGGGAAGACAAGATACCTGCTTGAGAAAGTCAATTCCGAAGTTAAGGTCGTTCCCGGCAATATCTGCTATCTGGATAAAAGCACGAAGCACATGTTCGATCTCAATAACCGGGTCAGGCTCATCAATGTATCGGATTTTATGATCGAGAATACAGACCAGTTCATCGGTTTTATCTGCGGGATCATCTCGCAGGACCACGATCTTCAGCAGATGTATTTTGACAGTTTTCTCAAGATCGCTCATCTTGAAGGAAAGGACATTACCGGTACGATCAAGCGGCTCGTAAAGATCTCCAATTCATTCGGAGTCAATTTCTTCGTGAGCATCTCAATAGATGAGAAGGATGTTCCCGATGAGCTTAAGGAACTGATCGAAGTTTCTCTTTAAGAGCTTGGATCTTAGAGCTTGGATCTTGCAGCTTCGATCCGAATGCCGGAAATCGTCCGGGATCAACACGAACAGGGCCTTTGGAAGCTTAGTTTCCAAGGCCCGTTTTCGCTTCAGTACCTGAACAGAGGATACCCTAATGACGGAAAAACGAACTTCTTCCCACATCATCCCATATCGACGACCGTTCAGGCTCAATGTCGGGCTGATCATGTTCCTCATCATATTCCTGTATGTTTTCATAAGCCTTCTTAGTTATCTTACCTCGCATAGGACAGAGGTCTATGAAGTGCGCACCGGTTCCCTGTCCAACAATATGATCTATCAGGGCATCGCGCTCCGCAGGGAGGCCGTAGTCAACAGCGACTATACGGGAACGATCAATTATTACAACAAGGAAGGGGAGAGGATCCCCGTGGGTGAGCTGGCGTTCTCCGTCAACGAATCGGGGAAGATCGCCGATTATCTTGATCCAGGGGAGGATTCTTTCTTTACGGAGGAAGACTATACGCGCTTCAGGAACGAAGCGATCTCTTTTTCAAGGACATTTTCGCCGGCTGCATTCTCTGCTGTCTATGATTTCAAGAGCAGTGCCGTCAGTTCCGCGCAGAAGATCTCGAACCGGAAGATCCTCAGCGAGATACCCGATCTCAGTTCTACTTCGATCCACCCCTGTTATTCGGAGGAAACAGGTGAGATCCTGTACTATATCGACAACTGCGAGGGGATCACTTTCGAGAACCTTACGGCAGACGACTTCGACACTTCCGGATATAAAAAGAACCAGCTGACGAACGGCGCTAAGATCACTGCAGGTGATCCGGCCTGCAAGATCGTCACCGATGTCAACTGGTCTGTGGCGATCCGCGCGGCATCCGAAGAAGAAGCGGATATGCTTGTAAAACAGAGCTATATCCAGGTCCGGTTCCTGGAGAATCAGATGGTCTCCTGGGCAAGTGTATCCTCTAAGAGCGACGACGACGGCAACTACTTTGTGAACCTGCGATTTAACAATTCGATGTCTGTATTCTGTCCGGACAGATATCTGGACGTAGAGCTGCTCTCGGGACAGAGAACAGGGCTGAAAGTTCCCAACAGTTCGATCACAAAAGGGAATTTCTTCCTGGTCCCCAAGGAATATGTCATTGACGGAGCGAATGGCCAGAAAGGCGTCCTACTCGAAGTGTACACGGAGAAGAATGAGAAGAGCGTCCAGTTCGTGCCGGCAGTCCCCTACAGTGAAAATGAAGACTGCTATTATCTCGATGACAGCGTCCTGCGCGCCGGAGAGATCCTGGACCGCCCCAATTCCTCTGATCAGTTCACTCTCGGGGACCAGGCCGAGCTCATTGGCGTCTACTATATCAACAAGGGGTATCCTGATTTCAGGCAGATAACCATCAATTACCAGAACGAAGAATACGCGATCGTTGAGCCCAATTCCACTTATGGCCTGCAGGAATACGACTACATCGTGCTCTATGCGGATTCCATACATATGAACGACTACTACTGATAGGAGAGGGAAGAAACTTGATCAGAGAAAACTTAGATTCCATAGAAACAAGGATCCGGATGGCCTGCGAGAGGTCCGGCAGGGACCGAAGCAGTGTGCATCTGATCGCTGTCACGAAGACCAAGCCTCTGGAGATGCTCAGAGAGGCGTATGACGCCGGACAGAGGGACTTCGGCGAGAACAAGGTGCAGGAGATCTGCCGCAAGAAGCCGGAGCTCCCGGATGACCTCAGATGGCACATGATCGGACATCTGCAGCGCAATAAGGTCAGGCAGCTGATCGGACAGACAGTCCTTATACACAGCGTCGACAGTTACCGCCTTGCGGAAACGATCAGCGCGGAAGCTGTAAAAGCGCAGATCGTGATGCCTGTACTCATAGAAGTGAACGCGGCTAAGGAGGACAGTAAATACGGTGTTATGCCTGAAAATACCGAGGAACTTGTCAGGGCTGTGTCCGGTCTTCCGGGCATTCATGTAGAGGGGCTCATGACAATAGCACCATATACAGATGATCCTGAGACGAACAGGCCATATTTTGTGTTGCTAAGGCAATTAGCTGTTGACATTGACAATAAATGCATTGATAATGTGTCTATGGGTAAACTATCCATGGGTATGACCGGTGATTTCGAAGTAGCGATTGAGGAAGGCGCGACACATATCCGTGTCGGGACCGGAATCTTCGGAGAGCGGATCTATACCTGAATAAGCGGAATACCTGATCCAAATGTATTACGCGGAAATATCTGTAAAGGAGTAAGAACGGAAATGAGTGTAGTGGATAAGCTGATCAACGCCATGAAATTCAACGATGATGAAGATTACGACGAAGATGAGGAGTATGAGGACGATGAGTATTACGGAGAAGAGAAACCCGTGATCCGAGAGGAGCCCAGAAACTCCCGCCCTGCGCCTGCCCGTCCCGTACCTGCTGCGTCTTCTGTGAATGATGATATCGAAGAGGAGGAGGAGATACCGGCTCCCAAGCCCAGAAAGAGATTCGGCGGTCTCTCTGCTGACAAGAATGAGTCCCCTTCATCAAGGCAGCTCAAGAAACAGTATTCGGAAGCGGGAATGGAAGTCTGTATCATCAAGCCCACTTCCGTGAATGACGCGAGAGAAGTTACGGACACGCTCCTTGCCAACAGCACGGTAGTCCTTAATCTTGAAGGTCTGGATGTTGAGATCGCGCAGAGGATCATTGATTTTACATCCGGTTCCTGCTATGCCGTGCACGGAAATGTAATGAAGATCTCTCATTATATCTTTGTCATAACTCCCGCGAACGTCGATGTCTCGGGTGATATCTCAACACATACCGGCATTGACCGCAATGAGAGCAGTTCGCTCAGCATGCCTTACGGCGGCAGGTGAAGATCCCGCAGGCGGGAGGACATAAGATACGTTAAAAGATACGTTAAAAAAGCGCACCGTCATATGTCTGGTGCGCTTTATGTTTGTCATACAGGCCGTTCTCTGCAGGAGGCGTTATAACTGCCTGCTGCATTAATTGACCGGGACGGTCTGTTGACTATATCAGTCAAAAAACTATATTGAGGACAGTTTTATGAACACTAAACCGCGACGAACAGCCGCAGCGTCGGCTCTGTTCCTGATCCTGGTCGCGCTCGACCTGATTACCAAATCACTGGCTGTGAGCGCTCTCCGCGACGGGATCCATATCGATCTGATCAGAGGAGTACTGGAGTTTTACTATATTGAGAACCGGGGTGCCGCCTTCGGGATCTTTCAGGACGGAACGCTGATCCTCGGGATCATCTCCGCCATCTCCCTGTGCGTGATAATCTTTCTCTATATGAGGACGCCAGGTGACAGGAAATATTTGCCCCTGCGGCTCGTTTTAGTTTTCCTGAGCGCAGGCGCTGCCGGGAATCTCATTGACAGGGTATCGCTCCATTATGTCCGCGATTTTATCTATTTCTCCCTGATCGATTTTCCGGTCTTTAATGTGGCTGACATCTATGTGACATGTTCGGTATTTGTGCTGGCTTACCTGATCGTGTTCCATTACAGGGAAGAAGACCTTTCCTTCCTGGGAGTTAAAGAGGATCCGCATCATGAAGAACCCTGAAATAATGATCCCTGAAATAATGATCCCCGAAACGGTAATCCCTGATAGGTACGGACTGAGCGGGCAGGAGACCGCGGACAGTGAAATAAGCAGGAAGGAGACCTTTATCGTTCCCGAGGACCTTGACAGCGAGCGCTTCGACTCTGTGATCGCTTCCTTATCAGAGGGACATTCAAGGAGCTACTTAAAGACTCTGATCAAGGACGGAAGTGTCCTCCTGAACGGCGCTGCGGCGAAACCCAGTGTCAGAGTCCGGGAGGGGGATAAGATCATTCTTGTCCTTCCGCAGAAGATGATGCCCGACATAAAGCCGGAGAATATTCCGCTCGATATCCTCTACGAAGACGAGGATCTTCTCGTCGTCAATAAGCCCAAGGGAATGGTGGTGCATCCTGCGCCGGGCCACTATACAGGGACGCTCGTCAATGCGGTCATGTATCACTGCGGGTCAAGCCTTTCCGGAATAAACGGCATTCTTCGGCCTGGCATCGTCCACAGGATCGACAGGGATACCACGGGCAGCGTCATCGTCTGCAAGAACGACGCCGCGCACATCAGTATTGCCGCGCAGCTGCAGGATCACACGATCGTAAGGCGGTATTACGCCATATTGTACGACAACATAGCCGAGGACGAATTCACGGTAGACAAGCCGATCGGAAGGGATCCCAAAGACCGCAAAAAGATGGCTGTCCGCCCTGACGGAAAAAGGGCTGTCACACATTGCAGAGTTCTTAGAAGGTTCGGGGCATATACCTATGCGGAGTGCAGGCTCGAGACCGGCAGGACCCATCAGATCCGCGTCCATATGTCATATGTGCATCATCCGCTGCTCGGCGATGAAGTATACGGCGGTTCAAGAAAATCCCGCTTTAAGACAGAGGGGCAGTGCCTCCACGCCGGCATTCTGGGATTCATACATCCCAGGACCGGGGAGTACATAGAGACGGCCGCGCCGATCCCGCAGTATTTTGAAGACATCCTCAGCAAATTAGACAACGGCGCGCTGTGATAATGTGTTTAATTATAAAAATTGCATAATTATTTCGCAGCGTTTATAATTAAGATATGTGTTCTGCATGTGTGTGCAGGCACCGGTGTAAAGCCGCATTGAGACTTTGAACTTATCACACAGCTGTTTGTACGGGAGCGCAGCAGACAGCACGAGGGCTGACGGGAGACCATATTCATGTGTTGCCCGCCGCGCAGCGCGCTTCGGAATGAGGGTACCATGAATACGGTCATCACGATAGGAAGACAATATGGTTCCGGCGGAAGAGAAGTCGGACAGAAACTTGCCGCTCATTACGGGATCAACTGTTACGATTCCGAGCTCCTCTCGAAAGTGGCGAAGGAAAGCGGATTCTGCCAGGAGATCGTCAAACAGCAGGACGAGCGTCCCACTAGCTCTTTCCTCTACAATCTGGTGATGGACACCTATTCCTTCGGGATCAGCAACACGGCATTTACGGATATGCCGATCAGCCAGAAGGTATTTCTTGCCCAGTTCGACACCATCAAGAAGATCGCGAAGGAAGATGGAGCGTGCGTGATCATCGGGCGCTGCGCGGACTGCGCGCTGCAGGATCACCCGAATCTGCTCAGTATTTTCCTGCACGCGGATGAATCCTTCCGGCTCGCCAGGGCCGCGAACTACCCGGACGTTCCCGACGCGGACAAGGCGAGCCAGGACAGGCTGCGCGAATTCATTCTCCGCAAGGACAAGCAGCGACAGAGTTATTACAACTATTATTCCATGAAGAAATGGGGCAGGGCCGACACCTACCACATGTCCCTGGATACAGGGCTTCTCGGGATCGACGGCACCGTCAAACTGCTTACGCAGGTCGTTGAAGATTTCGAGAACAGGGCATGACCGGAGGGCGGGCTTTTGTTCCAACCATTGCTGATCAGGATTTTGAGGACGTAAAGATATGAATAAAAAGACTAAAGCGGCCCTTGCAGGCCTTGCTTTTCTCGCGGGATGCGAGATCGGGATCGCGGTCCAGCTGGCGAAAATGATCCATAAGTTCACGGTAAGGGAAAGCGCGATGGACGCGCCGCTCCCGGACAGTGAAGCGGATGATGTCCCGGAAGATGCCGAAGAAGCAGTCACGGATGTTCAGGACGGTGTACAGAGTGAGACTCCGGAAACGGATAAGGAAAACGGGGAATCAGAGGAAACAGAGAGACCGGCAGTCAATGACGAAGAGCCGTCAGCTTAATAAGGAGACCTGACAATATGAAATGGAGGATCATATCTGATTCTAGCTGTGACATATTTGAACCTGATCACAAGCGTGAGAATCTCTATTTTTCCACCGTTCCTTTTGTGATCACGGTCGATGACAAAGATTATGTAGATAATGAAGCACTCGACGTCAGGGGACTTGTGAAAGCAATGGCGTCGAGCAAAAAGAGTTTTACTTCCTGTCCTTCGCCGGCGGAATGGATTCGTGAATTCGGCGATGAAGGGGATGTCTTCGCGGTCACGATCTCCGCGAATCTGTCCGGCAGTTACAACAGCGCATGCACTGCGAGGGAAATGATCCTGGAACAGGATCCGGAGAGGAACATTGAGATCCTCAATTCCCGCGGAACCGGCCCCAGTCTCAACATGATCATCTATAAGCTGTGCGAGCTGATCGATAAAGGCCTTGGATTTGAAGAAGTCAGGACTGAGATCCACCGGTTCATGGAAGATCACAAACTGATCTTTGCGCTTTCCTCATATCACAACCTGGTAAACAACGGCAGGATGCCGAAGATCGCAGGCATCGTGCTGGGGCACCTCGGACTATGGGGAGTCGGGATCGCCAGCGAAGAAGGAACGATCAAGATGAAGAAGATCGCCAAGGGAGGCAGGAAAACGCTTCAGGTGATCATGGGCGACCTCAAGGAGAGAGCCGCCGACAAGGGCTGCGTCGTTATTTCTCACTGTGAGAACGAGGAATTTGCGAACAGTCTTAAAAAGGCCGTGCAGACCGCTTATTCGGGTATGGAAGTGCGCATTATGAAGACCAGGGGACTCTGCAGTTATTACGCGGAAAAAGGCGGGATCATCGTCGGCTTTTAACATCTTTCAATACACTGATTTTATTCACGGCCGTCACTGCGCAGGAACTGATTCATCACAATGAATTCTGCGAGATGACGGCCGTGTTCGCGCCCGGCTCATAACGGAAAAAGCCCGCGGTTCATGAAAAACAGGAGTGGGCTTTTGAAATAAATTACGCCGCTAAATATGGATTTAACGTCGTTAATATGGTAAAATAGTGCCTGCGGGCGGAATTTCGCTTCCGCGCCGG
>OCTX012128962.1_pt1 | contig 10114 bp, 14 predicted proteins | sample 1539691 | NCBI WGS metagenome assembly OCTX01 (sample SAMN02144231, study PRJEB22623) | gut metagenome | biome: sheep rumen | host: Ovis aries | place: New Zealand | reverse complement strand
GCCAGGGATAAGGATTAAGGTACCAAACAAGCATTCAACCTATGGCAGGGGTAAAGTAAAAACCATTCAACTTATTTCAGGGAAGCACAAATTAAAGTGAAGGTTACATGGTTACAGCTGTAACCGTAACCTGTCCACTGGAATGGCGGGAACATCTTATTTTTTTAATAGTTGTCTGGCAATATTTGCTATTACAGCCTCAGATGGTGAGCGCGTGGCGAAAACGGCGATAATGACGTGGTTTCCATCAGGCATGAGAATGATACCTGCATCGTTCATGTCTTGCAATCCTTCAGGTAATGGGAATCCTGTACCTGTCTTATGTACGATACGAGCATCTGCAGGTATTGCAGCGGGGATTCGTTTCAGTCCTGTTGAGCAGTCGGCCATCGACTTCCAGATGAACGCCAGGTATTGGTTGTCGTCTTTATGATGATAAAACCACTCGAACAAGCGAACCATCTCGGCAGGGGTGGAACTGTTTTCGATGGCCTTTGCCGGATTCTTGTGCATCTGTTCCTCAGTCATGCGGACATGGATATCACGGAATGCAAGTTTTCTCATGTACTTCTCTACTGCTTTGGGTTTGCCGCAATGCTTGAAAAGGAGTTCACACGCATTGTTGTCGCTCTGTACGAGAGACAATTCCAGCAGTTCCGCATACGATATAGCCCCATTTCCTTCAAATCGTTTTAGCATTGGCGACCACGTGTCTTGCATCAGCTCTGCTTTATCGACAACAATAGTTTCATCAAGAGCCAATCTTTTCCGACTCAGGTAATCAGCAACGTATAAAGCTTGCGGGAACTTCATCACGCTGTGCATGGCAAAACGCTCGTTTTCGTTAATGCCACTAATGGAGCCATCACGCGTGATACATGCACCATAGATTGGCTTTTGCGCCCAGCATGAAGTAACAACCAATATTAAAACTAAAACAACTGTCTTTCTCATATCAGATTAATGTAATCGTTGGATTTCATCCGACCTTTTCTCGCCATGACAATGCTCAAACAAGTTTGGCATTGTTCATTTGGCTTAACGAAAACGTTCTATTGCATTACGGCACTTTTGTTTGTCTTTCTCTGTCAGTTCCGGATGCATTGCTGTGCCGCCGCGCTCGATGGTACTTACGATTTTGAAACCTGCATAGCGGGCGATCTCCCGCATTGCACGAATAGCTCCACGCGACTGCTTGAACAGGATGTTCCAAGGCCAAGGCGTGGTGCAGGTGCTGACGAGGATACACTTCTTGCCTTTCATTAGCGGCTCAGGAAAACGTGGGGTGTCGCGCATCATGCCATATACCTGACGATCGAACATCAGCTTCATCTGTCCAGGGATGTTGCCCCAGTAGCAGGGCGCACCCATGATAATGGCATCGGCCTGCTGCATCATCTTCAATACCCGCTGCGAATCATCCTCAGCGAGAACACATCTTTCTTTTGTGCGACAGGACATACAGCCAGTGCAAGGCTTCACGGTCAAGTCGTTGGTATAGACCATCTCCACCGTATCGCCTCTTTTCTCCGCCTCCTCTTGCATGATGCCGAGCATCTGAGAAATCAGTCCCTTCTTCCGAGGACTACCGTTTATGATTAGAATTTTCATTTCATTTATATCATTAATTCCATTTCTATACCTTTCCATTCCTCCCCGTCAATCGGATAGGAATCTGTGCCTGTGATGCGGAAGCCGACGGACTTGTAGCATTCAACGGCAGAGTGGTTGTCGCAAAACACACCAAGGGTAATCTTCTGAGCACCCAGTTCTTGCTTCGCATAATCGATGGCGAGGCGCAGCATCTGTTTGCCATAGCCCTTGCCTCGTTTCGAATCGTCCACGATGACAAAGCCAAAACGAATGACACTTTTATCCTCTGAGGGGAATCTCAATAGGATATGCCCAATGATCATTCCCGAGCTTTGCTCGCCTACCCGTAGCCTTTCATCTCCCACAACAGCCGTGAGCGGATACATATTATCGCCCTCGTATTGCTCCATCATCTCCTCTGGCTGAGCAGGGAAATCCTTGTACCTGTCAGCACTCCAAAGCCGGAAGGCATGCTTATCCTTGCACCAACTCAGAATCGTCCCTGCATCGTTGATGTTGAATGGTCGAAGTGTCATCATATTCTTTGTCCTAACTTGAATGCCTCGTTTAAGGCATTGGTATTCTTAATGTCGCCTTTATCCTTGACACCACGAACCAACACGCGACCGGCATCCTCCAACTTGAAGAAGTTCAGGCAGAGCTGGTATTGCGCGAGGATGCTGTCGAAAAGTTCGGGAAGTGTGGCAGCACCAACAAGCAGGATAGCCATCTTCTTGACGGGGAACGTATCCCTAATGGGATTATGACAGCGGTCGATGACGGCCTTCAGCTGTGCACTCAGTCCGTAGAAATACACTGGCGAGGCTATCACGAGCATGTCGGCATGAGCCATTTTCTCGTAGATAATCGCCATATCGTCCTTCTGTACACAAGTATTGTCTTTGCTCTTAAAGCAAGCGTTACATCCCATGCAGGGATTGACCTTGTAATCGCGTACAGGCATGATTTCTACATGGTGCTTCTGCGAGGCTCCTTTGACAAATGCCTCCACCAATAAATCTGTATTGCCGCCCTTCCGAGGGCTTCCTGAGAGAATCAGTATATTCATATCACTGTAATTCCAATTAATGTTTTCAACTGCAAAATTACACATAATTACCGAGATAGCCAAACACTTGGGATAAACTGCAACGATTTGTGATGAATTAGGCTTCAGTCAGCGAACCTGTGTTCATGAACTATTTCGTAAACGAACCAATCTCTATCAGATTACCATCGGGGTCGGCCACATAACTGGTGCGCTGTCCCCAAGGCTCTGTGGTGGGAGGAAGAACAGAGGCAGCACCATTCGCGAGTGCATCCTGGTATTCCTTATCGACGTCAGCGAAGGTGGGAACGTTGAATGCCAATTCCATCGTACCATTGAAGCCCTCGGGATACTGAAACTTCTGAGAAACCATCTGTTTGAAAGCATCACGCGGATAAAGGATGATACGCATGTCGCCTAATGTCATCTCAACATTAGGTTGGATGCCGTCCCAATCGGTGGTGAATCCGAATGTCTTCGTGTAGAAATCGACTATCGCTTTGTTGTCGCGAGTGAAAAGCCCCACGGTGTTGAATTTGAATCTATTCATTGTTATTTCTTTATTTTTTTTCATTTTTACTCCCGGCCAGTAGCACCATGCAATAATGGCGGGAACGAGAGATGATATAAACTGCAACCAGGTGAAATCGTGGATACAGCTAATGCCTCCAGCCAGGGCGCGAAGGCTATAAAGCACAACGATGGTGATGATGGCTGTGCGCGTCAGGGGCAAGTGGCGGATGTCGCCTGTGGCAGAGAGAGCATAAAGTCCTGCCAAACAAAAGGCGAGGACAAGACCGATGGTCAGGGCATACAGCATCCAGACATGTCCAAACACCATCTGATACATAATTTCACGGATGCCGTAGGCTTCGAATGCCTCGTCCAAAGCGAACAGGCAGCCGATGTGGCCAATGGCTATAAGGAAGTGGAGCGCTGCTCCGAGTCGTAATCGACGGCGGCCACAATGGCGAATATGGATTCTTTCTGTTTTCATTATGTTCATTAATAGTGTCTTGTGGGTTTATTACCGTTTTCATTAATTCGGTATATGACTCTTTACGGTTGTTGCAAATAAAGGGTTTGCCTGCAAATGTTTATTACCAAGAATAGAACACACTTGTCCGATAAAATCACCGTTTATATCTTCATTTAATGCTTTGACAACAGCATTATCAATAGCAGAAATGACATCCAAGGCTTCAGATGCTTTCTGTTGTAGTTCCTGTGACGTATATGCTTTATCCCAAGCAGGATAGAATGTGGTGATATTATCAAACAGTGCTATCTTTTTGATACTTTCTCTTGCTTGCTTTGGATTGATGTAGATAGGAATATCTCCTTTTACAGGAATAGTATCTCCAATGAACGCATAGGAATCAACAATATAGGAAAGTTCATCAACAGAATGTCCAGGAGTCTCCATGACATTTATAGTTATGCCATCTTCGAGAGTGATACTGTCTCCATTTTTTACGATACAATCTATTTGAGTGGATTGCCCTGCCAAAGAATAGAAATTAGGTATTGGGCGTTCACGGAATTGCTTGTTAATATTCTCAATCCAAGGTCGCTCTCCATCACTTGCATAGATTTTACATCCTGTTTTCTGTTTGAAATATGCTGCAGTACCTATGTGGTCTGGATGTGCATGAGTTAGGAAGATGGATTTGATATCAGAAACATTTTTGCCGATAAACATAAGATATTCCTCAATCAGCACCTCGCTTCCCGCAACTCCAGAATCAATCATATAGATATTTTTGCCTTCGATGAGGTAAACGAAAACATAACGGGCTATATCTGGAGTGACATTGAAATCGATCTTTATCTGGTGAATCTTCATATGCTATTCTTCTACTATTATTGCCCTTGCATCAACGGAGTCCATTCTCATTTGCATTATTGATTTATATTCCTTTGATGCAAAGCATTGATTCAGAATCTCCTTTGAAGGAAATTTAATGATAATTATTCTTTGTGGAGTCCTGTTAGGGTGAAGAGAAGTGACTTTTTCTGAACGAATAAGATATTCACCTCCATATTTCTCCACGATAGGTTTTACCTTCTGGATATATTCATCATAGCAACCTCGTGAATCGGGGTTGTTTATGTATGTGTCGATGATAAAATAGCACATAGCAATATTAATCTTCCAAAGGCATCATTACGCCACACAGGTAATCGGGCGACTCGATGTCGGTGCCGTTGTACCATTCCATCGTCATGGTGTTGTTGGAGCAATGGAATTCTGGGTGCTGGGGCAGCCACTCATTATAGAACTTATGGTACTGCCGTTGGAAGGCTTTCATGCCGCCCTCGAAATGAACCTTCAGCCACTTGCCGCTGTGGATGGGAAAGAGTTGCATACCCTCAGGCACGCTGCCACCCTTATAAATGCCGCCAATCACGTAGGTGAAGGTCTTGTCGCTGCAAGTGCCGAAATTAATCTCGGCACAGGTCATGCAATTGTGGTTGGGGATGTCGCAGGTACAGAGTCCGAACTCGCCGACGCCGTTGTCGATGGCTGCCTGCTGAAATGTGTCTGGCGTCTTATGCTCCATAAACACGGGCTTAATAATCCTTTCTACATACTCGCCCCAAAACTTAGGGCACTCTTCCTGACCCTTGCAGAATGCGATTTCCTTAGCCATGCCGATAATCTGCACCCCGTCTAACGTAATAATCTCGTGTTTCATCTTTCTTATATTTTTTTGTTTTTGTACTCAAAGAAATAGAAGTCCGTCCAGCCGGTGTTCTGGGCGTAGAGGTGCTGCATGCCACGATACTCGAAGCCGAGACGCTCGTAGATCTTGTGGGCGGGCGTATTCGAGGCAAGGGCATCGAGGCGGATAGCCTGCATGCCTTTGCTGCGGGCGAGACGGATGGCTTCGCGAATCATTTCCGAACCAATGCCTGTGCCCTGACTGTCTGGACTAACGGCAAGGATATGAATCACAGCCACCTTGTTGTCAAGCACCTGCTGCATCCAATTGATGGCGTGATAGTCCTCGCCCTGATACATCGTCACTGCCATCGCGCCGACAATAGCGCTGTTGGCACGATATAAATACATACTCTCCTCGTCGATATATGCACGGATGCCTTCAACCGTCGGGTGTTTGCCCTTGCTCCATCGGGCATAGGTAGCCATTTCTGGCGTACGCTCCGTCACATCATCATAAAAAGCGATGATGGCTTCAAAGTCGTTTTGTGTTGCTAATTCCAATTTCATAATCTTATTTGTTTGACGCTGCAAAATTACGCATAACAGCCGAGACAACCAAACATTTGGGATAAACTGCGTTGATTAGTGACGAATAGCATGACTCTGCACTTTCTTAATCGCATTTTTCATTGGTATATCTTTTTCGTTCTTATATAATGTCCCTCTTGTATGGCGGCAAGCGTAGCGACAACTGCGACGATAATGATGGGAACGACGGAAACAAACGTCATTGGGACTGCGATGAAGAGCAGGAATCCTGTTGCCTTGTTCGCGAGGGTGTGAGGGAAAGTACAGCGCCCATACTTCACGAGGGCTGATATTTGATTCACAACTTTAATTATGACGATTACTCCTGCCCACAGCCATAGCCATTGTGGAAGATCGAGTATCGGCAGGAGCAAAGGGCACAAACACGCTACGAAGCAGATGTCTGCCACGCTATCCAGCAACGCTCCCGTCTTGGTGACACACTTTAGCCTTCTTGCCAGCCATCCGTCGGCTATGTCGCTGATGCCGCAGAGAGCATAGACAAACCAAAACGCCACACCCGATACATCACAAAGGAGCAGACCCAAAGAGCCTACAATTCTGAGTAGAGTTATGATGTTTGGCAACAGAGTCATCTTATTTCGATTTCATCGCAATTCCAATCTAAACACTCTGATGTGGTGCCCATCCTGCAAGAGGCCCCACAGTTCTTTCATTGTTTGTAATCGGCAAGCGTTTTGACCTCACAGCCTTTGCTTTCGTAGTAGGCGAACATCTCTGGTAGCTTCTTCTGGTCATAACTGGTGATGCAGTCAGAGAGGACATGTACCGTGAAGCCCGTCTTGGCCATATTGAAACACGTCGATTTCACGCAGGCCGTAGCGTCTGCACCTACCACGTAGAACTCATTGATGCCGTTTGCCGTGATAAATGCAGCAAACGCCTCGCTTGTAAGAGCATTGCTTTTCGTCTTCACGAAGATATTGCCTGACACGACCTTCATCTCAGGTACCAGTTCCTCACCCTTACTGCCAGGCTTGAACGTTCTCGTAGCAGCGGTGATGTTGTTATGCTTGATGTATACGATGTGCATTCCCTCGGCCATAGCCCATTCGATGGCGGCATTGATGTTGTCGATAATGTCACGATAGTGCTTAGTGATGTCATTCTGTATGTCGATAACGACAAGTGCTTTATTGTTCATCATTTATTTAGTTCTTTCTTTTCATTTTTGCTTTTCGATAAACAATAATTCTGCATCCATACTGAAGTCGAACTGACGATAGTCATCATACGACAGTTGGATGTCTGGGGTGAAAGTCTTCGCCATAGGATGATCTGTGGGGAAACAACTCTGCAGGGAGTTGGAGACAGAGCATTCAAGACCGGTATTCGGCAACTTGAATCGTGTAATCTCCATAAACGTGTTGGGGGCCTGTCCAGAAGGTACGCCTATCACCTTGGCACCCATCTTCCACAGCATGTAAGCGGTATGAAAAGCGGCGCTGAAAGTCTGCACGTCTGTAACCACATAGATTTCCCTAGGTGTGTAGATGGGTTCGCCGTCTTGTGCTTCGATAATGCTCATGTCGGCACACATAAACAAGTCGAAATTGCTGATGCTTGATGATTGATCAATGAAATCGCCCATCTTCAGCGATGTTCCTCTATCCTGATTGAGCTGTTCTAAGGTCATATTGTTCTTTTTGAGCCAGCCATCCGATACTTTGGTGGCAAAGTGCATGCCTAAGTCGGTTTCCATGAAACGCTTGCCATAGAGCTCATACATCGCAGCATACATAATCATCGTCCAACCTCCGCCATTGCCGCGCAGGTCTATGATGAGGCGAGGACTGTTGGCAGCCTTCATTTCACGTAGCATCTTGTCAAAGACATCAGCCACAATCACATCCGACTTAAGGCCATAGCTTTCAAGATTTGGTATGTCGGCACTCACCACTGAGTTGATGCACACCGCCATCGTTTGTTTGCTGTCATCGACAAAGCGGTATTCGAAGTTCTTATGGGGGAAACGCTCATCAGTAGATGCGCATATCATGTTTTTCCAAAACGGACCGTTGGGGTAGAAGGGCAGACTGACGAGCGTATCCTTGCCATTGGCCATACGGAACTTCATCGAAACCTTTTCCTTGTCAAATGCAGGAAATAACTGCCGCAGGGTGTTGGTATTGCCAATGTTTTTGCAGGCATTACCCATCAGTCCATAGCGGTTTTCTGAAATGACAAGTTTGTCGAGGCGGTCAAGTACCGATTCTAATGCTTCACCTTCAACTTCGCGTAGCATCGCCCCCTTCAAGGATTCCAGTCCTGGACTATATCCATTTACGATGATGCCTTCGGGAATAACCTTGAATTTCAGCGGGACCCATTGATCTTCTACTTTCTTTGGCGTGTTATTATGCCCTATATAAGTATGTCCGTCGTGGAGTGCGGATATCAGTCTGGTCACTTCCACCTGCATCTCGTTAAGTGTCATGGAGTCGCGACTAGTTAGCTCATCTCTCAGATGTTTCACGGCCGTGTCAAACTCATCCTTTCCGCCAAAAGCGCTATAAGGATCGGGATGTATTTGCTCCAATTGACTGAAGAAATAGTCGTAATCCTGAAGCAGACTGTCTTGTTTGGAGATATTGCCGTTTGCAGCCTCGAGTCCCAGTGCACTTGTGAGGGTCGCCACAAACAAAACTAATGATACTATTGTTCTCATCATATATTTCCTTTCCTTACTTTATTATTACACGATATATGCATATATCCCAGCTCCTATGAGGCAGGGAATAAGACCGATGAGCATGCCCCAGAGTGACTGCACAAAGTGGTAGCGCTTCTGGTGGTAGGCTGCATTCATGTGCTCTGTGCCAGGTAGTCTGACGGACTTCATGTTAGCGAATAGCACCCAATCGAGGATAAAACAGTCGTACCAGTCGATGAAAAGCCAGATGCCATAGCTCAGTGCCAATGCCGACCAGAAGTCGTAGGCTCCTGCAAGTTTCATAAGACTAAGCATCACCAGGAGCGCAAGAAGTAGCGCACAGCCTTTCTTGATCAATACTGTCTTCGAGAAGAACTCCGACGGTACGCGCTCATGGGTCTTGAAGTATTCTTCCTGAATATCCAGTGGATAATCGTGAATCCACCACACGGGATTTTTTACCAACGGAATCAGGATCATCGCCGTAAAGGCAATGGTCATCACGATGATTTCTATGATGATAATAGTCCAATTCATAATTGTTTTTCCATATAAACCCACGTTAATCCTGGGCCGACAACTTCGCTTTTGAAAGGTTTGAAACCTTCGCGAAGATAATATTCGTATGGTGCCGGAACTTGCTTGCAGGTGCAAAGCCAAGCCCGATTGTGCGGAAGGAGATGCTGAATCTCCCTAAACAACAGCCTTCCGATGCCTTGCTGTCGATATTCGGGCAATACCATCAATCGACCCATGTAAAGAGAACCGTCTGTTACATTGCCTCGGATGGAGCCAATGATACGTCCTTCGTCATCCAGCACTTTCAGCGTCGTACATTGTGCAAATTCCTCGTAGGCATGTTCCAATGATTCCGTCATTGGCGGTGCATCTTCCCAGCCCAGCTCTATGCATTGTGGGCCAAAGGCATTGTGTTGCAGTTCCTGAAGTTTAGGAACATCCTGTATAGTTGCTAATTCGATTTTCATTTTAATCGCTGTTGTCCTAATTTAAACGCCTCGTTCTGAGCATAGGTATTCTTAATGTCGCTTTGTTATTCTGAAAGTACAGCAGTCGCTTCCCCTGAGAATTGTATTCTCAATCCGAACATCGAATTGGCTGTCCGGCTCAAGTTGCGAAAGAATATATAAAATGCTCTGTCGTGAGCACTCACATTGCTGCGGATGGTTTCTCAGCCCACATTTAATTTTAGGGCACGTACATTCCAAATAACTTAGTTCATATACCTTCCCTGACTCAATCACCCTACCCGTATAAGACTTGCTGTTGTACCCTTCCGTATAGATCCTGTCAAAATTCCCTTCATACTTGGCATATATTTGCTTATGTATCTGGAGAACATGATCCTTAACACATTCGATGGCTTCTTCTCTATAGCGCATAGCTTCCAGGTTGCGGAGTGGTCATCATCTTGATCAGTTCCACAAGTCCCATCTTGTTGAACATATAGTAGCGCTCGGTCATCTCGGGCGAGTCGTTCTCGAGGAGCATGAGCAGTTGCTTGGCAAACTCGAGATACCCTGAG
>OCTX012255996.1_pt1 | contig 10117 bp, 5 predicted proteins | sample 1539691 | NCBI WGS metagenome assembly OCTX01 (sample SAMN02144231, study PRJEB22623) | gut metagenome | biome: sheep rumen | host: Ovis aries | place: New Zealand | reverse complement strand
TCTTCATAGGCCGGTAGCGAAACTGTAATCTCCGCTTTCCTAAGAACGGGGAACACATTTTTAACAAGATCGTCCCAGGCTTCACCAACCCAAAGGTCCTTAAGCTGGGCTTTTCTGTTTTTGCCGCCAGACTCAATGATCTTAAGAGCCTGCTCCTTCCAGGGTTTGTCCGAGCGCCTCAGATACCGGACCACTCCATCCCAATCTTCGGCAACAGTGCTTACCGTGAACAGGGAATCCGGAACGGAAGGATAACGGGCCTTCAAAAAATCCAGCGTGGCAGCGGCACGCTCACGGGCCAGCCTGGCATTGAGGGAATAGGGGCCCTCCGGAGATGAAACACCCGTAATTTCAATGGCCGAAGGCGTGACAGGAGCGCCAAACACCTGATCCATAAGGTTCAGGGCGGCCTCATTGCCCATGAAATTGGGGTTTACCTCTGATTTTCCCACCCTGAAACTGAGTTTAGTACGGACATCCGGCGCAGACTGGGCATTACCGCCAATCCAGCTCAGCAGCGCTACAACCGATATGAGAGCCCTCCTCAGTTTCATTTTGCCTTGTTCTGAGAAATGAGGAACTCTGACGGAGACTGGCCGAAGAAGTCCTTGAACGCAGTGGAGAAATATGATGCCGTTGAGAATCCGCAGCGCGTTGCAATTTCGGCAACGGGATACCGGCCCTCAAGAAGGAGCCTCTTAGCCTGAGTCATGCGGATGGTCTTGAACACCGAAGACGGAGAATACCCGGTTTCGGCCTTGAGTTTGCGGTTTACGTGGATACGCGTAATGCCAAGGTCTGCGGCAATTTGCTCAACGCCATAACCGGAATCCGACAGATGGGCCGAAACATGCTCCAGTACCTGCCGGCCGAACTCCGATGCCTGCAGTGCGGCAACGATGTTGTTGTCTGTGGGCATGGATGAGGAATCTTCCTCCTGAACGGAATCTTGCTCCAAAACTGGAGTTTCCGGCACAACGGGTTCAGGAACAACAGGTTCAGGATAAACCGTCGATTGGACAAGCGGCTTCTGGACAAGCGGCTTCACCTCAACGGCAGGCTTCTGCGGAACAGCTTTCTTTGCGGCAAAAAGCCTCGATAGAACTGCGCCAAGGCATAGTCCGGCAAGAAGCGCAATGATAACCGGCCACAATTTAAACCCGGAACTTTCCTCTTTATCCAATGAAGAGTCCGGCTGCACTTCTTCTTCATACTCCAGCTCAGGTAAAACTCCTGAAGAAATGCTGAAAGGCAAAGTCCTTACAAATTCCGGCACGCCGGCAGAGATTGAATACAGAAGGCTATCCTTTATAATATAAGGTATACCGGCCGATTCTGAAAGTGAACCTATCCCACCGTCTATGGAAGGAACAGAGGAAAAACCTTCTATGGAAGAATAGCGAGTAAGTTGTCCGGCAGCATCCAGAATGTACAATGTAGCGGAAGCATCAAAAGCCAAAGACACAATGGTATCATTCTTAAGATGCCCGGAGCCAACGCTGTAATGCAGAATGCGTCCGTTACGCCCAAGCCTGTAGAGACCATTTCCGGGGGCTGCCATCCAAAGCGAGCCGTCCTCAGGGCTTACGGCCATTACAGGAGAAGAAGAGGAAACTTCATCAGTTTGGGCAGACGCCACCGCCCCACCCCAAGCCAGAACGGCAAGAAAACTAAGGAGCAATATGAGGGGTTTCCAATTCAAAAAAAATGCATATCCGATACCGAATATGCAAATTTAATTTAATTTTTGGAACATTCAAATATTTTTCGGAGTTACTTCAACAGCATCTCCAAAATATTTGATTTTAAAGAAAAGCCCAACATTTACCGGCCTGTTTGCAGCGGCCCTAAGCCCACGGATGTCATCGAAATAGAAGGTATAGACCTTGTCCCTGGTATCCTCTACGGTTTCACCGCCTTCGTCTGTTGTGGGTTTACTTATGATTGTATCCACAAACCAGAAGTTCCAGGGCTCGCCGTCGGCATGATAATTCCACTGAAGACGGTCTGCAGCATCCGTTGTGAATGACATTCCTGCAAGGGTTTCTCCATCCAGTTTTGAGCCATTCTCCGTTCCGCCCATGGCCACAGCCACGTTATCCACCGTCTCCTCAAGAGTAGAACTGCCGGAAGAGCGGCGCTCTACCCTGAAAGGATTAAGCGTAATGGACGCAATGCGCATCTTGATGGGATACAGTCCCAGAGGATAGTCTCCAGGGATTTTCACATCCATCTTATAGGTGGGACAGGACACCCCATTGACCATACGGGACTCTCCAGTAGCCACAAGTTCCAAGTCTGAAGCCCCTGAAGGCAGGTAATTAAACTTGTCTATGGTATACACGTTAATGAAACGCGTCATGCCGGTAAGCTTGTCCTTAAGCTCAATCTGACCGCCCTGCAGGGCCGAATTAATGGATGTACCAAGGGTGAAAGTGATGGCGCCCTTGAATACTGTCCCGTTATTGCTGACACTGGGGTATGCCCTTCATCCAGGCGGTCACAGTTTTGCCGGTATGCTGCTTGAATACTGCGCTGAAGGTACTGTAGCTATAATATCCGCTCTCAAAAGCCAGCTGCTTAGCGGTAAAGGACCGCCCTTCTTCCACAGCTTTATGGTACAGGCTGGTGAAATGACGGATGCGTAAGTTGTTGATGTAGGTGTTGTATGTCATGCCCTGCTGGGCGAAGTACTGGCTGAGGTAGTAACGGTTTGTGCCGATTGTCTGGGCAAGCTGGGCCAGGGAAAGGTCGTGTTCAAGGTACAACTGGCCGTCCTCGCACTGTTTTTTAAGGAGAGGGCCGATGCTTGCGGGAATGGCCTGCGGGGTGGCGCTGACCTTGTCATCTTCATCATCTGATGATTCGGCACCATCCGGCAAAGCGGTTCCGGAGAGTTCCTGAAGAGTTTCCACGCGCCAGATGAGAAGCCCCACAAGAATCACACTGTATATCTGGAGCAGATACGCCATGATGCGACTCCTACCGGTAGTAACGCTGTAAACCACAAAAAACAGCAGAAAAAGAGCCAGGATCAGGACACTTTGCCAAACCTCCTTGCGCTCAAGGTCTGCGTAGTTGTCCCTGAGCCACAGTCCGTAGCGCCTGACGGCAAAGAATACAAACACAATGAGCATGGCACACAAAAGAACCACATAGGCGCTAATTGCAACACTTAAAGAGGTACTGCCAAGGAAAACATTGATTATCACAAGCACTACGGCAGGGACCATCATGATGAGAAACGGCCAGAAAGGACGACGGCGGTCCTGCAACATGGAAAGCAGAATGCCGACAATAGAGGGAAATATCAGAACCAGATCCAGCCCGCAGACAATTATATAAGGGATAATGGCGGGATAGTAACTGTACGTGTAAACCAGCCACAATATATGGCTGATTGCGCAGGCAATGAGGAATACAGCGGCCCAACGCCTGAGGCGCACGGGGGAGGTCACGTCTGGCGCAATGGCGTTGCCGCGCCTGAGCAGCAGATATACCGCCGCCACCAGGTTGAACATGATTACGCCACCATAAAGGATGACAAAGAAAATGTCGTGAAGGATTTCCTGAAATTCCATTAAGTACCTGCTATTTCTGTAATGTGTTTTATATTTTGAAACATCACGGGGCTTATTCCGTGTAGTCTACAACCGTCCAGTTGGAGGGGATACCGCTGGCATTCCGAGGATAATTCACCCCCGGCGCTCTGTAGAACGTTCCACTGTTACTTATGTTTGACATCCAGGTGTTCAGGCAATCCTTTGCAGAGATGTCCGTGGCCAGGCAGATAATGCTTGTAATCTTGGTATCAGAAAACATCTGCCTGTAACACTCCTGAACCAGTGTCGGGGCGGGCAGCTTGGGTGCAGCCCCTGTCAGTTTTTTGCACAGTCTGAACAATTCCCTGTAGCAATCCTGGGAAAGAGTCATGGCCGGTAATTCGATCCCACTTATATCCGTCAGATTTGAGCAGTCACGGAACATATTGTAGCAGCACTTCTCCGCAGTTTCTTCCACAGTGAATACAGGTGCTGTTGTCAAACTGGTACAATTATGAAACATTCGCATATAGCACCTATAGGAAAGCTTTTTAGCTGGAAGAACCAACGGGTCATCAGGGTCGATATCAATATAAGTAAGAGCCGTCCCCCCTCTGGAAAAAGCGCCTTGAAAAGCACTCTCAGAAAGATTCTCTTTATCTTCTAGCAAACTCATTACACTACCTGAGATATAACATAAGGCACTGGCCCTGAAGATGGGTTTATCCTCAGCGTTCCACCATTGATCATTTGCTTTCTCATTTTTATAATTGGAACGATTCCCCTTTATGCAGGCTACATCTCCTTTATTCAAAGTAAAAGCCTGGGTGTATTGTATCCAACTATCTCCATAATCCAGACTATACTCAATGCCGGAATCCGAATAATTATAGTTGAACGTTATGGTAGTATTATTTTTGGTGGCCTCTATGCGGAAAAGATCACTCGGAAGCGCAGAACGGGAGATTGAATAATATGTGTTTGCAGCAAGGGTCTGGTTTGCAACGGTATAATTCAATTGATCCGTATTCTCAGAATCAATGACCAGCTTAGCATCTTCCAACGACACATCTCCACCAAGAAACGCAAATACAAACGGAAGTTTGCCGGCGCTTGTGACCTTAACGCTCACTTCCCGGAGAGTGGCGCTATTATTCAGCAGTTTTGCCGTAAACACGCTGTTGACGGGAGCCTGACTGGGTTTCATCCTCACTGAACACTTCAAAAAGCTTGACTGCTGATGAAGGGTGAAACTCTTATCCTTCATAAGGCCGGAGCCGGTAAAATGGCTCAGACGCCTTACAGCATCCTCAAGGGAAGCGGCCCAGGTGTCCTGGCCATAACTACCGGCGGTAACTGCAGCAACTTTTCCCTCCGATACGGTATGCAAAGCGTCCGTCGCGCTCACAAGGACCAGTGAAATAGAGGTTTCTGGATCACGGGGAAGATCTCCAAGATAGTAAAGCTCTCCCTCAAAATAAGCCTCATGACTCCCCACTCCGTTTTCATCGGCCAGATCCAGGAAACCATACAGTTTACCATCCGCACTCTCCACATACACCCTGTCTCCGGTTTCATATTTATACGCCAAGTCATTTCCAACAGTTGCCTTGGTGCCCACATCCGTCCGGACAGAAACCCTGTAATGAATGGTTTGAACTTCCGGAGTGGAAGAGGGGGTTTCCACCTCTTTTTCACACGCCGTCAGAAGAGACAGAGCCATCAAAAGGAGAACCTTTGCATCCATTAACTTACTCATAGCTTGCCTCCGTTGTTAAGATTATCGCCTAAGTCTATATTACCGCCATCCTTACTGGAATTTGTAAATGAGACGCTTCCCAAGTAAAAGAAATCATTGGCCACCCAGATGGTTGTGGCGCTCTCTTCCCGGTTAGTCATGAAATAACAGGAGAACGTACGGAAATTATCCACCGCCGTAATGCCATTGTACTCTTCCAGCGAAAGGGTACGCACAAACTGGATGGTCTGCTTCCCCTTGTAGGCATCATTCTCCGATATAGACTGTCCGGATAAGACGGGAAGGTTGTTTCCATCAACGGTATTGTCCGGGGTAAGGGTAAGACGCTCTGCCTCAATGATAAACTCCAGCGGGAACATTGAAGAAGGAAGGCCGTCGGGAATGGATATATTAAGTATCTGCTTTGCTCCCTTTTCCATACGAAGTTCCGGTTTACTCAGGCTAAGCTGCAGGGGCTGCTTATTCTGAAGGGAGATCTCCACCTCCCTGTAAAGCGGATACTGCTCGTGGGTATAGAGGTTACGGCCCGTAATCTTTATCTTCTGGGTCTTGGTCTCATTTCCTGGAATCTTTGTATTGAAGCGGATTATCCTGAATCCCGGCACTCCGCCCATCTCCTGGGCCGACGGATAGAAGGCGTGAACCTCGTTCCCGACGTCATCGTAAAGGGTAAGAATATCATCCTCGTTCCCGTCCATGGGCATAAGTTCAACAGACACTGCGCCCCAGTCAGTATTGGGATCAGCGGAATTCACGTCATTGAAGAAACGGGCATAGAGGTAATAGTATCCTTCTTCGTTGGGGCCGGTGTATGTCCTGGACATGAACGGCTCAACCACAAGGCGCGTAATACCGTTGGAGATGTCCCCAAGATGCTTCATTGAAATATCGGCCGATATATCCTCAGCGCCGGAGGAGACGGCGGCAAGCTGAGGGGTTGCAACACCGGCAGAGGATATCCTGTTGAGCCTGATATTGTAACGGAAGTTCCTGTAGATGGGATAGTACTGATAGACGGATTCATTATCCACCACCTTGGTTTCCATAAGGTCCAGGCGATAGTAGTAATACTCATCGCCGTCCCCAAATTTGCCTCGGATGATTACGAACGTAGGGTCAAGGTTCTCATTGGGGATTGTGCGTTCATAGATGTGGAAGCCCTGGTTGGAATTGGCAGGGTTGTACCTCAAGACCCTTCCGCCGCTGGTTTCGGGGTTGATAAACATCTCATCCGAAGGGATAATCTTATCTATCTCCACTTTTGGAGGAATGTAGCCAAGATATCCCAGGGTTTCATCCAACTTGGGGAAATCGCACTGCTCATAGCCGCTGAAGCGATAGCCTGATGCTGCGCCAAAACTGAATGGGTCCTCCCCCTGGCCGGCATTGCCGCGGTACGGAACCACGGATCCGTTCTTGGGGAAGTAAATGACTGCGTAACTGTAAAGATCAAATTCATCTTCTTCCGCCGTTGCGTCCGTCACCTGGATCTCTGCATAGTTGCGGATAAGGGGGATATAACTCAGTGCATCCTTGGTGTCATCATCCGGGATGTAGGAGCCATTCTGGATAACTGCCTGGCCATTGTCATACTTGGGGTGAATGAATTCAAGCCGGACCTGCTGCCAGTAAGCCTGCTTTCCGGGATAGGATACAATCGTTGGAAGGATCTGATAGGAGTAGGAACCCGTATTTAACTGATTCTCGTCAATGTTTCCAAGGAAATGGATGGTACGCGGACTGTCGGAGAGTTCAAGTTGGACAGTGAACTTGTACACCGTAACCACCGTCACCCCGTCCGTAAGGGGATAGTCCGTAATCTTAGAAATAGAAACCTCCTCCGTTACAGGCTGGCCATTGCCATTCTTCACAACTTCCGCCTTCCTTATGTATTTTATGCTCTGGGTAGAGCCGCACACAACAAGATAAAGTTTGTCGGGGTCAAGATAAGGACTGGCGGTGATGTCACCCTCCGCCCCTTCTACGCCTTTTGTCATAGACGCAAGACGGACTGCCGGAATGGAGAACGTAACGGTGACGGGCTTTCCTTCCAGTGACGGGTCCATACCATAGGCTGCCTCCTTCTCCTCAAAGGAAGAAGTGCAGGAGGACAGAATGGCCAGAAGCACTGTCAGATATGCCCATAAACGTTTCATCATCTTTCCCTGTCTCCCCAGACAAATTTATTGCGAACAGGCTGCCTGGGATCACCTTCAAGGCCGTCAACCTTGTCCCAATACCAGGAATCATATACACAGCGAAGCATGGCCGATGTAGACTTGTCATCCACGACATTTGCTCCGTTTATCTTGATGGCACCGTTGGCCGACCAATACACACCGTTGTTGTTGAACAGCAGTTCAATGAATCCCTTGGCGGAAAGCTGGGCTATGAAATTAACTTCGGCCTTGGTGGGAAGGCGCCAACGTCCCGCAGGGAAGCCATCTTCCTGATAGGCGGCGCAGCGATACTCTGCATAAGGCTTGGTAATGGACCCGAACTCCGTCCCGTTGAATTTGGAGGAAACACGGTAACTTGGCGCCAGCATGTTTACCGTACGGTCAGACTTTTCTGTAGGATAATACCAGGTGAGGGTACGTGGCGATTCCCCATAAAGGGCTTCGGCTTCATTGAATCCAGTCCTTTTATACACACCGGGGCTCACTTCCGGATAGTCGGTAATGCCGGACCTGAAGTTTTCAAGGATTGCAACATCGTGCAGTATTGCACTCGAATTCTTACCGCCAACTACAAACTCATAAAGCCCCTTATAACCCACCAGGTCATCCACCAAATTGTTCACGTTGTCCTCACGGGGATCTCCAATCACGAATGTGGAAGAAGCCGGAAGAATGGTCACGTGGATGTCAAACATATCCCGGCTACCACCGGTGTACCACACGGTCTGCCACTGATACTCGGGTCTGTTAGAAGCGTCCAGCTTATAATAATTGTCCTCAGTGCCCGTATGGCTCTTGGTCTCATGCCTGATGAAACGTCCTCCGTTGACATAGACATATCCCCAGGGCTTGTCCGTCCAGGGCTCCTGGCCATCGGGATACCCGCAAAGGGTGGGAGGAGTAGCATTGAGGTTACGCTGACGAACCTCCGTATCTGAATTCCTGAGGCGCTCGATATAGATACCGGGCCGCTGGATAATTGTGATATGCCTTACGTACTGTTTATAGGTATGCGATTCCGGATTATCGGCCAAATCCGTATGGACTATGTCAAATTCAATGGTATAGACAGAATAATCAAAGTCATTCTGGGTGTTGTTGTTTACCAGCGGGTGGTTGAGCTCTATGGATGTGGAGGTGTTTGTGAGCCAGGTTGACGGTTCCCATTTTTCCTTGCCTGCCGGCTGGTCATTAAAGTCAAGATAATATGAATTATCATCCTTCTGCCTTATCCACCCGTGCAGATTTTGGTGATAGGAGTCTACAGACTGGGTGGTGGTAATCGTACCAAAGTAAGGCCTTGTTGCCTTCACGCTGCCCGGAACCACGGTCACGTTATGGCTGGACATAAACGGGATGGAAAGTTTCTCCACATTATTGATATCCCACGTGGTCTTGTCCACGGACAGGTAACGGGCCTTGCTGATAACGGCGAACTTGTTGATGGCAAAGGACTTGTTCTGCCAGTCAAGGAGGTAGCAGGTGGGCGTCAGGACGGCCTTTCCTTCGTCGGTTTCAGAGCCAAGGATGGATACGTCCAGATACAGTCCGTACCAGTTGTTCCTCTCAAGTTTATCCGTGGGGAGGAATATCTTGTAGTAGTATTTACGGCGGTCGTAGGAATATCCGTTTTCAGCCTCCCTTCTCCAGTCCATCTCCAGTTTGAAGTACGGCGGCTCCGCGGGAAGGCCTCTCGTGTAATCGATATTAGGATAATCCGGCATACCGGCCGACCAACTGACGGGATATGAGTACATGGGCCAGGAGTGGTAATAAGTCTTTCCACCTTCGGTCTCCGTGTTAAGATAAGGGGTTCCGGTATCCCTCACATATGCTCTCTGATGAGCCTCCTCGCTATATGAGAAGTATTCCTTGTCAGGGTCGTTTCCTCCTATAAGTGTAGTCTTTACGCCGTTCACAAGGTACACTCTCATAGTATGCGGGACAGGAGTCCAGACCTCGACAGGAAGTTGCTCCTGGTTAGGGTCGGCAGGGGCCTGGTGCTTAAGTTCCACGCGATCCGCAACGCTTAGCGCCACGGTAAGTTTTGACGCAAAGCGCTTAAGGCCGATTTCTCCAGTGGCGTTTGGCGTTGCATCGGCATCATAAGTGATTACCGTGCTGCCGTCCATAAGGAAATACGGCTGGGTGTATCCGGATTCCGCAGCGGCAAAATCCGTGACTATGCGCCGCGCATCAAGTTCTGCCCGGGAAGTCCCTGAAAGGTCACCTACAAAGCCCCTTTCAAAGTTAACAAGGGCGTAGACAGTAGCCTTATTATTCTCATCGAACAGGAGCCCTATCACGTCTTTCTTTATCACAAGGTTGAACGTTGCCTCCCAGAGACCTGGCTGCATAGGATCCTCTGAAAGTTCCTTCCTGATATGATGGATTGCGTCTGTATCATCAGAGGGGTCACTACCCGGATAGAAGAGGAAATCAACGGACTTGATGAGGTTCTCGTTGAAGCCCTGCTCTCCGTCCTTTTCACCGTCGGCCTTGGTGGTAGAAAGAGGATTGTCACAGCGCACCGTAAGGGTGATTCCGGGCTCTTCAAATGACGGCACGGCCTCCCTCACGCACCCCGTAAGAAGGAGCGTCAGGCACGCGAGCCAAGCCATATTAAAGCGCCTCAG
>OCTX012250235.1_pt1 | contig 10118 bp, 7 predicted proteins | sample 1539691 | NCBI WGS metagenome assembly OCTX01 (sample SAMN02144231, study PRJEB22623) | gut metagenome | biome: sheep rumen | host: Ovis aries | place: New Zealand | reverse complement strand
GTCTTGTAGTTGTATGCCGGTATGCGTCCGACATTGAGCAGGCGGAAAAGTGTGTAGAACAGGTTTTGCTGTCCGTCCTTCGGCGTGCTGGGATAGTAGAGCGGTGCGTTCTCGTCGAGTCTGAGGTCGAGTTCGCGATAAACGTCTCTTCTCCATACCACTTCTTCCGGCACTGCCACCGCCGTAGGGTACATGATGCTTGCCCGGTCCACTTTCTGAGCCGTCTTCTGATTGTTCGCTTTGTTGTTTTCTGCCACACGCGATTTCTTCGGCTGGGCGGCAGCACTCAGCGTGATGACGATGGCAATGGCTAAAAACATATATCTCTTCATTTTTTATTAAGTTTAGAGTTGAGAGTTTAGAGTTGAGAGGGTTATTAGTTTTTCTAGATGTTCTAGATATTCTAGATATTCTAGATTTTCCAGACTTGCTGTTGCTTTATCTTACGATGATTGGCATGGCGGTGGGTAGGGTTCTGGCGATTTTGTCAGGCCCGATGGCGTTGACTTCAGTGATGAAGAATCGTTGTCCTCGCTGCATGTCGCGCATTTGTGCTTTCATCGCTTCGGTGAAGTTGGCCGAGTTGGATGCTTCTACGACCGCGTTACCCATCCTGTCGAACATGACCATCTTGAATCCTGTGACGCTGAACGGTATGTTGAGCAGTCCGTCGTCGATGGCCGCCTTGATTCCCGACTGTGCGAGCAGTGCCTGCTTGGGCATTCTTCCGCCCTTGAAGTGGTCGTCTGCTCCTGTCTGTATGTAAGGAGTCGGGTCGGGCAGTTTCCTTACTCTGAACGGGAAGTCTCCGATATGTTCGGTGTGTCCTCCGACAGAGGCGGACACCGATATGGTGACGTCCTGTCCTACGGTTGACGGCACCGCCGTGTATTTCCCGTTTCCGAGGTCTGTGAACGTTCCACCAGTCATGGATGCCTGTATGCTGCTGGCTCCTCCGACCGAGATGCTGATGGGGTTCTCAAATCCCGCGTACAGCACGTTCATGAGAGTGGCCGACACCGTGGCAAATCCGATTTTCGGAGCCGGTGCTTTTGATTTTGCTTTCTTTGCCTCTTCATCGTCTCCGCCTTTCTTAGGCTCTTCCTTCGGCTTCTCCGCAGGTTTCTCTCCCGGGCCTTTCATCGGAATGACGTTGTAGGTCTGGAAGAAGTTGCGCCGGATGACCGATCCGTCACGTTTTCTGAGCAAGACATATCCTGAGAAGGAGTGCTCACCTGGTGAGGAAGCGATGGTTTCGAATTTTCCGTTTCCCGACTCAAGCAGCGTGTTGTTGACGTACACCTCCGGGCTTTGTGTTGTGTCCACTGCCGCCACGACCACCTGTGCGGAGTATTTCTCGCCTTGGTTGATCGTGCGTGAGTTCGGTATGACATATGCCCTGACGTCGTTGACTCTGATGTCGAGCTCATTGATGCTGGTGTTGGCCAGGAATCCGTGCAGCGCTTCAGATTCCGCATATCTCACGTCGTCCTGGAACTTGCTGAGCAGCACGATGTCAGCAGCTACTGGAATATGCTCGAAATTATATGAAGCCCATTGTCTGGCGCTGGTATTCTTCTTTCCCGGCAGGTCGGTGGACAGGTTTTGCAGCACGTTGTTCCTTTTCTGCGGGTCGATGATCATCTGCTGCATGAAGTGCCTGTATTCGTTGATTTTCGCAAACAGTTCCTCACCTTTTTTCTGTGCCACCATGACGTATGTACCTGCCTCGAGGTTTTCCTTAGAACTGATGTTGTGGATATCTCCGTTCTCTCCGTCCGCCTCCTTGACGATGGTGACCTTCAGGTCCTCCAGGTATTTGTAAAGCTCGTCGGATGCTTTCTTCACCTGCTGCGACTTGTCGAACCATTCCTTTGTGGCCTCGGGATTGTTTTTCATCGCTTCCTGGATGTCTTTCAGTAGCAGGTTGTTCCCCTCCGATGCGGTCTCTACCTTACGCCTGAGCATCTGGTCGACGAGTGAGAATCCCTGCAGCACGTCCGAGCTCACGTTGAGGGCCAGCATGGCCATGAGCACGACGTACATGAGGTTGATCATCTTCTGTCGCGGCGAGAGTTTTATTTTATGTATAGCCATTGAGAGTTCTTTTTTTTATTTTTTTCCGGATATTCCGGACTTTCCGGACTTTCCGGGTATTCCGGGTGATGGTTTACTGAGGTCTTCCTCCGCTCATGTTCATCTTGAGCGCTTCCACCATGCGTGCATACACGGCATTTAGTTCCTCAAGCTGCTCTGCGAGACGTTTGGTCTGGGTGTTGACGTCGTCGATCGTGGTGCTTTGCTGGCCCACTGAGCGCAGCTGCATCTCGTAGAAGCGGTTGATTCCGGTGAGTGTGCGGTTCATCGTCTCCATCTCCTCCGAGTCGCGTGTGAGTCGGGCCGACTGCTCCGACACCTGCTTGAGTGTCTCCGTGAGCTGGTTGAGCTGCTCCACATAGTTGTTGGTTGCCTCTGCCATTTCCGGCGTCATGCCGTGAACCGAAGGTACCGGCACGTTGGCCACAGCAGCTGCGAGCTGTCCGGCAGTGGTGGCTGCCGTTCCCTGAACTGCAGCGGCCGGCTTCTTCTCCTGTTCGTCCTCCTCGTCCTCTATTTCGTCGCCCTCCTCGGGTATGGTCTCGATGGCCACGTTTTGAATGGCTCCGCTCTGCTGCACTTCCTGCACCCCGTCGTCACGCCATGGACGCTCGAATCCGGAGAGGAAGAACACGATAACCTCCGTTCCCATACCGATGAAGAGCATGAGGTCGGCTCCGTGGATGTGTGTGAGTTTGAACAGTGCGCCGAGGATCACGATGGCGGCTCCCCAGCTGTATGCGTAATTCAGGAACATCTGTCCGGTGCGTGAGTCCATCCACGCCTGGAGTCCTGATGCTCTTCTTCTTAATTTCAGTTTAGACATGATTTTTTAGTTTATAGTTCTTTAGAGTTGAGAGTTTAGAGTTTAGAGGGATTTGAGTTTTTCTAAATGTTCTAGATGTTCTAGATGTTCTAGACTTTCTAGATGTTCTAGATATTCTATGGGGCAAAATCTCAGATTTTAAATCTTGGAGGATTTATCTTCTGGTTCGGCGAACGGACTTGGTTGATCCGCCTCCTGCGCGTCCTCCGCCACCACCGCCTCTGGACTTAGAGGCTTTGGAGTTGTTGCCGGTCTTTACTTTCTTTCCTGGTGTACCCACCTGTGAGCGAACGCAGCGGAATCCGATGAACGAGCGTCCTACGTTCTGATACTCGAACGTTCTCCACGCCGACTTGATGAAGCTCTCCGGATCTTTCCATGATCCGCCTCTGACGCTTTTCCGTTTGAGTGCGTAAGGGTCCTCGAGTGCCGCGTTATAGGTGAGGGTAGGGTTCATGTCGCTCATGGAGTACACACCGGCTTCTGTGTAGACCGTAGATGTCCATTCCGCCACGTTTCCTGCCATGTCGAAGAGTCCGTTAGAGTTGGCCGAGTAGATGCCCACCTTTGATGTGATGAGGTTTCCGTCCTTCGTGTAGTTGCCCCTGTCGGGCTTGAAGTTGGCGAAGAAGCATCCGTCGGTGGTCTTCACGCCGTCCTGATTCCAAGGCAGTTCGTTACCGTTCTTTCCCCTGGCTGCGTATTCCCATTCCGCCTCGGTGGGGAGTCTGTATCGCTGCATGTACTTGGCCGATGGTCCGAGTCCACGGATGAGGAAGTCTGTACGCCAGTTGCAGAACGCGTTGGCCTGCTCCCAGCTGACTCCTACCACTGGATATTCGTTGTAGTTGGAGTGTGTGAAGTAGGTGCGCATGTACATCTCGTTCTCCGCATTCTGGAAGTCGTTGATCCAGCATGTGGTGTCGGGATAGACGTTGACGATGTATGTGTTGACGAAGTCCCACATGGAAGAGAGGGGCCTTGTGATGGTCTCTCTGTGGATGACTCCCTCCTCATCTACGTAAGCCGTGTCCTTTGAAATCCACACCACCTCGTTGGGGTTGACCGTGACGTCGGTGTTGAGGTTTCGTTCCTCCGGGTTGAGTCGGTATTTACGCTTGGCTGCAGTGACGTAGTCGAACACCTCGTATCGGTAGTTCAGCTGCTTGTAGTCCAGCATCTTGGTTCCGTCGAAAGGATGTATGGTGTAGATGCTCTCGATGGCCTCTTTCTGCTCGTCGTCCGGGTTTTTCCAAGGAATGGCCTTGCCCCAGTTGAGGTGAGGTGTGATAGGCTCTCCGTTCTTGTCCTCTTCGATTTTGAACGACTCGTCGCCGCCTGCAGCCAGTCTTTCTCTGATGATGGAGTCTCTGACCCAGTAGACAAACTGTCGGTACATGGAGTTGGTGACCTCGTGTTCGTCCATCCAGAAAGCGTCGACTGAAATGTCCCTTGTGGGCAGTTCCTTACCCCACAGAGAGTCGGTGTTTTCCGTACCCATTCTGAGTGATCCTTTGTTGACCAGTACCATGCCGTAAGGAGTCGGCTCGTTGATGGAGCTTCCGCTGACGCCCGTGACTTCTCCTCCGTTAGATCCAGTCTTTGACGTGCCACCGAGGCAAGCGACAAAGGCAAAGAGTGAAATCAGCAAAGCTGCTGACAAAAAAATCTTTTTCATTCTTATATATTCGTTGTTTTTATTTCATTCCATTCGTTATAGGAACCTGACACTCTTGTGCTTGTTCCTTCCTTTCTTGAAGAGGTCGAGTTCCGTCTGGTATCCGAGCGTGATCTCGTGTGTTCCGTTGATGAGGTTGATTCCCGACGTGTACATCTGATAGGAGTAGCACAGGCTGACGCCGTGGAAGTTGCCGCCTACGAGTACCGTTGCTGAAATGGATGGGCTGTATCCCACTCCGACGAACATGGACTTCTTGTCCCATTCGTAGTTCAGTCTGCACTGTATGTCCTCTCTCCAGTTGTCGAGATCTGTCATCACCATGAAGGATGGTTGTAAAGTTAAGAACGTATTTTTGAACTTAATATTGCCTCCACCCATCAAATAATACATCCTGTCGATTTTGAACTCGTACTTTTCGCTGAGGATAATGGTGGGTGCCGGAAGGTGCAGGGAGCTGATGCCTCCCCAGAACTTAGGGTTGTAGACGTAGATACCCGCACCGAAGTCCACGTGGTTGCCGTCGGCCGTTGATTGTGGAAATACCGGGTCGGTCGTGTCCTCAGCCTTGACGTCTTTCGGGTCGATTTTCTCGTTGAGCATACCGACCTGTGCTCCAATGGCCAGCTTGGTGTTCTTCGCAATCTTGAAGTTGTAGGCATACTGTATTGCGATTTTCTGCTGGTTGAACATGCCGAAGTCGTCGCTGAAGAGGTTGATACCCGCTCCGTGGTGTGGATTAAGGAAATAGATGGGCATGTCGGCTCCTGCATAGAGTGTCTTCGGCGCGTTTTCGAATCCGACGAACTGCATGGAGTAGGCGGCGGCCACGTTGAGCAGCCCGTCCGTTCCGCTGGCTCCCGGGTTGTAGTAATACTTGAGTCGGTTGAAGTCGGAGAACTGCACGCCGCTCTGTGCGCTGGCCGTGAGAGTGGTGGCCATAGCGGTTATGATAATGATAAAAGTCTGTCTTATGAAGTTCATTGATGTTGGTTTGCAGTGGACAAAACATACCTCCACTAAAAGTTTATAACGATTGTTGCGCTTAATTATTGTGTGTCGGTGGAAAATAAGATGGCTCAATTTAGTTTAATGTTTAAAGTTGAAAGTTTAAAGAGACATGAGGCCGTAGGATTTTTTGAAAAAAATATTTGTCAATAATAAGGGAAATGACACATAAATAAGGGAAATGACACATATTATAGCTTTTTTATCGTATGAGGGTTGTTATATCAAAAAAAAGAAGTATCTTTGTGATTGATAGCGATAGTCAGCATGCTATCGGAAGAAAAATGAGTTTACAAATCCTGATATGTTGATGATTATGAGAAAGATTGCATTTATCTCCTGGTTCAGAAGCATGGCAGTCTTACTGCTTCTGTTGTTAAGTCCGTTGGCCAGTGCCCAAACTCCCTATGCCCTTTGGCTGAGTGGCTCAACGTTGTATTTCACGTGTACCAACAAGGTGCTGAAGGCTGGTGACACATTTGCCGGCCACAAGATAAGCCGGTTATGGAAAGGCGATATGGTGGTCAACACAGGAGTCCAGCCCCAATGGAATCCGGAAATCCGTGGTTTATTACGAGAAGTGGTGATAGACTCGTTGTTCAAAGAAGCCCGTCCGACAAGTACTCGTCAATGGTTTTACCGCTGCAAGAAACTGACGTCGATAGAAGGGCTGGAATATCTGAACACCTCAGCCGTGACCACGATGGCTGAGATGTTCAGTGAGTGTGACTTGCTGAATGAACTTGATGTGTCGCACTTCAAGACCGAGAACGTGGAGGACATGAGCAGTATGTTCAGAGGAAGTGTAGGCCTGAATTATTTGGATGTCAGCAGTTTTAACACCTGGTCAGCGGAAAACATGGCACACATGTTCGAAGGCTGTTCATCGTTGAGGTCCATTACCTTCCACACGCTGCTGAACCATACTTTTCTCACGACCTACGTGACCGACATGAGCTCCATGTTCTATGGCTGTTCGTCGCTCAAAGAGCTGGACCTCACAGAGTTTTACACCGGCAGAGTGGTGAACATGGCATACATGTTCTACGGCTGCTCCGGGTTGAAGACGCTCGACCTCCGGAAATTCAACACCAGGAACGTGACGAACATGACTCAGATGTTCGCGGGATGCACCTCTCTGGAGCGAATCAGATGCAATGACGCGTGGAGCGCTGATTTGTCGCTCGGTATGTTTCTGGACTGCGTGAGTCTGCGAGGTGCCATCCCTTACAACTCGTCCAAGCTGGATGTCACTTATGCCAATCCCACCGACGGCTATTTCTATTACTATAAGAATTATCCCCTCTATATCAACGGAACCCAGGTGGACAACACCAATAACTATGACCTGACCAGAATCCAGGGCGTGACGCTGACCGACTCGAAGACTGGAAAGGCGAGCTACGACCACTCGACGAAGACGCTGCGTCTGCGCGACGTCCGCATCACTTCTGATGCCGAGTGTGCCCTTCGCAACGAGGGGGTTGACGGTCTGACGGTAGAGATAGCAGGAACTGTGTTCATCGATGGTGAGGCCTCGACCGGCATTCGGCTGGAACAGAACACCACGCTGACCGCAGGAAGCCGGAAACAAGCGATACTTGACGTGAACGCCAAGGGGATGGGACTGGAAATATGGACCACCACCACCGTGGAAGACGGTCTGAGCGCTCATTTCATGGGCGGTGCAGCCGGCATTTTTGGTGGGTTTGCCCCTCCAGACTGGAATACTCTTCGTGGCTCCCTGATCGTGCGTGGCGCAACAACCAAGGTGACGGCCTATGGCAAGGTTTTGTATTCCATTGGACTGTTGCCGGAACTGATACTTGAGGACGGTCTGGCCGTGGTCTCTCCGGCCGGCGCCCGGTATCAGCAGAGCGGGGGCACCACGGGTGTGGTGATCAGCGACGGAACCGACTTCGTGAAGGGCAAGGCGGTGACCATCGAGCATCCCGACGCCCCGGTCTACGATATACAGATTTTGGGCAAACAGGTAAGTCATCGTAACTACAAGGACCTGACCGTAATCGATGGTGTGAGCGTTAAGGACTCCGGTTATGCGAAATATGACCCCGCTTCCAACACCCTGATGCTGAAGGACTGCTCCATTCAGGGCAGAGCAGCTGAGCTCGTGTCCTGTCGTAACCACGGATTGAAAATCGACCTGGAGGGCAAGAACTACATCTCAGCCACGGACCAGATGGAGCATGACGGCCTTTGCATCCACGATCGGACCACCCTGACGGGAGACGGCGAGCTGCTGTGCCGTGGCGGTAATTTAAGAGCCGGCGTCTACATCACGGACACACTGACCGTTGAAAGCGGCACCCTGGGCTGCTGGGGGCTGTACGGCATACTTGGTCAGAAAGCAGGTGTGGGGGCTGTGGTGAGAGGCGGCATACTGGAGATTCCGGTTGGAAACGGCAAGGTCAGGGCCTATGGCACCGAGAGCAGCATCCACCATCTGATAAATCTCAGGTATGGTGGCGACACCCGTATCGTGTCTCCTGAGGATGCGCGCTACGATTATTATGATGTGGTTGGCTACGACAATAGCGTTGTGAAAAACGAGGAGGTCGTGATAGAGACTCCTTTGGTCAACTACGGAATCGTCATAGCCGGCATAGAGCTGACGAACCAAAACCTCGGTGAAATCACGAAGCTGGTTGCCAGTTTGGACGCAGAAGCCTGGAGACGGTATGAACGGGGCGTGATGCAGATTGCGTATAAGCCTGAATCCAAATTCCTTACACTGAAAAATGTCATCATCAAGGCAGACGGAGCATTCGTATATGGACTATACAATAAGTTGGATGGTCTGACGATCAACCTGCTGGGTGACAATACGATTGAGTCGAAGCTTTGGGATGGCATGTGCAGTAGCGGAAGCCTCACGCTGATGGGGGGTGGCAGTTTGTCGGTGAAAGGAGAGAAAGGTCTTGATTTCCTGGGATATGAAAAGCATACCTTGACCATCTATGACGGTGTGAAAGTCAACTTTGACGGATCGAGATTCGGCATAGCAGGCAGCGGGTTGGCAAGCTATGGAGGAATAACCTACTATACTGACATGATGGTCCGTGGCGAATATACGGTGGTGAGGGCCCGTGGGCAGGACGGTAGTCTCTACAACTTTAACAGCCTGAGCCTGTCTGATGGCCTTTCCATTTGCCTGCCTCAGGGAGCCGTTTTCGAGTACAACTCCGTGTGTGTGGGAGGTTATCCCGTTTCCGGCGAGTTCGTTGAGATCAGTGCCGGCAGTGGTGGCTTGAAAGGCGATGTGAACCGTGACGGCAGTGTCGACATCTCAGATATCGTTGCGGTGATCAACTGCATCGCCGGCGACAAGACTTACCAGACATCGAGCGACGTGAACGGCGACGGCAGTACGGATATCTCCGACATCGTGGCGATAATCAATGTGATTGCGGGTGGCTGACGGGATGATAATTATGTGCTTGCTGTTTCCATGGTAAATTGCATGAGGATGTTCTGTCTTTTTTCTTCGGCAAGTTGAAGAATCAGAACGGCCAATTGTGCATCATCTATGTTTAGTTGTTGCATAGGACCATTTTTGGGGTAAATGTCCATGAAAACAACTTCTTCTGTGTTTTTATATACAAGATAAATCAGTCTGAATCCGTCTCTTTTGCTTAACTTGTGTTTTTTGTCGGGTAGGCGAAGTTTAATGAGAATGTATTCATCGTCAAGAAGAATCATGTCCCTGTTTTGGCGAATTTGCTCTATTGTGAGGCCTGAAAATGAGGAACGGATTTCATCCTCTACAGATGCATACACCCCTCTTTTAACCGACTTAAGGGCTGTAATCCTAATCCGAAAGTTTGTTGTGGTAAAAAATGTGGCCATAATTTAAAATTCCTACGCCGGATGCTTTTGGTTTGCGTCCACTTCAGATAGTTTTTGAAGTGCTTGTTTGATTTTATCACTTTTCGGCGTCTTGATACGGAAGTTGACAATGTCGCTGTTGAGTTCGTAGAGAGCGGCAAAATTCATGCCCAGTTTTTTTGTGTCTTCTTCCATTCCCATGTGCTTAGGCAGTCTCTTGCAAGCATTATATAGTTGCTTTATGGTCTGAGTCAGGATTACCAGTTGCTCCCCAAAAACTTTGTAATCCTCCTCCGTAATGGTGTTCCACTCGTCATAAATGAGCTCATATAGCTTGTCAAGTTCTTTGTTGAGCTTTTGCAATTGACGGAGTTGGTAGCCCCGCGGAGAAGCAATTTCCAACCTGTGGTTGTAGCTTCTTCTGCTGAGCTTAACGACCTTGTCTGATATAACTGCTGATTCACACATAGTTTCCTCTTTTTTATTTGCAAAAGTACACAAAATAGAATAATAAAACAAATTATAAGTCAGAAAAATTTGCAACATTTGCCGAAAAGCATTAAATTTGCACCGAAAGTTACACCATAAAACAAATCAGTTATGAAAAAATCATTCAAAATCATCGTGTTAATGCTGCTGGTGACCACAGCGGCTCATGCCCAG
>OCTX012074624.1_pt1 | contig 10118 bp, 6 predicted proteins | sample 1539691 | NCBI WGS metagenome assembly OCTX01 (sample SAMN02144231, study PRJEB22623) | gut metagenome | biome: sheep rumen | host: Ovis aries | place: New Zealand | reverse complement strand
CCGGAGTCGCGAATATTCGTACTGGGTGACAACCGCGATGTATCTATTGATTCGAGAAATACGTCGGTCGGCTGTGTGGCAGAGGAGCAGATCGCGGGTAAGATCATATTCCGGGTCTGGCCTCTGGAGAATTTTGGAGTCCTAAAATAGCGGAGGGGAAGATAACCGCCGCTGTTTTAGACTGTTAACTCAGATAAAAAGGCGGCGTATGCCGCCTTTTTTGATCAGAGGGGAGAAAATACCAATGCCTGCAAAGCTCAACCTGTTAACATTATACCGGGAGGCAATCCATGAACCTGTTCAGGGGACAGCCCGCTCCCAGGGCTCGCCTGAACTGGCCATGGATTATTTTGATACACTTATCGCGCAGGAATTTGACGCAAAAACAGATTCAATCAGAGAGTTTTTAGGGCTCGACAGCGCTGAGGATTATGACCAGAATCAAATAGCCATGCAGAGTATTCCACTCTACTGCCCGGCTAATGTCTATGATACGTATGCGAAGAAATACAGGGGAATTTATCGGGACCCGTTCCTGACCGGGAGCGCAGCAGATAAAGACAACACTGAGGCTGACGATCGGGAAAGGAATGAACTTCGGTCTTCCATGCCCTACTTAAGTGTGATCGAGGTTTTTATTACACCTGAGGTGATTGCGAGACTGGATACGACTTCATTTGCGGAAAAGAAACAGGGGGACTGTTTTGACTGTGAGGAACGCCCCGCTCTCAGAGTATATCATCAATTTTACCGGGACCTTCATCTGTTGATGGAAGGATTTCTGGAAGAGTTCGATATGCAGAAGAACACGACAGAAAAGTTCATTTACTGCATTTATGAATCGGTCTCAATCGGCGACTTTGCTGTTGTGGTTCGAAGCTCGCGACCGGAGACGGCATTCAAAGTCACAACGCTTCTCCGAAAAAGAGCCTGCAAGCTCCAGTATCATTCAGCGGATAGCTTCAGGAAGGCTTTAGAGAACAAAGTTCTGGAAAAGCGGGCATCAAAAAAACAGGATCTGGAAAACCCGGCATCAGAAAACCAAAATCCGGAAAACCAGGCTCCGGATAACCAGGAGCCGGACACCCTTGTCCTTTATAAGACGTTCACAATCTTCAGCCTGAATGAAGCGTTCGGTAAGACTCCCCCTGTTTTCGGCAAAAAAACTGAGACATCAGATGGGATTTCGAATAAGCGAGATGAACTATCGCTCAGAACGGCTGTCATTCCTCCGGATGAGGAGGAGAATATCGGGAATTCATCAACCCAAAATGATTGCCGCTATGTACTTCGCGGTGTACTGTCCAATCTGTACTGGAGCAATGCCAGAAAGAACAAGGACCCGGATATCATGGACGATGGGAAACTCCGGGCCAATTTCAGACGGCTTCACGGCCGATATGATTTTACGGTCACCCTCTCGGAACAGGCTTTCCGGGCAATCCATCCTGTTCTGATCCGCTACAAGCTGGACCGCGATATATCCCTGGCTGATAAAGCGGAAGACATATTAAAAGGACGGATGCTGGATGAGACTGAGGAAGAAATCTGTGCCAAGCTGATCGACTATATACGGAACGGATATATATCGTATATCAATGAGAGATATCTGTTCAATTTAGACATCGGCAAAATTAATGTCACAAAGTTTAATGAGGACATTCGTCTGCTGCCTGTTAAGGGGAAGCTGGTTTTTACCAATGTCTACATCGAAGACGAAATACAAAAACTGAAAAATCGGATACGCAGTGAGAAGGAAAAGATGCTTCGCCTCAATACGTCGCGCGGAAGCCTTGACTATAGTATGAGACTTCTGGGAAAACTGGCTAACATCTGCAGCGCCGTCAACGGTATTTCCGACGCACGCATCTACAGCCTCGTCATTCGAAGGCAGATTGAGGCCGTACTGAACGGAATAGATGAATATCTCACCTATATTGAGCAATACGGAGATCTTGACATCGTTGACCCCCTGGATAGTGATTTAAAGACGGCGATCGAGAGCATCAATTCATTTGCGCAATTTATCCTGGAAAGCTCGATGCAGTCTTTCCAGACGCCGACCTATAATCTGGAATCCCACGTCAGTGTCGAAAAAATGCTCACCGGCTATTCCTGGTTTCTTCAGTCCGTCCTCGTAAGGCTTGAGCAATCTCGATTTTCAGCCGTGATACGGGGGAATACACAGAGATATCTCACTGTGATGGTTCCCGACGCGCTGGACCGCGAATTGTCGACGAAGGCGATATTTTTCAAATTGAATGAGAGGAATAAAGCGGACAGGGAGAAGCTGCTTACGGTATACTGCCCTTCCTTTACGGACATGACGGATTTTACGGGCTCGTTCGGAGTATTATTTCATGAACTCGCTCACTACATGCGTTATGAATCAAGATATGACCGTAACCGCATGGTCCTAAGCTATAGCAGTATGCTGCTCTTCGATCAGACGGCGGCCAATATTGCTGAGAACCTCCAGCATAATATTCTTTACATGACCGATACGGCTGAAATCCAGAACGGTCTGATAGATTGTTTTTCGGAAGCATACAGAGAAGCCATCTGCCAGAGGAATATAAATCTGTATGCGGGCGGAAACATGAATATGATGCTTTTGATCCAGAAAATAAAAGAGCATTATGAGCAGTTTATCGAACGTATCCGGTTTTTAACTAAGTTGGAGACGGCATTGACCTGTTTTCTCAATCATTCGTCCTATATTGTCGACAGACGGTCCAAAGCAGTCATGGATTCCATGAAGGCGATTTATGACGAAATATTCCGGAAAACGGAAGTGTGGCATCGCCCGGAGAAAACACTGGGACTTCTGAAAGAAGGCGTCCGACTGGCGGACGAGTACAGTAATATTTTTGCAAATGCAGAAACAGGAGATAATCCAACTGCATTGGAAGAAACAGCATACATTGCCAGAGTCCTGAAAAATATCCTTGCTGATCTGTTCGAACGGGATGACGAAGAAGTCATCGATTTACTGGATGACTGTGCCAATATTCAACTGTTCTACAGGCTTTTTTATGAAAAACTTCTGAGATATCTTGACTCGAAGTGGGGAGATGACACAGGCAACAGAATTTTTTCATATCTGTTCGGAAATACAAAGAATAAAGAGGATGGCATAGCTATACTGCGAAGGTATATATCTACGTTTATCGTACATAGCTGCACAGAGAATCTGGAACTGATTCAACAGTCTTTTGCCGTATACAGAGAAGTATCTTCAGATCTTTTCATGGTAAAAGCTCTGAATCTGACCCCCTTTGGTTATCTCAACTTTTTCACAAAGCAGGTACCCATGGAAGAGTACATAAAGGATACATATATAAAGCGTTTCTGCAGGGTCCTTTATGCAATCACGGGCGAGGCAGTCAGGAAGAACGAGACCACTTGGAGAGCTGTTTTCACGGATATCTTTTTAGGGATATGTGATTTCCTCCGGCATGTATCGGTACAGAATACAGAGAGATTACAGCATATGGCAGATAGCCGATACACTGACAGCCAGCAAAAAGCGCTGGAGAATGTGAGAAATGGTTTTGTCCTTCTTGAGAAGGCATCTGTCCGGGGAAGTACGGAGATGCCTCGGCGCAAACCGGATGAGGAGACCATCTGCAACTTCTGCTATGGAATCTACGATGATGTTTTGACACCGATGTGGGATGACGCGTTAAGTTTGACACAGATTAAATACGAGAATCATCGCGCGCATCGGGAGTTCCAGAAGTGCCTCAGCGATATAAAGCGCTCGATCTTTCTGTGCAAAGCATTCACCCAAATCACCGAAGAGTTTTCCGAGCAGAAGGAGGCGGTCGAAAAATTTGAAATCTTGACTAAAGACCTGTTTATCGGGAACCGAAACCTTGAGCAGATGTATCAGGAACTCAGGGAGAGTGATCTGATGAAGTATTATTGCGGCAAGGTCGCGCAGGAGTACAATGAAACGGGCAGAAAATGCCCGGAAGCCGTGCAGGGGAGCGATATACCCGATTGCACATGGAAAATTGATTTTATTATGGATATGCATTATGGCATGATCTGGGACTACGCGTCGAAGATTCTGAAAGAATCTTACTGACAGATAATCTATAAATGAATGGCGAAGATTCTTTCAGCCTGAATGTCCGGCACATGCTTGCGGCTTTAGTTATGGGACCGGCCATGCAGACTGAAAAGTATTCGGCCGCTGCGTCAAGGTATGAGAATCGTTAAAAAGATGTTGCCTTTATGTAACGTTTCGTTTATACTAGTGTCAATATTATTCACAAATGAATATGGCGTGTTTTCCGTGCACTTTTTCGCGGGAAACAGACCAATTATATTAGAAAGTGAGGTATACTGCTATGGCAAGAGAACTGAACAGCCCATACGCCAGGGAAAGCTTTGCGTCTGATTTTTTGGCAGGTAGAACTGTTCGGGGAACGTTTGAATCGATAGAATACCTCTCAAAAAAGAATGTGTATGTTCCTAAGAGCCGGAAAAGGAAGTATGATAGCAGAGCGTTTATCCGCAATACGGGAAAGACGCCAAAGCTCGGTGACTGGTACAAAGGATAATACAGCAAAGCAGGAACTAAAGCCGCATCCGTCCTGAAAGACGTGATGTGGCTTTTTTTAGAATATAACCGGTGACAGGTTTTTCCGTTCGGGGTGGAGATAAGCATGGCGATCCTTTATACATGGCAGCAATTCAGCCGGATGATGAAAGAGTGCGGACTGACGTCCGAAGAAACAGAATATGTTAAGGCCAATGTATTCGAAGTCTACCCGGAAAGCGTCGCCGGATTGCATGAGATCGCAGGGGCGCTGACGGACTTAATGATGGGCTTTAACGAGCCATATCATATGGAAAATGAAGATGAGACGGAAAAGTATGTTCACGGAAGTGAGCCGTACGCAAGATGCCTTCGCATTGCCGGACTGCTGCTTATGATGATCGAGGAGGAGCAGTCTGTATATGAAGATAACCGCGGCGCAGACAGCCTCAATGATTCGGCGACAGAGTTTCTGATGGACTTCGGCTCCGTCTTTTCCGAGGATGTGATGTCTGTCTTTGTGATGGAGGCTGCAGCGGAGATTTTTATTGATGGACTTCAAAAAGATCAGAGTGAGGCAGGCGGGGGATATGGCTGGCTGCGGCGAATATTTGCATTATCGCACATGTATGACAGGCTCTCTTCCTGCTGCAGAAGTGTCAGGATGAAGCCCGGAAAACAGGCGGACGGATTCTTCCTCAGGCTTTTACTGCTGTATCGATGTCTCGAAAAACCGCTGGACGAGGGAATTATACCTGACTTAAGAAAGTCAACTCTTCTGATTCAGGACATCCTGACTGAATCGGGTCAGGCAGATAAGGTAACAGAAATTGAAGGAAACGGCAACGTTTTTGTCTATAGCCGCATTCGGAATGAAAAGATTTTAAATGTGCTTGAGACGTATATTGCCTACGAAAGTGATCTCGATATCGAATATTTTCTAATGGGGATCTGCGGTACAATCAACAGTATGACGCTGGCTTCCGCGGATATTATGATCAAAACACTGGCAGAGGGGACGCCGGAACGGGAACATTTGCTCAGACTGAGGTATATCGACAGCCAAATATTTTGCCGGCTGTTTTCCGCGTTATCCGAACAGGGCACAGATAGCGCCTATGGCAATAGTACTTCCGAATATGACATCATGATACCGGAAGGAGAGGATAACCGGTGTGTGTTCGTCAGACAAAACCGCCGCCAGCTTGTTCGGATCACTCGGGACGATGATAAAAACTGCATGAGAGCAGTATTCCGCACGGGGGAGAAATTCGAGAGGGCGTATGGGGAAAATGTCGACTGGTCGGAGAGCGAGCTGCGGGAAGCAGAAAGTCTGTGCCGGGCTGTGTTGGATCAAGCTTCACAGGGTTCGAGCTTTCTCTTTTCTTATGTTTATCTTGAAAATTACAGGACTGTTGACAGGCTCAGCGTGTCCTTCGACCATCGATTTGAGCTGGTAAATGGGAAGCTTATAGATAAGCGTAGAGGAAAGCGTAATGGAAAGCCCGCAGAATTGTCCTCCGCGTATTTCTACGGCAGGCATATTTACTCACTGACCTGTCTGGCAGGACGGAACGGCGCAGGCAAAAGCAGTATTATGGATTTCCTGCGGGAGTCTTTTTTGGCAATTAAAGAGGATGCGGAAGAGGGGAAAGTCAGGTGGAAAGACCGATGCCTGCAGCTGAGCACTGAGGCTCAGGAGCGATATCATCTGCTGTGGGGCGGCGATTTGACGAAATTTCTTGTCGTGTTCAACGTGGCTGGGAAGGACTATTATCTGACCAATTTCGGAGAGAACGTGGTCGACTGTTCCGGTGTCAGGAACCTCTGCCCGTATCAATACAGCGAGACGATGAACTTCACGGAAGAAGACTGTTCATTTGCCTATTTCTCCCAGCTGCGATATCCGACCGGCGTCTACGCCTCACGGAATCTTGGTGAAGAATATGCTTACAGAGAGACAATTGATCGCTATGTTAGAGATTTGTCCGAGGAAATCAGTGACAGACAGAGGAACCAGGGCGGGTTGTTTGACGTTAATGAGAGCCTTGTCCATCAGCTGGTCTTCCTGACGATGGCCGGCAGAACGAAGGGCAGATTGGAAGGCATCCCGGCGGCAAATGAATGCGCGGAATACGATCATCTGGCAATTATCAGCAGCGTTGCGGCCTCAAAGATATTCATCAAAGACATTGTGCAGAAATCGGAATCAGTCGACGAAGAACTACTGATTGAAAGGATACATGATCCGAATGCATTTATCGGTCAGTTCTCATCCGGGCAGCACAGCCGCGTCGCTCTTTTATCGCAGCTGTACTGGTGTCTTGCCGGAAGCCGTTATTTCTGCGACGAATATAAGGATGTATGTCCGACGCTCTGTGAACAGATCAGGGAGTTCGATAATGGATGCGGGACCCGACTCGACCTGTCGGATACAGGCGTCCTGTTCTTTGACGAGGGAGACCTCTGCTTTCATCCCGAATGGCAGCGTTCCTACATATATGATATTGTGCATATGGTCGACAGCCTGCGGGAGAAGAGCGTCCAGATCATTGTGACGACGAATTCACCGTTCATGCTCTCGGACATTCTCAGAGAAGACGTATATACCATGTTCGGTTATAAGAATGATGATATGGAAAAATTTGATCCGGAACTGCAGACCTACGGTCAGAATATCCATATGCTTCTTGCCCACCGGTTCTTTCTGGACAATACAATGGGGAAAATGTCGGAGGAGACGCTGACCTGGCTCTTTCGGCTGTTTGAGAAATATCAGAAGACAGATAAATCCGAGAAGAATGATGAATGGCTTGAGGGGCTTCAGGAGGAGGTCCTCGAACGCTTCGGTCAATACCTGAGAGCCCGGCGCATCGCGGCTGTATCCGGTGCTGCAGATCAGCCGGAGGACGTTACCCTGCCCGAGATTATGACGTTTCTGCGGGAACTCATTGACGGCGTCGGGGAAAGGGTGTATCGGCGGGCGCTGAAGGACGGTTATGAGCGCTGCTTCAGAAGCCGATAAGGCGGAAAAATGCCGCAGATCAGATGTGAAAGAGAGGCATGGAGATGATTCGGCTTTACGCAGATCGGTATAAAGAGTTCAGGAAGGTATATTTCGATACGGCATTTGCGCTGATTTGCAAAATGGGAACCCGAAATAATAAAACTCTTAATGATCAGATGTTCCATTTTCCGCACGCCGAATACAGGGTGGCGCGTGAGCTGGTCTGGTTACTCTGTGATTATGGACTATATTCCAGGCTTGCCGGAAACGACTCGGACTTTGCGGATTGGAAAGCGGAGGATGCATATAAAATCGAAAGCCTGACAAAGGAAGAGCTAAAAGATGCTTTGCGACCGCTCATTCTGGGAGACGTATATACGCTGAGAGCCGCAAGAGAATTACTGAAGAATCCACAGGAGGATTCAGGTGGCGGGTATTCCCGAGAGATTCAGTCCGTCTTGAAAAGATACCATCTTGAGTATGACACGGAGGCAGATAAGAAGAAGGGAGTTGAACATCTCTGCAAGGAAGACTCGAAAACGACACTGCTCCCCTATATACCATTTTCAGTAGAAAAAGCTGTGCTGAAGAATCTTGAAAAAACGAGTATTATGGGGAATGGACAGAAAGAAATTCGCGAGCTTCTGGTCAAGCGCTGGGCGCTTCTGGACTACCTTATCAAAAACGGGTATGAAAACCTGAGAGACAAACAGCCTGGCGACGAGGGCTCCAAATGGCGGCAAATGAAGGTATCCGCATGGCTCGTATCACTTCTCGGACTTCGAAGCTGCCCTTATTGCAATCGAAATTATATTGGCACTACGGGAAAAAAGAACCTGGGATATCAGCTGGACCACTATATCAATAAGAGTATGTATCCGTTCTTCTGTATGTCCCTCTTCAATCTGATCCCGAGCTGTGGTGTATGCAACGGCGGAAAGAGCACGGGGGATGAAGAAGATTTCTACTCTCCTTTTGAGGAGGAGCCGGATTATGATCAGGATCTTGACTTTACATATATTCCCCCACTGTTCGCAGAGGATGGGCATGGATATGTCCGGATATCGACAGATATAGATAATCCGCATTATGAAAGGTACGATGCGACAATCAAGGCGCTTGGCCTTAACGAATGTTATAAGTTCAACAAAGAAGAGGCTGATGATTTTATCCGAAAGATGATATACTATCCTCAGAGTATGATCAGAGAGCTTGGGCAGACAATCAGCGGGGATAGCGGAAACAATGTACTTGCCGAACAATTCGTTGAAGTGGAGATGTTCGGAGAAGGTATGGTGGAATCGGATGAGTATCGTAAGTATCCGCTTTCGATGATGTATCGGCATCTCTACCGAAAATACAGGAAATAACAGCGCTGACATAATCTGCCATATCATACTTTACGTATAATTATTCGCCCTTGGGAGCCTGCTATGAAAAAAAACATTATAATAATCATCATATGTATTGCCCTGGCCGGAGGAAGCTATCTCTCCTACCCCCACATAAGAGAATGGTGGTATTCCTTGAGGGAAACATACCGTCTCAACGTATATTTAACGTCACTCAGGGATATGAGAGAGATCGATTATGATAGTCTTTTCGACAAAGCGGAGGCCTACAATGCCAATATCGCAAAGAAAGGCATGAACAGGAATCTCTCTAACTCGGAGATGGATGCCTATGAAGCGGAGTTGAATGTTGAGAAGACCGGCATCATGGGGTTTATTATTATCCCCAAGCTCGAGCTCACGATGCCGATTTATCACGGAACAGACGAGAGGGTTCTTCAGACATCAGTCGGTCATATCGAAGGAACAAGTCTGCCGGTGGGGGGCAAATCAACCCACTGCGTGCTCACCGGTCATCGGGGAATCCCTTCCGCAAAACTGCTATCGGACATAGTTCAGCTGTCGGAGGGAGATATATGGACAATAAACGTCCTGGATAAGACCCTGACTTACGAGGTGGATCAGATACAGACCGTGGAACCGGCGGAACTGGCAAATATTTCGATCGTGGAAGATAAAGATTACTGTACACTGGTCACTGGCACACCGTTCGGTGTCAATTCGAAAAGGCTTCTGGTGCGCGGTCATCGCATCCAGAATGTGCAGGGTGATGCCCGGTTTACGGTCGACGCGCTGCGGATCCGCCCGTCTTTTATAGAGCCGTTTGTCATTGTCGCTGCCCTTGTACTGCTTCTTGTTATTATGTTTCTGCCGATTTGGAAGATAGAGGACAGGGACTGAAAACGTGACATTTTGCGCTGCCGGGAATTCGGAATGTATGGCGGTGAAATTGTTTAAAATATCGGACATTACACTATGTCTTTTAAGAAAAAATAAGTAAAGTTATGTTGTCACGAATAGTTTTCTTGCTGTATAATGTGGGAGTAGTATTTATCTATAAGAAAAAGTGCAAATATTGAAGTGCTTTTGTGTCAAAGTGTGTCCTTTTTGTGTCTGTTTGTGTGATAACATTTTAGACAATGGTTAGGTTTAGTTGTAAGATTGGATTATTGTATCTTTGACTGACCTGAACACTTGGTTCTTTGGCCGA
>OCTX011423726.1_pt1 | contig 10118 bp, 10 predicted proteins | sample 1539691 | NCBI WGS metagenome assembly OCTX01 (sample SAMN02144231, study PRJEB22623) | gut metagenome | biome: sheep rumen | host: Ovis aries | place: New Zealand | reverse complement strand
GATCTTGTTCAGATAACGCTGTATCTGGCCAGGGGTGCAGACACATTGGTGGGTGGGGTCGCCATAATAGCCACAGGGGCAGGGGTTCATAAAATATTAACCAAAAAAGTATATGAAGATGAAATAATTTTTGTACTTTTGCACACAGAAACAATTAAAACAGTATTGATTATGTGTAAAAAGTGTATTTGTTTATGTAGAGTGTCAACAAGTCAGCAGGATTTGGAAGCACAGCGTGAAAAGGTAGTAGCCAATGCAATATCAGACGGTTATACTATGGATGAAATAGCAGTAGTGGAAAAGAAAGAATCCGCTATCAAACTTTCAGAAATGGAAAGAGAATCTTTAAATGAAATGAAAGAAATAATTAAAGATAATCCAACCATTGAATCAGTATATATATTTGCAATAGACAGATTAAGCCGTAAAGTAAGTGTAGTATTAAGTATCAAAGACTACTTAACAGAAAGGGGTATTAACTTAGTCTTTATTAATCCCCGTAAGATGGGAACACTTATAAAAGAAGGTGATAAGATGGTGGTAGATGAATTAACATCTATGTTACTGATGTTTTTGTCTTATGGTGCTGAAATGGAAATGAAGATAAAGAAAGAACGCTTTCAGACTGCAAAAGAACTGATGCAGAAGCAGAAGAAATTAACAAGTGGTAAACCCGTCTTTGGATATAAGAAAAATGCAGATGGTACTATTTCAGTAAATGAAGAAGAAGCAGAGATAGTAAGACAAATATATTATGAAGTATTAGTTAATAATAAACCTATTAAGCAGGTAGAGCGTGAAATGATTGCCAAAGGTTTTCTTAAACCTAAGAAGATAGTAACGGGTAGCACCGTGCGGTATTACTGTGCTAATAAAGCATACTATGGCAGTACAACTACATACGGTAGTATTATGGAATATCCCCCAATTATTACCAAAGATGAATTTGATAGGATGCAGCAAAAGATGGCAGAGAATAGAAAAGGTGCAAAGAAGAATACCAAACAAGTCCATTTATGTAAAGGTCTTATAAGGAACTTACAGAGTGGCTTTATAATGGTTTACAACTGTGGCGGTAGGTCTTACGTGGATTATGCCAACCACCAAAATATTAATGCACCAACAATGGATTATGTGGCATGGTATGTAGGTAAAACACTGTACACTATATATAAAGCCATTTCAAGTGATGATAATAAAGAAGCAAATAAAAAGATGATTGAGGAAAACACCGCCAAAATAGAAAATATAAAGGTAATGATGGCTGATGTAGAGAAAAGACAAAAGAAAGCGTTTAAAGCCTATTTGGATAATTTGGTAAGTGATGAAGATTATAAGAATGAGATTACTAAGATTAAAAAGGAATTGGAAGAATGGACTAAGGAAATAGCCAAATTAGAAAGTGATAACAAACGCTATCAGTTGGAAGATGAAGCATTACAGAACAAAACGGTATGGGACACTAATACACTTAATAATATTATAGATATACAGACAAAGAAAGAAATTATTAACAGCATGATTAAGGAAATAAGATTAGCCAAAATGGAAAAAGGTACATACGCATTTGAAGTTACAGCAATGGATGAAAGAGTAAATAAAGAATATAAGCATTATAAAGAACAGTTTGTTTATAAAGTCAGCGGACACAAAATAAGGCTGTTTGTAAAGATAGAAGTGAATGGTAAACCACATATGTTAGAATTAACAAAAGGAATCAAGACGGGAGAAATGCCACAAATTGCAATATCTAATTATCCAATACCAAAAGGATATTTAAAAAACAAAAAAGGGTAGCCAAGTGGCTACCCTAAAATTATTAAATAAGAAAATAAAAAATATAATTATAATTATGGCTTTTTATGTACCTTATGGTGACAGTCTTTGCAAAGTGCAATTAGATTGTTACCATTATATGCTAAATCTTTCATTTGTAATTCATCTTTACCCGTACTGATTGGTTTAATATGGTGGATTTCCTCAGCGGCCACCGTCTTACCCTCTTTTAAACACATTTCACATAGTGGATGGAACATAAGATAACTATTTCTTAATTTCTGCCATTTGGCAGTATTGTATATTTTATGTACCGTCAAGTTATCACCATGTCTAATGTAATTATTAACCTTTTTACCTTTGTTTATTGTTGGCATATTTTATCTAAGATTATTGTAACTGATGCAATTATACAAATCCAAAACGCTAAATTTACCATATTCTTATTTATTTAATTCATTATACTAATTTACATATTCTGTTATATCTATCCGACTTAATGCCATTTCATAAGGGATAAAGTGTGTTAGTACATCCTCATAACCACTGTTAGGATTCATTTGGGTTTTCTTAATGTGCCAATAATGTGTATCTACTTTATCCCAATTTATTTTATCTAAATCAAATAAAAGACATTCTTTATTATTAAGTAATACCATGTAAAGCAACTTAGTACCTTTTGGTGTAACGCTTTTCATGCGTTTAAGTTTGTTGTCTTTTAATTCAGCATTTGGATATTTTGCTAATTGCTTATCATCCTTATATCTTTCTTTGATTTCAACATTAAACGGTATAGTCTTACCTTTTTTATTGACTATACTACAATTTAAATCCACATAATCTGTTATTTCTGTTTGTGTAATTTGTAAATCTGTGCCACCGCTTAGTAATTTAGTTAAGCACTTTACAGCAATAAAGCGGTCTTTTTTCTCTTGTGTTTCAATTTTTTTAATGTAATCCATAATATTAAAGATTTAAATAAATTATTTGTTATAGTTATCCATTAAGTAGTTTACCAAAGTGTAGTTTATGCTATCCTGCATTGCACTTTGTACAGCCATTGAATTAGTAGTGTTATATCTATGGATATAATTCAATAATTCTATCTTTGCTTTAGTGGCTTTAGTTCTTTCATTAAGTTGGTCATACGCTGTATATAAAGCACCACCAACTGACAATACAAATAAAATAGTGATTAGTAAGTTTTTCATATTATATAATATGTTTAGTTTGTTATTTTAATTATAAATATCTGGTAAGTTGAAAAAAATCTAATTTTTTTGCATTTTTCTTGGTTTTTTGGGAAAAAATCCTTATTTTTTAGAAAAGAGTAATATTTATTGAAAAATGCAGGTCTAAACGGTGATAGTATTATTTCAATTCTAATGTATCACAAATATAATAAAACCAAAATTTATTTTCAAGGGTTTTAGACACTTTTTTTAATGGGATGGTATAAGTGAACCAAGATTGAAAATAAAGCCGTCAGAACTCAAAAGAACAGCCAAAAATCCAATTTATGCGTTACTGTATATAAAGTTTACAGAAAAATAAATTTTGACTTGAAAATGAGAAAATATATATTTATATTTGATAAAGTAGATAAGAAAATAAAAAACTAAGCAGATAGAGCAATAAAAACCAAAAACACATAAAATTATGTTTATACACAGAAAGACTGGTACTGTATTTGAAAATAGAAAGAATGCAGTCATTATAATGGGACAGAACAGATACAAAAGATTTCTAAAAGATAATGAATTTCTATTCATTGATGAGAATGAGAAGAAAAAAGCATGATTTTTGCACTTTTTTTGGCAAAAAACAGCATTTTTTCAATTAAGGTAATATTTATAGGTAAATAAGAAAATAAAGACTATACACTATTGTATGAATTTCCAAGAAGACTATTTTGAAGAATTAGAGGAATACAAAGAGTTATACGGTACTGATTCATGCGACACCCTAAGCGGAGAAGAAAAAGAAATTTGGTGGGATTCATTATTTATAGATGATTCTATAGATTGGGATAGCCTTAGTAAAGATGAATACTGTAGAACCTTATTAGCAAAGTACCAACATGAGGACTACAATTTTGACAGGTACAACTATAAGGGTATGTTTAGTAAGTATGAAGCTAAGGACTATATTTATAACAGTGATGAATCAGTCATCAAGTTGTATGAATCATTACCAAATGAACTAACCGTTTACAGAGGTGGTACAAGCCAAGACGGTATTAGTTGGACACTAAACAAAGACGTGGCCAAATACTTTGCAAGAAGGAACAACGGAGATGTATTTGAAAGAAGAATAAAGAAAGAAGATATTAAAGCCATCATCTTAGAAATGGATGAAGAAGAAATAATATTAACTAACTAAACTTTATAATATTATGAAAAATAATTGGTACTACATACCTACTAATAAATGGTTTGAAAACCGCAAAGAAGTAAAAGAATACTTAGGTGGTACACAACAATTTAACCAAGCATTACGCAAACGTGATGTAATCTTTATTAAAGATAATAATAACTAATAACTAAACTAAGCGGACTTATGAAAATTACACTTGCAGACAAAAAACTAATTGAAAAACCACAAAAAAATGAAGAGTGGAAGTATTTTAAAGGATTGTTATTTAAAACGGGTGACTTTTCTTTAAATACATTTGAGAAGATTATAAAGAATGGTTATACCATTACCTACATTTATAAAGATGATGTATTCAGCAGGGCAGACCACTACATGACATATAACTACTATGGTACACAGTTTATTTGTGTAGATGTAGATAAATGTGAAATAAGCCCTTTAGAGTTTGTTAAGACGCTTAAATACAAACCAACCTATATACATACCACCTTTAGTAATTTAACCCCACAGAAAGAGAATAAATACTGTTTTCATTTAATCTATTGTTTTGATGATATTATAAGGGGTGAAGATAATTTCCATACTGTGTTTAATATTCTTACAGAAGACTACATAGATTATGTAGATAAATGTGCAAAGGATTGTCACAGGGTTATATTTACAAGTAATGGAACGTTAGATAACTTTGAATTGTATAAAGAAGATATTATTTATAAAGTAAAAGACTTTTTCCCTAAACCTAATAATAAAGAATTTGATGAAATAGATACTTTATTTAATCAAAATGACTATGGGAAAAATTTGCAAAATGCTTATATATTTAATAAGTCTAACAATATACAAGACAATGAAAAAAATTTCCCAAATGAGAAACAAAAGAAAATTGGTAATAATACCTTTGAACTTGATGAAACTTTTTGGGTAGACTTAAATACATTAACAAGAAGTAACTTTTTAGACAAATATTTAGATATCTATCCATATATTACATGTAGTATTGCAGAACAAGACCAACTTTTTAAAACTGAAAACGGTATTTATTATGAAGATTGGAGAAATAGAGAATACTATGAAGTACCAAGCAAATACAGATATAACAACGGACAAAGGAGAATACAGAAAGTTGGTAATGGAAACAGAACTAAATCATTAATGTTTGATTGTCTAATGTTTATAAAGGTAATACCAAACATTACAAAGGAGTATTTGATAACTATGTTGGTAAATGAAGTATATAAACATTATGATAATAAAGATAATGAACTGACTAATTATAAATTAGTAGGAATTGCAAAATACGGATGGGATTTAAAAGATAATATTAACGTTAACCCACTTAAAAAGAAATTCAAAATAGTATTTACTGAGAGTATGCGTAAAAATGCAGCAGTAGGAGTATTAAATAAACTAATGAAAGATGATGAAATAGGGAATAACTTAGATTTATCAATTTCATTAGAAGATAACATAAAAGAATTTAAGAATAATGGTATTAAGATAACAAAACAGAGGTTAGTCCAATTCTGTAATGAATATAACGTTACTTTATTAACTGATAAAGAGATTAAATACAATAAAGTGTTAGAGTTACACAATGAAAATAAGGATTTAAGTAGTAGAAAATTGGAAGAACTTTGCAAACAAAAAGGAATCAAAATAAGTTATAGAACAATTCAGACCATTATTAATAAAAATTAGATTGGGAAAAATGATTAAATATCTTATATATTTATTATTTCTAACAATATATAGGCATCTTTAAAAAATTTCCCAACACATAAAAACAAACTAAATTGCATCATAAAGAATGTATTTTAGGTTAACAGATAATTAATTATATAAAATCTAATATAGGAATAATATTATTATGAAAATTTCAAGTTACACAAAACCAACACAAGATTACATTAAATCAGTTAATGACTATCTTACATCAAAATACGGTAAAGTAAATCCTGAATGGGAAGGTATTTTAATATTAATGGCTGATAACTTAGACTTATATAAAGAGTGTAAGAAGTCAGTAAAGGAAAACGGAATTTATGATATTTCCAACGGTAAGAAGAATCCATTACTAACCACTATGAAAGATTTACAAGCCACTATTTTAAAACAAATACAACACTTAGGATTAAGTCCGTACAGTGCTGCAAAAATAAAGATGGAAATTGAGGATGATAGTGAGGACTTTGTAGAAAGTTTAGTAAAATGATAGATAAAAAATATACGGACTATGCAAATAAGGTTTTAAGCGGTGAAATAATATCATGTGATTACGTCAAATTGGCATGTAAGCGGTATTTAAGTTGGTTAGAAAGAACTGATATAACATTTAGAACTGATAGAGTAGATAGAGTAGTTAATTTTATGAGTAAACTAAAACACTTTACGGGTAAAATGAACGGTAAACCTTTTATTCTATCAGACTTTCAATTTTGGATAATCTGTAATATATACGGCTTTTATTGGAAAGACACTGATAACAGAGTTATTAAAAACGTTTACATAGAATTAGCAAGAAAAAACGGAAAGTCTTTCTTTGCCGCTGCAATGGCTTTATATAATATGGTGGCTGATGGAGAAAATAACGCAGAAATTGAGTTAGTAGCAAACAGTACCAAGCAAGCAAAGATTATCTTTTCAATGTGCAAATACTTAGTAGATGGCTTAGATAGAAAACACAAGTATTTCAAATCATTTAGGGATAATATTAGATTTGACAAAACTAAATCATTTCTACAAGTATTAAGCAGTGACGCAAACGCAAATGATGGATGGAATAGTAGTCTATTTATAATTGATGAGTATCACAGCGCACCAAATAGTAGTATGTATGATGTAATGAAAAGTAGTCAAGGTAATAGGGATAACCCTTTATCTATTGTAATAACTACAGCAGGATTTAATCTGTTTTCACCATGCTATCAATTAAGACAAACCAACATAGAGATACTTAAAGGTATTAAAGAAGATGATACAGTATTTGCAGCAATATACACCTTAGATGATGGTGATGATTGGCAGGATGAAAAAAATTTCATTAAATCTAATCCAAACTTAGGTATTTCAGTAAAAAGAAACTATTTATTAGAACAAGTACAGCAAGCAAAGAATAACACATCTTTGGAAGTTGGTACAAGAACAAAGAATTTTAACCAATGGGTTAACAGTTATGATATTTGGTTATCAAATGACTTATTACTGAATCATACCAAGAAAATAGATTTGTCTAACTATAAAGATTGTACCGCTTATATTGGTGTAGACTTAGCAGCGGTTAGTGACTTAACGGCAGTTAGTGTAATGATACCAAAAGATGATAACTATATCTTTAAAACTTTCTATTATTTACCACAAAGTGCATTAGAAAACAATGTCAATAGTGAACTTTATAAACAATGGAAAAGGGAAGGATATTTAACAGTGACAGATGGAAATGTTACAGATTATGATTATATACTAAGAGATATTTTAAAAGTCAACAATGATATATTTATAGAGAAAATAGCCTATGACGCTTATAACGCAACACAGTGGGCAATAAATGCAACAAGTGAGGGGTTACAGTTAGAACCATTTAGCCAAGCACTTTGGCACTTTAATAGATGCACAAAGGAGTTTGAAAGACTTATTAAATTAGGTAATGTTATTTTAGATGATAACCCTATTACAAGATGGTGTTTTTCTAATGTCACACTAAAGTATGACCATAATGATAATGTCAAACCCGTTAAAACGGTGGATATGCAAAAGATAGACGGTGTTATAGCAATGTTGGAATCATTAGGGGTATACATGGAACAACCGCATTATAATAACGTTATAGGTATTATTTAATAATCAATACAAAAACTAAATTTAAAATGGGTTTATTCAAGAAACAAAAGGGTTATGGTTTAGGATGGACAGGTTTTAAAGAAGAAACAGAAGAAAGAAATGTTAGTTATGTATCTACCTTTGGTGAATCATTGAACTTTAACGGATTTACTAATAACTATTCAGCCATGAATATTAGCGCAGTCTATAGAGCGGTAGAAATTATTAGTGATAGTATTGCAATGTTACCAATTAGAGTAAAGCAGACAAACGGAAAACATAATGACGTTTTGGAAACACACCCACTAAACCAACTATTTACAACAAACTTACTTAGTAAGTACAACTTATTAAAATTACTTGTGCAGTCCGTACTATTAAAGGGGAATGGATTTGCATATATTGAGAGAGCAGCAGACGGTACACCAATTAATCTAAGATTCTTACAAAGTGGTGACGTACAAATCAATTATGATAAGGTTAATAACAAACTCTATTATACATGTAGCATCATTAGTAAAAAGAAAATAGAACCATGTAATATGATTCATTTACTTAAAAACACTTATGACGGTGTAAATGGTGTTAGTGTGCTTACTTATGCCCAACGCAGTATTAAGTTAGCAAACAATACAGAAAATAGTGCTAATTCTTTCTTTACCAATGGCTGTAATTTGGCAGGTGTTTTGACTGTACAAGGTCAGTTAACGGATAAACAAAGAAATGATATTAGAACATCATGGAATCAAGCATACAGTAATGGCGGTAATGGATTGGCAGTATTGCAGGGTAACATGGATTACAAGCCAATACAACTTAGTGCAGCAGAAAGTCAGATGTTAGAAAGTAGGCTTTTTAATGTTGAGGATATAGCACGCTTTTTTGGTATTAGTCCCGTCTTATTGGGTGATTTAAGTCATAGCAGTTATTCAACCATTGAAGCAACACAAAACCAATTCTTACTACATACCTTACAACCATATATTAATATGATTGAAGAAGAATTTACAAGAAAGTTGGTTAAACCGTCAGAAAGTGATATTATAGTAAACTTAGATGAAACAGCACTATTAAAGACTGATAAGACAGCATTAGCCAACTATTACGGTAGTTTACTTTCTAATGGTGTTTTATGTGTAAATGAAGTAAGAAAAGAATTAGGTTACAGTCCTATAGATGGAGGTGATAAACACTTAATAGCATATACAAAGATAGAAGATAACACATTAAATAGTAAGGAGGGTTAATAATGGAGATAGTAACACGTGGAAATGACTTTTATTTAAAGTGTAATCTTTATAAAAGAATGTCAGACGGTACTCAAATACCATTTGACTTAACAGTAGTAGATAGTTTTAAAGGTATCATTTACCAAGAATTAGGAAGTAATAAACCACTATGTACAGATATAGGTATAGGAGAAGAAACCAATACTTTACTTATAGATGTTACCAACTTACCAACTGCAAAAAGGTATGTAGTAGAAGTAAGTGGAGAATTAAACGGTAGAAAATTCAGATGTGCAGAAATTGGTATCTTATCTATCTGTGAGTATAACAAAGATGCAAATGTCACATGGGAAACTATAGACGGTAGTGTAGGCAGTGAATTAAACATGACTTTTGAGATTGTCAGCAGTGCGGCAGTAGTTGGTAAAAATGCCTATGAATTAGCCAAAGAAAACGGTTATGATGGTACTTTGCAAGATTATTTAAATGATATGGTAGACAATGGCAACAGTGCCAAAGCAGCAATAGAAGCCGCTAATACCGCAAATAATGCAGCAAATACAGCATTAGAAGCAGCAGACACAGTAATAGATGCAGCAGAAAAAGTAAATGAAGCCATAGCGTTAGCCAATGAAGCAAGTAGTATTGCAGGCACAGCAGCAAGTAAAGCAACAGCAGCAGCCAATACAGCGGATGAAGCGGTACAAACTGTAAACCAAGCGGTAAGTACATTAGACGGTAAAATTACAGCAGTTGAACAAGCAACAGCAAACGCAAATACAGCCGCTACTAATGCCAATACAGAAGCAGGTAAAGCAACTACAGCAACTAATAAAGCCAATACAGCAACGCAGAACGCTAATAATGCAGCAAGTGCAGCCAATACAGCGGCAGGTAATGCCAACACAGCAACTACAGCAG
>OCTX012240441.1_pt1 | contig 10119 bp, 11 predicted proteins | sample 1539691 | NCBI WGS metagenome assembly OCTX01 (sample SAMN02144231, study PRJEB22623) | gut metagenome | biome: sheep rumen | host: Ovis aries | place: New Zealand | reverse complement strand
TCATAATACATTAATTACGACATTTGGAATCAGGAATAATGAGTACAGATGGAGTTTCGATAATGTGATTACGATGGACGATCTATTTATCTAACCCCTGGCGAGAATACTCCGCCTTCTATAAGGCGGGGATGAATCGCCACAATTTCTAAAATAATGTTGCAATGATTGGCGAAATCACATTGAGTAGACTATGAAAAGGCAAAAGCAGTATGCGAGCAGACGCTGACAGAGATAAATGTTGATGCCTATAATTTCATTAAGAACAGTGATTATTTCTGGGTAGAGCGTGATAATAACAGAAGTGTTGAAGATACTGTAGCTTTGGTTGAAAAACATTTCGGATGGCGTATGCTTAATGACTTTTCAATTCAAAAGGTTGATAAGGGAACTAAGCTTGCTTCTGAACTTTTATCGTTTGTATCGGATTGTTCATGGGATGATGTAAAAGAACACATGGTAAAAATGATAAGTGATTGGGAATTTACTGACTGGGAAACGATGTTTGTGGCAAAGGCTGATGGAAAAATAATTGGAATGACTTCAGTCATGAAAGAAGATTATTATCCATTACCTGAGTTGTATCCTTGGGTGTCTTGTGTTTTTGTAGATGAAGAATACAGAGGTCAGAGAGTAAGCAGTAGACTAATCGACTATGCTAATGATTATCTTAGAAATCTCGGTTTTAGAAAGAGTTATATTCCTTCAGAATATGTTGGACTGTATGAACGTTACGGATATTCATATGTTAAGGATATTGTAAATTACGATGGTCTAACAGATCATTTGTATGAGAAAGAATTGAGATAAAACTATTGGAAAGGATTATTTTATAGACGAAATAATCCTTTCCATTAATAAAAAGCTTGGTGATTTGGGATAATTTTTTATATTTCAGGATAATTTACGAGAATATGTTTTTAGGGGTATATTAGAATGAAAGAATTAAAAGCTAAAGAGTATAAACGTTTTGAGGATATAAAACATATCAGAGAGGATGGGACGGAATATTGGAGTGCAAGAGAACTTGCGTCAGCGTTGGATTATACTCAATGGAGAAATTTCTCAAAAGTAATAGGTCGCGCTATGATTGCTTGCGAGAATAGCGGACACGATGTTTTGGACGATTTTGCTGAGGTCAGCAAAATCGTGGATGCAGGTGCAACCTCTAAGCCGATAAAGGACTATGAATTATCTAGATATGCTTGCTATTTAATAGTTCAGAATGGTGATCCTCGTAAAGAAGTAATTGCATTAGGTCAAACATATTTTGCCATCCAGACATATCGTCAAGAAGTTGCGGATCATTTTAATCAGCTCGATGAGGATAGGAGACGATTGGTTGTACGCGGAGATATTAAACAGTGGAATCAATTGCTAGCCGAAACAGCGCATGATGCAGGTGTAATTACCAATGAGGAGTTTGCAATATTTCAAAATGCTGGTTATATGGGACTATATGGTGGTCTTGATGTTGAAGATATACATGAAAGAAAGCAACTTGAGGTTGGGCAAAAGATTCTTGATTACATGGGGAGTACAGAGCTGATAGCGAATCTATTCCGTATATCTCAAACGGAAGAAAAACTTCGTAAAGATAATATTCAGGGAGCTGATGCGGCTACGAGTGTTCATTATAATGTCGGAAAAGAAGTTAGGACTGCTATAGAAAAGATAGGTGGAACGATGCCTGAAGATTTGCCAACACCTGAAAAAAGTATACAACAGATAGAACAAGAGCAGATGGCAAGATTAAAGGCAAAAGCAAAAAATGGAAAAATAATGTTAGATGAATAAATTGCATGGATAGTTTTATCGGAAGTTATCTTACCAACAAAAGTAGATTTTAACCGCTATGAAATTCATGGCGGTTTTTCCATTCACAGCATCTTTATAACCATTCGCAACAGATCTGCCATATAGTATTTCTGGTTGTTGTATTATCCAATCATCAAAGCTATCGATTGCGAAGTAATCAAAAAATCGCAAAGATAAATATAAAATCTATGGAGGATAATACAATGAATAATTCAAAGAAGAACGTAGTAATCACAGGAAAGATGATGATAAAGGCATTTATGGTAGTAGCACTAGTTGCAACAGTAGTTCTGATGGGACGTGGAATATATACAGCTGATAGTCAGCTGATCGGTCAGGTATCATTGTTTGCAGCTTTCGAAGCAATTATGTGGTCATATATGGGACTTGAGAAAAAGAACGCTGAAAAGAAAGATAAGAAGAATGAAGTAGTAGCTTAATAGATAGAATAATAGTGAAGATAACGATATGCCGCTCGGGACTCGCGATAATCCGTAGCGGCTTTTTGTTACCTTGAAAAGTGTCAAAAAAGCAACATATTCTTGCATTTTCTGATGTCCGTATACTTCGACTTGTGGTATACTAATGGATAGTGTTTATTCATAGTTTTCACGGAGGTTCGGATATGTCAAGAAGTGCAAATCAGAAGCTTAAACTGCTTTATCTTTCTAAGATTTTAAAAGAAAGAACAGATGACGAGCATTATATTACAATGCCTGAAATATTAGATGCGCTTGCATCATATGGGATAGAAGCGAATCGTAAGAGCATTTATACCGATATGGATGCACTTGAGCAGTATGGTATGGACATTATCAAGACACGTATTGGTCCACAGACTTATTATCACTGTGGTGATCGTGAATTCGAGATAGCAGAGCTTAAGTTCCTGGTTGATGCTATCCAGGCTTCAAAGTTCATCTCTGAGAAGAAGACAAGAGAACTGATAAAGAAGCTTGAGACAAACCTCAGTACCTACGATGCAACACTTCTTGAACGTGAGGTGACAGTTACCGGCCGCGTAAAGAACATGAATGAAAGTGTTTATTATTCGATAGATTCTATTCATAACGCCATGAATAATGACAAATGCATTCAGTTCAGATACTTCAGCTGGAACCTCCAGGGGAAAGAAGAATTCCGTCACAACGGAGACTTCTACAAGGTAAGCCCATGGGCACTACATTTCGATGATGAGAAGTATTATCTCGTAGCCTACGATATGGAAAAGAAAGAAATGCGTCACTACCGAGTAGATAAGATGCGAGATGTATCAGTAACAAATAATAAGCGAAAAGGTATAACGGAATTCAAGAAACAAAACAAAGCCAAGTACACTCAACAGCATTTCAGAATGTACGGTGGTGAAGTGGAAACTGTAACGCTTAAATGCAGAAATGATATGGCAAATGTCATCGTGGATCAGTTTGGAAAGAATGTAATGATGATTCCGGTGGACGATGAATACTTCAAGGTTAATGTTGAAGTGGCTGTTAGTGACCAGTTCTTTGGCTGGATTGTTGGAATTGGTGGCTTCGTCACGATAGAGGCTCCGGAGAATGTTAAGAATAAATTTAAGGAATGTATAAGTATATTCGTATAATTATATCTGAACTGGAGAGAGAGTATGATTGTTTATTCTGGAGATAAAAGTAGTTTTATGCATAGTGTAGAAAATGACACCATTGCTATAGAAATTGAAGAGATGATTTTTCGTTTGATGGGAAGAAAGACTCCCAAAGCAGAGTTCAGATCATGGGAGAATTCTCTTTCATATATGTATAAGGTCTTGAACGCGGATGATATACCTTCTGATGCGGGTGTGGCAATAGAGTATAACATTCCGCAAACATCTAAAAGAGTCGATTTTTTGATATCAGGGTACGATGAAAAAGATGTTCCTGGTGTTACTATAATTGAACTAAAACAGTGGGATGAATTAAAAAGTGTTAAGGGGTTGGATGCTTTGGTAGAAACCTATGTTGGTGGGGGATTAAGAACTGTTGTTCATCCCTCTTATCAGGTTTGGTCATATGCACAGTTGATAAGAGATTATAATGCTACTGTTCAAGATGAGGATATATCTATTATTCCATGTGTTTGTATGCATAATTATATTAGACATGAGAATGATCCTGTCGATGATGATATATATAGTCCCTATTATAATGAGGCCCCTGTTTTTACAAAGGGCCAGTTAACATTTCTGAGAGAATATATAAAGAAAACTATAAAAAAGGGTGATAGCAAAGAGAATATACTTAAAATAGAAAATGGAAAGATAAGACCGTCTAAAAGTTTGCAAAATTCAATAGCATCAATGTTGAAGGGCAATAAAGAATTTGTGATGATTGACGAACAGAAAGTGGTATATGAGAAGATACTTCGATGTTCTGAAATGTGTATGAAGGACTTAAAAAAACGGACAATTATAATCAAGGGTGGTCCAGGTACGGGCAAGTCTGTTATAGCCATTAATCTTTTAGCTGAGCTAACTATGCGTGATCAGATGGTTCAGTATGTTTCGAAGAATAGTGCGCCTAGAGATGTATATAAGAGAAAACTAAAAGGCGATTTTAAGAAGACTAATATAGATAATCTATTTAGGGGATCGGGAACATTTACAGAAACAAAGGCCAATTCTATACATACCCTTCTTGTTGATGAAGCTCACAGACTTAATGAAAAATCAGGTATGTTTCATAATAAGGGTGAAAATCAAATCAAAGAAATTATTAAAAGTGCATATTGTTCAGTTTTTTTTATTGATGAATCACAGAGAGTTACAATGGATGATATAGGCTCAATAGATGAGATAAAGAGATGGGCTTATGAACTTGATTCACAAGTGGTTGAAATGGAACTAGTATCACAATTCAGGTGTAATGGCTCAGATGGATATATTGCTTGGTTGGATAATATATTGGAGATTCATGATACTGCAAATTATAACTTGGATGGAGTGGATTTTGATTTTAGAATATGTGATTCTCCGTCTGAAGTTCGAAATATTGTTGAAGCAAAAAATAAGATTGGTGTAGCAAGAATGCTTGCCGGTTATTGCTGGGATTGGAACAAGAAAGAAGCCAATAATACAGATTATCATGATATTCAAATTGGTGATTTTGGAATGAGTTGGAATTTGGGCTCGGGTGAACCATTTGCTGTGAGTGATACATCTATAAATGAGGTGGGGTGTATTCATACTTCACAAGGTCTGGAATTCGATTATGTTGGTGTAATAATCGGCAAAGATATCAGATTTGAGGATGGTGCTATAGTGACTGATTTTACTAAGAGGGCAAAAACAGATCAATCTCTTAAGGGCATTAAGAAACTATATTCTGAAAATCCAGATGAAGCTAAACGGCGAGCAGATGAAATTATAAAAAATACATATAGAACTTTGCTTACGCGTGGAATGAAGGGGTGTTATGTATATTGCGAAGATAAAAGCCTTGCGGATCATTTAAAACAGAGAATGCAAGCGTATGCGGAGGGATTTAGAAATCTGCAAAAGGAGAACAAAGATGAATCAGCAGACGATAAATAGAATCAGAAGATTCACGGAAGACAGAGATTGGGATCAGTTTCATACACCGGCTAATCTTGCTAAATCTATATCAATAGAAGCAAATGAACTGTTGGAATGCTTTCAATGGAGTGATGAGAATTATAATATTGAAAATGTAAAAGAAGAATTAGCTGATGTCCTTGTTTATTGCAGAAATATGTTAGATAAGCTGGAACTTGATGAGGACGAAATAATAAATGCCAAGATGACAAAGAATGAGAGAAAATACCCTATTGAAAAAGCAAGAGGCAGATCTGATAAATACACAGAGCTATAGTTGTACAGCAAAATGATGGGAATGAGTATGTCTTTAACCTTAGATTATTACAATAATAAAACAGAAGAATTTTATGAATCAACTATTTTAGCAGATGTTAGTGCGTTATATGATAGATTCTTAAAGTATATTCCACCAAGAGGCAAAATCCTTGATTTGGGGTGTGGTTCCGGCAGAGATACAAAAGAATTCTTAAATAAAGGATATATAGTTGAAGCAATTGATGGATCATCAGAGCTATGTAAGAAGGCGTCTAATTATACAGGAATAAACGTAAAGTGTATGGATTTTTTTGATATTGATGAACATGAAAAATATGATGGTATATGGGCATGTGCATCGCTTCTGCATGTTGAAAAAATGTATATTTCAGATTTATTGATGAAATTACAGAAAGCCCTGGTATCGAATGGTGCTTTCTATATGTCGTTTAAATATGGTGAATTTGCAGGGGAACGTGATGATAGATACTTTGTTGATTTAAATGAAGAAGAATTTTGTAAAATATATGAAAGACTTGATGGCTATTTAAAAGTTGATGAATGGTGCTCAGAAGATGTACGCAGAGGTAAGAATGTCAAGTGGCTTAATGAGATAATCAGAAAAGTATGACAATAAGAAAAGGGGGTTACGTTGGAAGATATCAGCAAGATAATTGGGGGAAATTATTATAATGATCTGGATATAGAGGGCTTTTCAAATATGATGAAGAACCCTTCTTATTGTTATAAGTTCTATTGGCTTGAGGCCATTGTAAATCTTATATCGGAAGGCAAAACGGTAACAAACTTTGATGAAATAATTGACGAGATGATATCTAATGCCTGGTATAGTGTAATGGAGTATCATGTGCATCTAAGTGGTGTGGTTGCGGGAGATGTAAGGGATGGACTTGAAAGAGCGGTCTATAAATTATCAGAACTATGCGATTTACGTAATAATGCATCTAAGATGGAGATAAAAGATTCAATCAAGCTTAATAATAGGGAAATGGCTCAGATAAAGAAACAACTAATTAACATGGTTCCGTATCGTGCTTTGGCAGGCTTTTTTGTAAAGTACGATGAAACAGTTAATTGGGATAGCATTCCTAGATTAGTGGCATATATACAGATGTTTGATAAAAATGTTGCAAAACTTCCATATGTTCTAGGTGATTCTACAGGCCTTAAAAGAGAAGTATTTTTTAATCCAAGTTGGATGAGAATGATTCAAGATAATACGGTAGCTATTCTTGGTTGGATTAAATATGAAAAAGTAAAATGGCTTCAAAATAACAATCCGGATGTTCCTGGGCTTGTTTATAAGCTGGATCCGTTAAATGAAAGGTCTAGAAAACTTGGAGCAGTTCATAATCTCTGGGATGCGATTATGACACGAATAAATATTATGGATGTGTTTAATGATTGTCCAATCAATAAGTCTATGTATGATATAGATCATTTTGTTCCTTGGTCATTTGTTATGAATGATGAACTTTGGAATCTAATGCCTATGGATTCTAGCCTTAATTCCAGTAAAAGCAATAAGCTTCCTAAGTGGGAACCGTTTTTTGAAAAATTTGCTAATAACCAATATCTTATGTATGAACATGTGTTCTCTGATGAAGGGATACATCGCCTATATGAAAAATGTTATAGAGATAATTTACATTCTATATGGGCGAATCAGGATTTATATATTCCAGGAAATTCAAGAATAGAATTTTGTAATATATTAGAAAAAAATATGAAACCGGTATATGATAGTGCAAAGCGACAGGGATATCAGATGTGGGATATATAGAAAAAAAGAGAATACTATAAAAACTATGATTAAGAGATACTGCTTGTTCCTAATTGGGCTTTTTATGGATATCTTACAAATCTGTCTTGTTTTATAATAAGGAATCTGACAGCTACAAACTATATAGTACAACTGGTCTGTATGCTTATGGGATGTTTTATTCTTGCTATGGGAATATGGATTCAGGTTAAGGGTAATGTGGCGATGCTTCCTGGAGAAGCTATGAACAGGGCGATAAGTATTAGGACTGAAAAGAGATACGAAAACATAAAGATACTATTTGATATTATATACATTTTACTTTCTGCATTGGTAAGTCTGTTATTCCTTGGAAAACTGGAAGGTGTAAGAGAAGGAAGTATTATAGCTGCAGTCGTAGTAGGAAATATTATCAAGTTATATGAATTAATTTACAAGAAGGTATGTAAATTGTATAGAGAGTAACTATAAGGAGGCTGACAAAATGGCAAAAACATTAGTAGCATACTTTTCAGCAACAGGAACAACAGGTGTAGTTGCAACAAAACTTGCATCAGCTATCGGAGCTGATACCTATGAGATAGTACCTGAGGTTCCATATACAAATGATGATCTTGATTGGAGAGATCAGAACTCTCGTAGCTCTATTGAGATGAAGGATAAGTCTAGCAGACCAGCCATAGGAAGTGCTCCGGTAGAGAATATGGATCAGTACGATACAATATTTCTTGCAGGACCCGTGTGGTGGTATGTTTTGCCTCACATATTAAATACATTCTTAGAGCAGTATGACCTGACTGGAAAGAAGATAGTCCTCTTTGCTACATCAGGCTCAAGTGGACTTGGTAAATCAGACGAGAAGTTGGCACCAAGTGCTCCGGGAGCACAGGTTATAAATGGTGCTGTTCTGAATGGTGTTAAGTCAGAAGAGGAACTGAAGGCATTTGCTGAAAAGTATATCTAAGGAGTACATCATAAAAAGGATGTGATATTCTTGGAAAGAAAAGTAAAGACAGTTATGAGGATATTGATATGTGCAGTCATGATGAGCTTCTTATTCGGCTGTACATATTCGGTAAATGAGATATCAACCGAGCAGACGGAAAGGATCACAGAGGAACAGACTGCTGATGAGGAAACTATTCCTGCTGTGTCGGAAGATGATTCTCAAAAAGAAAATGCGGATGATAAAACCGAAATATCAGAAGCAACTACGGAAGCTTCTGTTGGTACGGAACTGGTGTATCCTGAATACTCAGGTGAAGCATACATAGAGTTAAATGATAATGTACCACTCTTCACCGATGAAGAGAAAGGTAATACGGAAGCATTTGAAAGCTACAGTAATCTGGACAGGCTTGGAAGATGTGGAGTTGCATCTGCGAACATTTGTCCTGAACTGATGCCTGCTGAAGAGCGTGGAAGTATAGGTGATGTCAGACCTTCCGGGTGGCATACGGTGAAGTATCCGGACTTGATAGAGGATAATTATCTATACAACAGATCTCATCTTATTGCTTATAGTCTTGCTGGTGAAAATGCGAATGAGAAGAATCTGATTACCGGAACCAGGTTCCTTAATCAGGAAACTATGCAGATATTCGAACTCCGAGTTCTTGATTATGTAAGGGATACCGGGAATCATGTGTTATACCGAGTGACACCGGTTTTTGAAGGCGACAATCTGCTTGCATCAGGAGTTCAGATGGAAGCCTGGTCTGTTGAAGATAGCGGTAAGAGTATCTGCTTTAATGTTTATTGTTATAATGTTCAGCCGGGGATAGAAATCGATTATGCTACTGGTGAGAGTAAGGTTGCAGATGGCATTGATGTTGTTGGTGCGGCTGATACTACAGAAGCTACAGAAGAGCAAACTGTAGTAACAACAGAAGCAACTACTACGGGAACCAACAGTACGAGTGGTTCGGATTTTGAAAATCAGGAGATGACATTTATCCTGAATACTAATTCGAAGAAGATACATTTGCCGGATTGCAGAAGCGTAGGAGATATGGCTGAACATAATAAGGAAGAATGTGTTAGTACTTTGAGTGAATTAAAGGGAAGGGGCTATACACCATGTGGAAGGTGCCTAGCTCAGTATAGATAACCTAATATAAGAAGATCGATTTCACTATGAAGGGTGCAGTGTCTGGAACTTACTATAGAACATATGACAGGGAAGATTGTAAATGAATCATAGGTTTGGAGAATGTATAAGGTGAATACATATTATTATGGAAATACGGAATCAGATAATATACTGATACAGATGGTAGATGACCATGATATGGCTGTAATCGAAAAAGAAATCGAGTATATCCGAGAACTATCATTATCAGATGATTTCTGCCTAGTTGCGATAATGGTGGACAACTGGAATGATGATTTATCTCCTTGGAAGGCACCTGCTGTATTTGGAAAGGATGACTTCGGCGGAAATGCTGACGTTACACTGAGTAAGGTCTTAGAATATATTAATACTGAAGTATTTACCGGAAAGAATCAAGCATATATAAATCTCTATATAGGTGGTTATTCCCTTGCTGGACTTTTTGCTCTTTGGGCTGCATATCAAACTGATGTGTTTAAGGGAGTGGCAGCGGCATCACCTTCAGTGTGGTTTCCTGGCATCGAAGAGTATATATCTCAAAATGATATAAAATCATCAGCTGTTTATCTTAGT
>OCTX012217115.1_pt1 | contig 10119 bp, 4 predicted proteins | sample 1539691 | NCBI WGS metagenome assembly OCTX01 (sample SAMN02144231, study PRJEB22623) | gut metagenome | biome: sheep rumen | host: Ovis aries | place: New Zealand | reverse complement strand
CCCCCAGCCCCTCCCCTTTCAGGGGCGGGGTGAGCGGCGGACTATAAGCCATGCAGAGGGCGGACAATTTTCTACAAACGTCGTCGACGTTTGTAGAAACGCCGTCGACGTTTGTAGAAACGCCGTCGGCGTTTGTACAAACACTGACGGTGTTTGTAGATTGCCCCTACTCTTTCCCTATAAAAGATACGGGCAAAAGCAACCTTTCCAAGGGGGGAGAAAAAGAATATGTGGCGAAAAGTGGGCGAATCGTTTGGCGGTTCGGAGATTTCTTTGTACCTTTGTCGGCAAATGACCATGAACGATTCTAATTTCCTGAGCCAATTCCATAAGACGGCGTTTCGCACCACCGAGGCGCCTAAAAAGCGGGGTAGCAAGAAGGTGCTGTTCCGCATTACTTTTGAGAAGAGTGCTGACTACAAGGGTGCTTCTGTGGCCACGGTGAGCGTGGTCGACGAGAAGGGCGAGCTCATTGCGCCCGACTACAAGCAGTATCAGGGTGAGACGTTCAACGTGCTGCGTATCATCGACAGCATACGTCAGGAGCAGTCCATGCGCATCAGCTGGGCCACCATCGACGACGAGGGCATACGTCTGCACGACTACCAGTACCTGCTCTTCGCCCTGCTGCGGTGCGACAACCTTGTGGACTGCCTGCTGCGGCCGCTGCGCGTGAGCCAGGAGCCGGCGAGCATCGTGCTGAAGATGGAGGCCCCCCCTTCGGCCCCCGAGGGGGCTACTATAGACTCTCCCCAACTTACTACCCGAAAAACTATAGAAGCCCCCTCGGGGGCAGTAGGGGGGGCCTCGCCCTCGGGGGCAGTAGGGGGGGCTTCGGGGGCTTCTAGGGCTTCGGGGACCTCGCCTTTAGGTTCCTCCTTCACCCCCTACCTGGTGGCTCGTACTGAGGAGGGGCTACATTCGTTTGAGCTGTTGAGCGACGTGTTCGCCCTTGTTGGGAACACGATACACCCCGTTGCCTCGCTGGGCGAGAACTACCAGCTCTTAGGCTTCTTCAGTGAGACGTTCCCCGCGGCGCTGCTGGAGCAGTATCTCTCGGTGTTCTACTCCTACGTAGACAACGTTGGCCTGGACCTTGAGGGCTACGAGCTGGTACGCTCTGAGCAGACGGTGGAGACCGTGCCCACCATCATCATTGAGAAGGTGGATGCCGACATGGCCCTCTACCTGCGTCTGACGCACACGCTGCCGGGCACCGATGCCGACTTTGCCAACCGTTTCGACCTGACCCACCTGGCCACGGTGACGATGGAGAAGCAGGTGTTGCTGCGCCGCATCGTGAGTGGCGACGAGGCTCAGGACGAGGCCGACCTGCGCAAGACCATCCTAGGCTACGCTCCTACGAAGGCCATGGCCAAGGAGGTGTGGGGCCAGGACGGCGAGTTCATCATCCCGCAGGAGGTGGCGGGCCCGTTCCTGCTCGGCGCGCTGCCCACGCTGGTGCAGCGCTATCAGCTGCTCGGCGTCGAGAAGCTGAAGGAGTACAAGGTGAAGCCCGTCTTCCCGAAGATGAACCTGAAGCTGGCGTCGGGCATAGACTTCCTGGAAGGGTCGGCCACCATCGACCTCGACGGCGAGGAGATGTCGCTCAAGAAGTTCCTGCAGCAGTATGGCAAGCAGAAATACATCACCCTGGGCGACGGTCAGCGCGGGCTTGTCGACGAGCACTACGTGCGTCGGCTGGAGCGCATCTTCCGCAAGGTGGAGCGGGGCGACAAGGTGAAGGTGTCATTCTTCGACCTGCCCGAGATTGAGAGCCTGCTGGGCGAGAAGCTCGACGGCAAGCCCTTCAAGCACTACCGCGAGTTCTACGAGGGCTTCAACCAGCTGTCGTCGAAGCGACTCACCACGTCGGGCCTTGTCAAAGCCAAGCTGCGCAACTATCAGAAGGAGGGTGTGAAGTGGATAAAGTACCTCTACGACAACCACTTCGGCGGCTGTCTGGCCGACGACATGGGACTGGGAAAGACCCTTCAGACCATCACCATGCTGGCAAGTGTGTATAAGAATGCCCCCCCTTCGGCCCCCGAGGGGGCTACTATAGACTCTCCCCGACTTACTTCCCGCAAAACTATAGAAGCCCCCTCGGGGGCAGTAGGGGGGGCTTTTGGGGCCTCTGGGTCCTTTTCCTCCCTCATCATCATGCCCCGCTCTCTGCTCTTCAACTGGCAGGACGAGCTGAAGAAGTTTGCGCCGCAGCTGACCTACTACACGTACTACGGCACGCAGCGCGACCTCGATGAGGCACTGAAGCATCAGCTCATACTGACCACCTACGCCTTGGTGCGCAACGACATAGAGCAGTTCCGAGAGCAGCAGTTCCACTACATCATCCTCGACGAGAGCCAGAACATCAAGAACCTCTCTTCGCAGACCACTCAGGCCGTCCTCCTGCTCAACGGCGAGCACCGGCTGGCCCTTAGCGGCACGCCCATCGAGAACAACCTGACGGAGCTGTACTCCCTCTACCGCTTTCTCAACCCCGCCATGCTGGGCACGCCCGAGGAGTTTAACCGCACCTACGCCACGCCCATACAGCACCAGGCCGACAAGGAGGCCACCGAGTCGCTGCGCCGCAAGATATTCCCCTTCATGCTGCGCCGTCTGAAGAAGGACGTGCTCACCGAGCTGCCCGACCGCATGGAGCAGACGCTCTACGTCGAGATGGAGGCCGACCACCTGCGCTTCTACGAGGAGCGCCGCCGCTACTACGAGCAGGCCATCAGGCAGAGCATCAAGGCACAGGGCATAGAGAAGTCGCAGATGATGATGTTCCAGGCCCTCTCCGAGCTGCGGCGCATAGCCTCCGTGCCCGAGAGCCTGAGCGACGGCAGCATCGCCTCGCCTAAGATTCCGCTGCTCTGCGAACAGGTGGAAGAGGCGGTGACGGGAGGCCACAAGGTGGTCATCTTCTTCAACTTCATTGCCGGCATAGAGCTGGTGGGCGAACGGCTCACAGAGCTGGGCATAGACTACGCCACGATGACCGGCTCCACGCGCGACCGGCGCGCCGTGATAGAGCGATTCCAGAACGACGCCGGGTGCCGCGCGCTGCTCATGACGCTCAAGACGGGTGGCGTGGGCCTTAACCTCACCGTGGCCGACACGGTATACATCTTCGAGCCCTGGTGGAACAAGGCCGCCGAGGAGCAGGCCATCAACCGACTGCACCGCATAGGCCAGAAGGCAAAGGTGATGAGCTATGCACTCATCACCCGAGACACCATCGAAGAGAAGATACGACTGCTGCAACAACAGAAGCAGGATCTGGCCGACAGCCTCATCACCGGCGACAGCGCCATCACCAAACGACTCACCGAGGAGGACATCAAGTACATACTGGGATAAACACTGGATGAGAAATGGCAAACGAGAAACATGACCTGACCCTGGAAGAACCGTCGAAAGAGCAATCCAAACGTATCGAAAGCATACTGAACAGCACCTGCAACAAGCAGCTGCTGCAACGCTTTGCCGAAGCGCTCTTGTGCTGGATTGGCAAATATGACAAGGTATACAAGAAAAGCTCCGAAGGGAAAAAGACGGAGATGACAGGGCTGAAAGAGTTGGCGAAGGACTCTACGACGAAATATGAGATTGCCCATAAGCTGGCTTTCTTCCTGGCCAGCGATGCCACCATGCAGCTGTACATAGACTCCTTGAACCCCAAACTGCGCGACCTGTGGCGCACCATACTGCTCTTCGGCTACGTCAGCCAGGACACGGCAAAGGACATTCTGGGCACGAAGAGCAACCTCTTCGACAGCAACCGCTCCTACTACTATTACTCCAGCAGCAACTCCTGGAACAAGCGCGAATATGGCTGGTGGACCACCAACCACCTGCGTTCCAGGACGAAACTGAACTACGGCTATAGCACCTACGAGGACTACATCACCGTCAGCAATGTCGTACGCGGATTATTCTTCCCCCACTTCTTTCCCGAACTGCAGCATGACAACAGCACCGACACGCTGCCCGAAGGCCAGTGGCTCACCGTAGACATGGAGACGGAGAGCCTCTCGGCCTTCAACCTCTTCAGCAGCCTATACAAGCAGGGCGAGCTGCCCATGAAGAAGAAAGGCATCACGGCGGCCGACATGAAGCGCGTCAACAAGAAGCTGGCACTCACAGAGTTCTTCCCCGGCGACAACAACGAGTACCGTCAGTACATTCGTGCCTACGACTATCTGGGCTGGCTGGCGCTCAACGAGCACCTGAAGTCGGCCTTCATGTCAAAGAAAGTGATGACCTACCAAGACACACTGCGCAACCTCTTCAACAACTCCAACAACTTCGACAAGTTCAGCCACTTCCTGCCGTCGCTGCTCTACCCCCACGTCAAGGGACTGCGCCAGAACCAGACCCAATGGGGCCAACACGGCTCACTGTGCAAGATGATGATGAGCTTGATGCAAATACACCCAGACAAATGGATGAGCATCAGCGAAATCTACAAGAGAATCGTCGAGATGGAGAGCGACGGCACCTCAAACATCTACCTCGCCCTGGTCTACCGGCCCAACGAAGAGCAGAACACGGCCGAGATAATAAACCTCTACTCACGTCAGAACATCGTGGCCGGCAGCTACGCCCGCGAGTTCGGCTACACCGGCCTGAAGTCCTTCGCCTTCGTCCTGGCCAGCCTCGGCATGGCCGAGATAGCGCTGCTCAAGGCCCCCGAAGGCAAAGCCCCTAAAGCCCCCCCTTCAGCCCCCGAGGGGGCTACTATAGACTCTTCCCGCATAACTATAGTAGCCCCCTCGGGGGCTGAAGGGGGGGCTTTAGGGGCCTCGCCCTTAGGAGCCTCACCGTTTGACGCCGTACAGTATATCCGCCTGACGCCTCTGGGCCGCTACGCAATGGGAGTGACGAAGGAGTACGAAATGCCGAAGATAAAGCAGGAGGTATACTTCGAGCTGGACCCCGAACGGCTCATCATACGCTCGCTGAAAGACCCCAACCCCTACGAGCAGCTGCTGCGCGACACCGCCGAGCCCATCTCGCGCGGACGCTTCCAGACGTCGGCACTCTCCTTCCTCTCGGGCTGCCACAGCCGCGAGGACGTCGAGGGGAAAATCAGCATCTTCAAGCAGTTCATAGCCAACGAGCTGCCGCCACTATGGGAGCAGTTCTTCCAGTCGCTGCTGCAGCACTGCAAGCCCCTGGAAGAAGACAAGGCCAGCTACCGACACTACACCCTCCAGCCCGACAACCGCGAACTGATACACCTCATCACCACCGACCCCACCCTGCGACAGCTGGCCATCCGCGCCGAGGGCTTCCGCCTACTTGTCAGAATAGAGGACATACGCAAGTTTGAGAACCAGCTGAAGAAACACGGATACCTAATCTGAAACAAATGGAACGAAACCCTGAACTGCGCACTGCGTGGGAATTTGTAGAGAACACCGGGCGCAGCATCTTCCTCACCGGAAAGGCCGGCACGGGCAAGACCACCTTCCTGAAGACCGTCGTCGAGCGCTCGCGCAAGCGGCCTATCGTCGTGGCCCCTACGGGCGTGGCGGCGATGAACGCTGGCGGCGTCACCATCCACTCCTTCTTCCAGCTGCCGCTGTCGCCCTACATTCCCGGCACGCAGAGGGAGGAGCGCTATGACTTCAGCAAGCAGAAGCGACAGCTCATCGCCTCGGTCGACCTGCTCATCATCGACGAGATATCGATGGTGCGAGCCGACCTGCTCGACGCCATCGACAACGTCCTGCGCCGCTACCGCGACCACACGAAGCCCTTCGGCGGTGTGCAGCTGCTCATGATTGGCGACCTGGCCCAGCTGACGCCCGTCGTCACCCCTAAGGAGGAGCAGCTGCTGCGCAACTGCTACGACACGCCCTACTTCTTCGGCTCACATGCCCTTCAGCAGACCGACTACGTCACCATCCAGCTCGAAAAGGTCTACCGCCAGCAGGACGCCGCCTTCCTCGACATCCTCAACGACATTCGCCACGGCAACCCCTCGGCCCATACCCTCGAGCTGCTGCGGCAGCGATGTGTGCAGCCACCCGCAGGGCTGTCGTTCATACGCCTCACCACCCACAACCAGCTGGCCGACCACTACAACGAGAGCCACCTGGCAAGCCTGAGCGGAAAACTCTTCTGGTTCAACGCCCAGGTCGACGGCACCTTCCCCGAATATCTCTTCCCCACGGCGGCCACGATGGTGCTCAAGGTGGGGGCACAGGTCATGTTCATCAAGAACGACCCGTCGGGCCGTCACCGCTACTACAACGGCCGTATAGGCCACGTTACCTACGTCGACCAGAACAAGGTGCTCGTGCTGTGCGAAGGCGACGCGGAGCCTATCGAGGTGGAGCCTCTGCAGTGGGAAAACGCCCGCTACACCATCAACCCCGAGACGCGCGCCATCGAGACCGACGTGCAGGGCACCTTCCGCCAGCTGCCCCTGCGCCTGGCCTGGGCCATCACCATCCACAAGAGCCAGGGCCTGACGTTCGACCACGTCGTCATCGACGCCGCCCAGTCGTTCGCCCCGGGGCAGGTCTACGTAGCCCTGAGCCGCTGTCGCACGCTGGAAGGCCTCTTCCTGGCCACGCCCATAGAGCCCCGCGCCGTCATCAACGACCAGCGCGTGGAGGGCTACATAGCCCATCAGGAGCAGGCCGCGCAAGAGAGCATCGCCCAGCTGCCGCTGCTGCGCCAGGAGTACGAGCGCCACCTGCTGCTGCAGCTCTTCGACTTCAGCTCGCTCTTCCAGGCCGAAGAGTCGATGGTAAGACTCATGGCCGAGTTTTTCATGCGCACGCACAGCGACCTCATGCAGCTGCACAACCAGACCTACGCCGCGCTGCGCCAGCAGGTGATGGAGGTAGCCCAGAAATGGACGGCACAGATAAGGACTATGCCCACCGAAGGGCTGCGCCAGACGGCCTTCCTGGACCGCGTGAAGCGCAGCGCCGCCTACTTCGCCCAGCATATCGACGCGCTGCTGATGAAGCCCATCAACCTGTCGGCCGCCATCACGTCGAATAACAATCGGGCAAAGAACCGGCTGGCCGACGTGCTGCCCCAGCTGCGCCAGCAGTGGTACGTACACCACACGCTGCTCGGCAAGATGGCCACGACGGACTTCAACGTGACCACCTACCTGAAGGAGCGCCAGATGGCCATGCTCGACGCGGCCGACGACCAGGCCCTGCGCCGTCTGCTCAAGCCTAAGAAGGAAAGGACCATCGACGTAACGCTGCGACTCTTCAAAGAGAACATGACGCCCAAGCAGATAGCCGACGAGCGTAGCATAAGCATCAACACCGTGATAAACCACCTGGCGCAGCTGGTGGGCGAGGGACAGCTGAAGATAGAGCAGGTCATAGCGCCCGAACGCCGGGAGAAGATAGAAAAGGTGGTGCGCGCCGTCGGGCTGGACAATGGACTCACGCCCATCAAGAATCTCTGCCCGGAAGACGTGGGGTGGGAAGAGCTGCGCATGGTCGTGGCAAATATGACGGCCAAAAACGACTGAGATAGCAGCGCCTCAGCCTATATAACAAGTCGCCGCTCACCCTTCCCCCTTGGAGAGGAAAGGTGAGCGGCAGAATCATACGATAAATCCTGTATCGGGGGGTTACTTTCCCAGGAGGTAACGGTCTATGAACGACTGCACGAGGGGCCACTGGCTCTTGGGCAGCTGGCAGTGGCCGTGTCCGCCGACGATGTCGCACTGGAAGCGTTCGCCGATGCCGAAGCGCTGCCACACCTTCTTTGCCTCGTCGGCCGAGGCCTGCATGGCGGGGTCGGAGAGCCAGGGATAGTCGGGGTTGCCGAGCAGCAGGAGGGCCCGCGGACAGACCATGGCGCAAAGCTCGTGCTGGTCGTAGGGCAGGCGATAGACGTTGTCGCCGCCGAAGTTTTCTTTCTGGCTTTGCAGGAACCAGTGGTAGTCGGTCTTGTCGATGTCCTCGACGTTCTCTGCAGACTCGTGCGACTTGCGCCATGCTGCCGCGCCGCCGCCGCCCGGCTCCTGGGCGATGACGAGGGCTACACGCTCGTCGAAGGCGCCGCAGTAGAGGGCCATCTTGCCGGCGTAGGAGCAGCCGGTGACGCCGATGCGGCGGGTGTCAATCTTCGTCACCTCGGGCCCCAGCTGCTGGAGGCCGTCAATGAGTCGGCTGAAGCCCCAGGCCCACTCGCTGTAGGCTCCGTTGTCCTTCAGTTCGGGGTAGAGGCGGTCGAAGTTGTGCTCGCCGCGGTCGTGGTGGTTGCGCCGCCACTGCGAGTAGTCGTTCACCTGGGCCTCGTGGAAGTTCATCAGGGCGATGGGGCGGCCCTCAAACAGGTCGCGGGGCAGGGAGTTCATGCTGGCGCCGATGAGGAGGGCGTAGGGCGGCTGGGGACCCTCCGCTGACGCGGAGGGAATGGTGGCAGCGGCGGAGGGAATGGTGGCAGCGGAGGGAATGGCGGCGGCGGAGGGGTAGTGGATGGTGGAGCGCAGGGTGAGCGTCTCGCTGCCCACGGTGACATCGACCACGAGCATGGTGTCGCCTTCCATGCGGGCCTTCACCTGCGAGGGCTCCACGGCGGGCTTCCGGCCTATGCCGTAGTGCTGAATCAGATGGGCGATGTCGCTGCGCCGACGGCTCCAGTCGCTGAAGTCTGCAACGCCTTCCAGCGCGTCGGGCAGCTGGCGGATTTCCTTCAGCTGGTCGGCCGACGGCATGAGGGGAGCGGGATAGTGGCTGCCCGTGTTCTCTACGTCGTAGACGAGGGGCGGCTGGCTCTGTGCAGTGATGCAGAACAGCGCGAGGAGGATGGCTGAGAGGAGTTTTTTCATAGTCTTTGGGTTTATGTTTGTTCAGGCGAGGAGTATGCGTGCGTCGACGGCGATGATGTCGTCTCCGTCGGCCAGGAGGGGGTTGATGTCCATCTCCTTAATCTCAGTAGCGAAGCGGAGTAGGGTAGAGAGGCGCACGATGATTTCGGCATACCTGCGCTCGTTGATGCCCTGCTGTCCGCGCGTGCCCTGCAGGATTTTGTAGCCACGCAGGGAGTGAATCATGGAGTAGGCCTCTTCGTAGGAGAGGGGCGCCAGACCGCTGCTGACGTCGCGCAGCACTTCGACGAAGATGCCGCCGAGACCGCAGAGCACGACGTGGCCGAAGCGCGGCTCGTACTTCGCACCGATGAAGAGCTCGGTGCCACGAAGCATCTTCTGGACCATGACGCCCGACGCGTCCTTTATCTGCATCATGCGGTCTATCTCGGCGCTGAGCACCTCCTGCCCTCGTATGTTGAGGGCTACGCCTCCTACGTCGCTCTTGTGTACGGGGCCCACGACCTTGGCCACGACGGGGTAGCCTACTCGCTCGGCAAAGGCCAGCAGCTCGGCTTTCTGGTCGCTCACGAACTCGGGCACGGTGGAGATACCGGCGGCGGAGAGCAGCTCGTGGACAACGGCGGGGGGAAGGAAAGCGCCGGAGGGACCCTCCCCTGACGGGGAGGGAATGGTCGCGGAGGGACCCTCCCCTGACGGGGAGGGAATGGTGGCAGCGGGACCCTCCCCTGACGGGGAGGGAATGGTGGCGGCGGGACCCTCCCCTGACGGGGAGGGAATGGTGGCGGCGGGACCCTCCCCTGACGGGGAGGGAATGGTGGCGGAGGGGCTTTTGAGCGAGTCGATAATCTTCCTGATGCGGGGCACGTCGACGCCGTTGACGACGACGTTCTGGTCGGCGGGCGCGGGGGTCTTGATGACGCGAGTGAGGGCGGTGGCAAGGGTTACCTCGTCGCTGAAGTTGACGTGGCCTTTGCGCAGAAATTCCTGCACCTCGGGGCCTGCGGTGTTCACGCTGGGCAAGATGGGGAAGATAGGTTTGCGGCAGGTGAGTATCTTCTTGTGCAGGACGTCGTAGGTCTCGAAGACCTGCACCAGTCCCGGAGTGCCGAAGATGACCATGATGGCGTCGATGTTGTCGAAGCGGTTCTCGCAGTAGTCTATGGCGGTGGCCAGGTGCTCGGGCTGTGCCGTGGCGAGGATGTCGATGGGGTTGGCGACCGACGAGCCTGACAGCAGCTTCTGCTTCAGCTCCTCGGCAGCGTCGCCCTCCAGCTTGGGCACGCTCA
>OCTX012207616.1_pt1 | contig 10120 bp, 7 predicted proteins | sample 1539691 | NCBI WGS metagenome assembly OCTX01 (sample SAMN02144231, study PRJEB22623) | gut metagenome | biome: sheep rumen | host: Ovis aries | place: New Zealand | reverse complement strand
TGTTTCGGCTGCGGCAAGGCCGGCAGCGCGGTGGGCTTTGTCATGGAGTACGAGCACATGACCTACCCGGAAGCCCTGCGCTATCTGGCCCGCAAGTACAACATTGAAGTAAAGGAAGAGGAAGAGTCGGCCGAACAAATCGCCGCCCGGCAGCGCAGCGAAAGCCTTCTGGCCGTGTCGGAGTTCGCCGGCAAGTTTTTCAAGCAGCAGCTGCAGGAGCCGGAAGGAAGAGCTATCGGCATGCAGTATTTCCGCTCCAGGGGTCTGCTTCCGGAAACCATCGAAAAATACGGGCTGGGCTGGGCGCCCAAGTCCAAGAGTGCCTTTACCGACGCGGCGAAAAAGGCGGGATACAAAGACGAATTCCTGATCGAGACGGGCCTCTGCGCCCAGTGGGAGAGCGACAACAGCCTCCACGACCGCTTCTACGACCGGGTCATCTTTCCCATCCACTCCGTCAGCGGACGGGTCATCGCCTTTGGCGGACGGACCCTCCTCACGGAAAAGTCGGACAAAATAGCCAAATACGTCAACTCCAAGGAGAGCGAGATTTACGTGAAATCCCGCTCGCTGTACGGCATCTGGTTCGCCAAACAGGAAATCGCCCGGCAGGACAAATGCTTCCTGATGGAAGGTTACCTGGATGTGCTGTCCATGCACCAGGCCGGCATCCTGAACTGCGTGGCTTCCAGCGGCACTTCCCTCACGGAGGAACAGATCCGCATCATCAAGAAGTTCACGGACAACATCACCATCATGTACGACGGGGACAGCGCCGGCCTGCACGCCGCCATCCGCGCCATCGGCATGATCCTCAAAGAGGGGATGAACCCCCGCGTGGTGTTCCTGCCGGACGGGGACGACCCTGATTCGTACTCCCGCAAACACACGCTGGAAGAAATCCGCGGGTTCATCGACGCCCACGAGCAGGACGGTATCGGCTTCAAAACCGACTTGCTGCTGCAGGAGGCCGGGGAAGACCCGCTGAAAAAGGCCAACCTGATCAACGACATCGCCGACACTGTCGCCCTGATTCCGGATGCCATCAAGCGGCAGGTCTATGTGGACATGGTGTCCAAGCGTTTCGGCATCGAAAGCGACATCATCCAGGACCGCGTACGCAAAACGCGGGAAAAGGACGAGTCCCACGCGCACAGCGCCCCCGTGCGGGAGCCCTATCGGCGTGTACAGGAAACCACCGTGCAGGAAACGGTTCCCGACACCCCCCAGGACCGCCGCACCCGGAAAGAGAACGAGATCCTGGAGCCCTCTGAACGGGAACTGCTGGGCTTTATCCTGCAGTATGGGTGCACGCCTCTCCAGTTCGAGTCGGACTCGGAGTTTTACGCCCCGGAGGGCGCCCAGACGGTGGCGGAATTCATCGACGCCGCCCTTGAGGGAGACGACATCCACTTTGCCAACCCGGCCTATAGCCGCACGTACAACGCCTATTTCCGCCTCTACGACGAAGGGAAAACGCAGGACGACATCGTCCTGAGCCTGCTCAACGCCGAAGACCGGACGGTTGCCGGGGTGGCCGCCAACTTGTCCACGCGCAAGTACGAACTCACGGTACACAATTTCACCGAGGCCCTGACCACCACGGATTCCTGGCTGGTGAACTACGTTCCCCGCGCCATCCTGGCCTTCCACGACAAACGGCTCCAGGTGCAGCAGGAGGAGCTTAAAGCCCAGATGGACCAGGCCACCTCGGCAGAAGACCAGATGGAACTCCTGTCCCGCCTGGGCCGCATCAACGAAATCAAGAAAACCATCAATATCAAACTTGGGAGATTAAAGAAATGAGCCATAAAAGAACTCTCGTGACCTGTGCACTCCCCTATGCCAACGGTCCTGTCCATATCGGCCACCTGGCCGGTGCCTACATCCCCGGCGACATCTATGTCCGTTACCTCCGCATGCGGGGAGAGGATGTGCTGTTTATCTGCGGCAGCGACGAGCACGGCGTGCCCATCACCATCAAGGCGAAAGACCAGGGTGTCACGCCGCAGGATATCGTGGACAAGTACCACAAAATCATGAAGGACGCCTTTGCGGGCCTTGGGATCAACTTCGACATTTATTCCAGGACCTCTTCCCAGGTGCATGCAGAGAATGCTTCCGAGTTCTTCCGCAAGCTCTACGACCAGGACGATTTCATTGTCAAGGAGTCTGAGCAGCTCTATGACCAGGAGGCCAAAATGTTCCTGACAGACCGCCTCATCGAGGGAATCTGCCCCAAGTGCGGCAATCCGCATGCCTACGGCGACCAGTGCGAGAAGTGTGGTTCCACCCTTTCTCCTGAAGAGCTGCTGGAACCGAAGTCGCGCCTGAGCGGCACCGTTCCGGTGAAGAAGAAAACCAAGCACTGGTACCTTCCCCTGGACAAGTACGAGCCCTGGCTCCGCGACTGGATCCTGGAGCAGCACAAGGAGTGGAAAACCAATGTGTACGGCCAGTGCAAGAGCTGGCTGGACGGCGGCCTCCTCCCCCGCGCCGTCACCCGCGACCTGGACTGGGGCGTTCCCGTTCCGGTAGAAGGCGCGGAAGGCAAGGTGCTTTACGTCTGGTTCGACGCCCCCATCGGCTATATCTCCAACACCAAGGAACTTCTTCCGGAAAGCTGGGAGAAGTGGTGGAAAGACCCTGAGACCCGGCTGGTTCACTTTATCGGCAAGGACAATATCGTGTTCCACTGCATTGTGTTCCCGTCCATGTTAAAGGCCTATGGAGACTATATCCTGCCGGACAATGTGCCGTCCAATGAGTTCCTGAATCTGGAAGGCGACAAGATTTCCACCTCCCGCGGCTGGGCCGTATGGGTGGATGAATACGAAAGGGATTTCCCCGGAGAGGAAGACGTGCTGCGCTACGTCCTCACGGCCAATGCCCCGGAGACCAAGGACAACGACTTCACCTGGAAAGACTTCCAGAGCCGGAACAACTCCGAACTGGTTGCCGTGCTGGGCAACTTCGTGAACCGGGCCGTGGTGCTCACGCAGAAGTATTTCGGCGGTGCCGTTCCTCGGAACCTGAAGCCGGAGGCGATCGACGCCGAGACACTTGCCGCCGTGAAACCCTGCCGGGAGGCGCTGGAGAAATACATCGAGACGTATCACTTCCGCGAGGCTCTCAAGGAGGCCATGAACATGGCCCGGATCGGCAACAAATACATCTCCGACATGGAGCCCTGGAAGGTGGCGAAAGAGGACATGGACCGCTGCGCCAGCATCTTGTACACCTGCCTGCAGCTCTGCGCAGACCTGGCCATCGCCTTTGAACCGTTCACTCCCTTCAGCGCGGAAAAGTTACGTGGCATCCTCCGCGTGGGGATTGATGCGGGAACGGACCACCGCGCCGGCGAAGGCGCCCCCACCGTGAATTTCTTCAAGGAAGGCGAAGGCAAGGCCGTGCACACGCTCCCCTTCGTCGCAAATAAGAAGGCCGATGCTCCCGTTACAGAAGGACATACCCCCCTCGTCGCAAATAAGAAGGCCGATGCTCCTCAGGGGGTATGTCCTTCTGACTTGGTGCTTCGGTGGGAGCAGTTGGGGGATGCCGAACTCATCCCTGCCGGCCATCAGCTTGGAGAAGCCGTGCTTCTGTTCCGCAAAATCGAGGACGCCGAAATCGAGGCGCAGACGGCAAAACTGGAGGCTATCAAGAAAGCCCGCGAGGCCGCCGAGGCCGCAAAGGCTGCGGCCGAAGCCGCCAAAAAGGTGGAACCGCAGAAGGCCGAAGTCACCTTCGACCAGTTTGGGGCCATGGACATCCGTACCGCTACGGTGCTGGCGGCGGAACGCGTTCCCAAGACGGACAAACTCCTGAAACTGACCATCGATACCGGTATCGACCAGCGTACAATCGTTTCCGGCATTGCGGAGTATTACAGCCCGGAGGACATGCTCGGGAAACAGATCTGCATCCTGGCCAACCTGGCCCCGCGCGTAATCCGCGGCATCGAATCCAAGGGTATGATCCTGATGGCAAAGCAGGGGGACGGGAAGATGCGTTTCATCACCCCGCAGGAAGTCGTCACCAACGGCGCACAAATCGGATAAGAAAAAATCCCGCGGCGGTTGCTGCGGGATTTTTCTTTAGCGCTCCAGACTGTGGATGGCCAGGCCGCTTCGGAGCTTGGGCTCGAACCAGGTGGTCTTGGGCGGCATGATGTTGCCGGTATCTGCAATGCGGATGAGCTGGTCCATGGAGACGGGATAGAGGGCGAACGCCACTTTCATCTCGCCGGAATCCACGCGGCGGGAGAGTTCTCCCAGTCCGCGGATGCCACCCACGAAGTCGATCCGTTTGTCTGTGCGGAGGTCTTTGATGCCCAGGATCTTATCCAATACCAGATTGGACAGGATGGTAACGTCCAGGACGCCGATAGGGTCTGCGTCGTCGTACCGGCCGGGCTTTGCCGTAAGGGTGTACCACTTGTCTCCAAGATACATGGAGAAGTTGTGCAGACCTGTGGGCGCATAGGGCTTGGCAGGGCGGCCGCAGCGGGGCTTTGTGGCTACGGCGACGTCAAAGTCCACTTCCAGGGCTTTGAGGAATTCTTCCTCGGAAAGGCCGCCCAGATCCTTCACCACGCGGTTGTAGTCGATGATGGCCAGCTGGCTCTGCGGGAAGCAGACGGCCATGAAGAAGTTGTATTCTTCGTCTCCGGTGTGATGGGGGTTCTGCGCCTTCTTCTCTGCACCCACGCGGGCGGCGGCGGCTGTCCGGTGATGACCGTCAGCCACATAGAAGGCATCCACTTGGGTGGTGAAAATCTCGGTGATGCGGGCGTTCACGGCATCGTCGTCGATGACCCAGAAGGTGTGGACGAACTTGTTCTCGTCGGTGAATTTGTACTCGGGCTTGCCGGAGGCGGCCTTTGCGATGATCGCATTGAGCTCCGCGTTGTCCTTGAAGGCGAAAAACACGGGTTCTATGTTGGCATTCTGGATGCGCACATGGACCATGCGGTCGTCTTCCTTGTCCTTGCGGGTGAGTTCATGCTTCTTGATCACGCCGTTCGCGTAATCGTCTGTGTGGGCGCACAGGACAATGCCGTACTGGGTGCGTTTACCCATGGTCTGGGCATACACATAGTACTTCTCCTTGTCTTCACGCACAAGCCAGCCGCGCTCTTTCCAGAGCTTGAAGTTTTCCACAGCCTTGTCGTAGGTGCGCTGCTCGTGCTCTCCGGCGATGGGCGTAAAGTCAATCTCCGGCTTCGTGATGTGAAGGAGGCTCTTTTCGCCGGCTATCTCACGCGCTTCCTCGGAATTAAGGACATCGTACGGGGGAGCGGCAACCTCTGTCACGAGGTCTTTGGGTGGCCTGATGGCCGCAAAAGGTTTTACTCGGACCATGTCTTTACTACTTGTTTACTTGGAATTTACGGTTTCCGGTAGCGAAGAAATCCACGATCTGGCGGGCGGCGGCCAGACCGGCGTTCACATTGGCTTCCGCCGTCTGGGCGCCCATCTTCTTGGGCGTAGCGAATACCCTGTAGCCGAACATCTTGGTAAGTTTGTCGTAGTTGTCCGGCATTACGTCGGTGACGTACTTGAGGTCTTCACGCTCTTCCAGGGCTTTCAGCAGGCCGTCTTCGTCGATAACCTCCTTGCGGGCGGTATTGATGAGGGTTGCGCCCTTGGGCATCTTGGTGATAAGGTCGTAGCCGATGGATTTGATGGTGGCGGGAAGGGCGGGGATATGGATGGAGAGATAGTCGGAGTTGGCGTAAAGCTCTTCCACGGAATGAACGGGCTCTGCCCCGCCTGCAACGATTTGCTCGTCCGTGAGGAACGGATCCAGGGCGCAGACTTCCATGCCCAGGGCTTTGGCTTTCTGGCCCACCAGACGGCCCACGTTGCCGTAGGCCTGGACACCCAGGCGCTTGCCGGAAAGCTCGCTGCCGGTAGCAGGGGTGAAATGCGTACGCGCCATGAAAATCATCATGCCCAGGGCGAGTTCTGCCACGGCGTTGGAGTTCTGGCCGGGGGTATTCATCACTACGATACCGCGGGCGGTGGCGGCGGCAAGGTCTACATTGTCGAAGCCGGCGCCGGCACGCACCACGATCTTGAGCTTGGGGGCGGCGGCCATCACCTCTTCCGTGACTTTGTCGGAGCGGACAATCAGGGCTTCCGCATCTGCTACGGCCGATACAAGGGCCTCCTGACTGGCATAATTCTCTAATTTCTCAACTTTGTGACCAGCCTCTGTAAGGATGGAGACAATGCCTTCCACAGCCTTGGCGGCGAAAGGTTTCTGGGTGGCTAATAAGACTTTCATTTGTTAAGGGTTTCAAATTCTTTCATACATTCTACCAGGGCCTGGACATCCTCGATGGGGCAGGCGTTATAAAGGGAGGCGCGGAAACCGCCTACGCTGCGGTGGCCTTTGATACCCACCATGCCACGCTCCTTGGCAAAGGCCATGAAGCTGTCCTGGAGGTCTTCCTTGCCGGGCGCCATCACAAAGCACACGTTCATCAGGGAGCGGTCTTCCTTGGCCGCGGTGCCTACGAACATGCTGTTGCGGTCTATCTCGTCGTACAGGAGGGCGGCTTTCTTCTTGTTGATCTCGTGGATGGCCTCCACGCCGCCGATGCCCTTGAGCCACTTGAGGGTCTCGTTCATCACGAAGATGGCGAACACGGGCGGGGTATTGAACATGGAGAGCTTGTCGATATGGGTCTGGTAGTTGAGCATGGTGGGCAGGTGACGGGTCACGCGGCCCAGGGAGCTCTTGCGGATGATGGCGAAGATAACGCCTGCAGGGCCGACGTTCTTCTGGGCGCCGCCGTAGATGAGGTCATACTTGGACACATCCACCGGACGGGACATGATGTCCGAGGACATATCGGCAATCAGCGGGCAGGGGCAGTCTATATCTTCATGGATTTCCGTACCGTAGATGGTGTTGTTGGTGGTGATGTGCAGATAGTCCAGGTCTGCGGGGATCTCGAAGCCTTTGGGAATATAGGTGTAATTCTTGTCTTTGGAGCAGGCGATGGCATAGGCCTCGCCGATTCCCTGGGCCTCTACGAGGGCTTTGTGGGCCCATACGCCGGTGTCCAGGTATGCAGCCTTCTTCTCCAGATAGTTCATGGCAACATACAGGAACTGCAGGGAGGCGCCGCCGCCCAGGAACACCACCTCATGGGTATCCGGGATGTGCAGCAGTTCTTTCCAGAGGGCACGGCACTCGTCCATGACGGCGTCCCACTCCTTGGTCCGGTGGGAGATGGACAGAACGGAAATACCGGTTCCTGCGAAGTCGGTGAGGGCCTCTTTGGCCTTTTCAATGGCTACCTGCGGCAGGACGCAGGGCCCGGCGTTGAAAACATGAACTTTCTTAGACATGACGTTATTGATTATGTGTTATAATTTTTTATCAAATTATGCGATAAAGATATAAATTATAATTTACAAAACCTAAATTTCTTCCAATTTAGCAGCATTTTCCATCTTTTCCCGAAAATCGGCCACGGCACTGAGCCGCACCCGCACTTCCAGGGAGCATTCCATTCCGAAGTTTTGCGCCCGCTGGGGAAGGTCCATGTCTTTGAGCACCTTCATCACCGTGTTCATGGCATCGTAGCCAAAGGACAGCCGGAACCAGACGCCGGCAATCTTCTCCACCACCGGTGCATGGGACAGGGCGTCTGCCGTGGACGTTTTGTATGCGCGGATCAGCCCCGGAATGCCCAGCTTGATACCGCCGAAATAGCGTACCACCACCACCAGGACGTCACTGAGCCCGGCCGAGTCGATCTGCCCCAGGATGGGCCTTCCGGCGCTGCCGGAGGGTTCCCCGTCGTCCGAGGAGCGGAACACGTCCCCTTTGTAGCCCAGCCTGTAGGCATAGCAGTGGTGACGGGCGTCGTGATATTCCTTTTTCAGGGATGCGACGATGTCTTTCACCTGCTGCTGGGTCTCTACCGGATAGGCCAGGGCGATGAAACGGGATCCGTTATCCTTGAAAAGCCCCTCCGAGGGAGCGGCAATGCTGGAATATGCGTCGTTACAATCCATCTCTACGAATGTAGTGTTTTTTGGAGAAATTTGCAATTGTACCGGAAAAAAGCAGTATCTTTGGGTTCGCAAAACGGACATCCTATGATTTTCAAACTAAAAGTCACCCTCACGGGGATCAAAGGCTTCTACAGAATCTATCTCGTACACGGTGCCACCACCCTGTACACCCTCCATAAACAACTCCGCGCAGACATGGAGTTCCCGCAGGACCAGCTGATCATGTTCAAGGCCCTGGCGGCGGACGGCTCCGTCCTGGGCCGGTACGGCCTGTTCGACCTGGGCTCCGGAACGGTAGACACCGTCTCCCTGGAAAAAGCCTTTAAAGGCGGCACCACCTCCTTCGTCTATTTCTACGATGTCACCAACCGCAAAAGCGTGAACATCGCCGTAGAGGAAGCCCCCGTCGGCACCAAAGTCAGCCCGGACTCTCCCCTGCTCACGGAAACCAAGGGTCCCAACCCCATCGAGTTCGAGAACGGTTACGTGGCCTTCGAAGACCTTCCGGACAAGCAGCGCTTCCTGCCCGGCGAAGAACCGGACGATCTGGACGACGAAGAATTTGACGACGAGGAAGAAGAGGAAGCGGAAGAAGACGAGGACGGAAAGGAAATCTTTGACGAAAACGAATAGACGATGGGGCGGAGCCTGGAGATTATACTCGGCCCCACCGGTGTAGGCAAAACGGCCTATGCCATTTCCCGCGCCCTGGAATGCGGCAGCCCCGTCATCTCCTGCGACTCCCGGCAGATCTATCGCGAAATGCGTATCGGCACGGCCGTACCCTCCGATGAGGAGCTCTCCGCCGTGAAGCACTACTTTATCCGGGAAATCCCTGTCACCCAAAACTATACGGCCGGCATTTACGAAGTGCAGGCCCTGGAGCTCATAGACCGGCTCTTTGCCGAGGGGCACGAGACCCTGGTGATGTGCGGGGGCTCCATGTTGTACATAGACGCCCTGTGCTACGGCCTGGACGACTTCCCGGAAGTGCCCATGCAGCTCCGGGAGCACCTCGTCGAATGCCTGCGGGACGAGGGCGTGGACACCCTGGCCGCCCAGCTCCGGGAACTGGATCCCGTCACCTATGAAGAGATAGACCTGACCAACGGCCGACGGGTCATCCGGGCCCTGGAAGTATGCCTGTACACCGGAAAACCGTTCTCGTCCTTCAAAACCCGCCGTTTCAAGGAAAGGAATTTCGAGATCCGGAAAATCGGCCTGGAACGTCCCCGGGAAGAATTGTACGGGCGCCTGGACGCCCGGGTGCTGCAAATGATGGAGGACGGCCTGGAAGAGGAAGCCAGAAGCCTGCTCCCCTACCGGGACCTCACGGCCCTGCAGACGGTGGGCTACCGGGAACTGTTCGAGTACTTCGACGGAAAAACAAACCTGGACGAGGCCGTACGCCGCATCCAGGTAAATACCAGGCATTATGCCAAGCGCCAGCTCACGTGGTGGCGCCGGGACCCTTCCATCGAGTGGGTTTCCTTATAACACCTTAGAACTTGGGAATCTCGAAGACAGAGGCATCTACGGCCTCTTCCGAGAACTCGGTCACTTCCGAGACGATGGACATGCCGCCGAAGTCGGTGACGGTTTTCATGGGAATGCCTTTCCACACCCAAACTTCCACTTTGGCCGTCTGGCCCATCTGGGAAATCTCGGAGGTATATCTGGTGCACTCCTTGCCGCCCACTTTCTCCTTGCCCACTTCCTTCACCTTATATTTGTCGATAGTGGCCTTGTCCAGGGAAAGGTAATTGATGCTTTCCTGGGCGGGCATTTCCTGCACGGTCTTCTGCGTATAGTCCACCATGAAGGTTTTTCCGTCCTTCTGGAAGGTTCCCATCTCCATCTTTCCCATCGGGGTCTCCATCTCGGTCTTGCTCATCTGGAGGGCACCGTAATTGTCGAAATAGGACACGGCTTCCGTCTTCTGTCCCATAATCTCAGAGGAAGATACCATCTTGCCGGATTTGATTCCGAACTTGGCGGCAGAACCCTGCGCGAAGGCTGTTCCCGCTATGGCGAGTGCAGCCAGAATGCTCATCAATTTTTTCATAGCTATATCATTTTTTGCA
>OCTX012163501.1_pt1 | contig 10121 bp, 19 predicted proteins | sample 1539691 | NCBI WGS metagenome assembly OCTX01 (sample SAMN02144231, study PRJEB22623) | gut metagenome | biome: sheep rumen | host: Ovis aries | place: New Zealand | reverse complement strand
GTACTTTCTATTGAAGAGCAACCTGATGGTAATTTTGAAATTTGGTTAAGAATTGATGATGAACCTTTTGCTTATTATTTATTTCCATATGATAATGCCGTTATAGAATGTTAAGGAGGAAATAATGAAAACAGCGTATTGTAAGATAAGAATAGGAGATTGGAAACAAACTGTTTGTATTAAAAATGGATTCTTTTCTCCGTCAAAAACTCAATAGATTCCAATGTCTTATCTTCCTGAATTTTTTGCAAAAGATAAAACTTTAAAGAAAGTTTATTTAAGCGGCGGCCCAAAAAATCTTTTATAGAGAATAGAAAAACAAACAAAAGAAAAACAGATATTATTAAATAATAAAAATGATATAACTTTTATATATTCACAAATTTAAAGGAGATAAAATGAGCAGATATTTAATTAAAGTTACTTAGCAGTACCGTTGTGATTCATAGTCAGAAGCAACAAAACTTATTCAATAGGCTAAAACAAATCCTCAATATACTGTCATAAAAACTAGCAATGAAATTAAAACACAAAAGCAAAAAGGTGAAATTATTGATGAATGGAGACGAGTTATTATTACTAAAGAATTTTGTCAAGAGAAAGAACCTGATTGTGAGTTAATGCCTATTTATTGCGCGGAGGAAGATGTAGCTGATGAATAATATAAATATTAAAGTTAAGAGACTTGATGAAAATGCTAAACTTCCATATTGCGGAAGCTAGGATGCCGCTATGTGGGATTTATATGCTAATACGGAAACAAATACATATATATGGCCGCATAAAACAGAATTAATTGGAACAGGACTTGCTATGGAAATCCCTAAAGATTATTGGGGTGGACTTTTCCCAAGAAGCGGTATCGCTACAAAGAAGGGCCTCCGCTTAGCAAATTGTGTTGGTGTTATTGATTCGGATTATAGGGGATAGATTAAAGTAGCGGTGCATAACGATCGGGACAGTATGAAAAAAATAGAACCGCATGAAAGAATTGCTCAATTTGCATTACTTCCTAAATTTAATTTAATTTTTGAAGAAGTTACAGAATTAGATGAAACTGCACGAGGGGAAGGTGGATTTGGAAGTAGTGGAAGTAAATAATATAAATTAAATGGGAATAGGTTTTACCTATTCCCATTTTTTATTTGACTTTTTTAAAATTTTTTGATATACTCAAGTTAGATTAAAGGAGGTAGATTCAACGATGAAAACTTTAGCGATAGATGCCTCTACTAAATCTAGCGGAATTGCAATATTTTAGTAGGGCAAATTAATACATTATGAATGTTTAATATAGAATGATCGAAACGTATATAAAAGAATCGAAAGTATGAGTAATAAAATTATAGAGATATGTAAAAAATATAAGCCCACAAATATTGTAATGGAAGAAATTTTACCATAGGATGTTAAACAAAACCAAGCAGTGTATAAAGCATTAATATATCTTCAAGGAGAAACTGTTACAAAATTAGGTATTTTAAATTATAAAGTAGATTTATATGTATCTGGGCATTGGCGAAGATTATGTGGAATACAAACTGGACCAGGGATAAGACGAGATACTTTAAAAGCTAATAGTAAGCGTTTAGTTAAAATGATTTATAATATAGATGTTAATGATGATATAAGCGATGCCATATGTTTAGGAATAGCTTATATTAAATAGCATAAAAGTGCTTTTTAAAAAGAAAAAAAGGGAAACGATTTATTTTATCGTTTCCCTTTTTTTTATACCTTTTTCTTTAATTCTTTGATTTCTTTCTTTAAAGAATCAATTTCTTTTTTAAGTTCTTGATTTTGTTGAGATAACTCTTGAATAGCTTTAATTTCAAAACCTTGTAAATAAAAAGTATTTACACTCTTATAAATAGGATTTCCATTTTCATCATATGGTTTCTAACTACCAAGACTTAAATTAGAATCTATTTTTTCTAACTAATCTGCTATAAAACCAATTTTCTGATGTTGTTTATCTCTTTTCCAATCAAATTCATATAATGGAATTTTATTTATTAACTATAAACCACTTACGTGACTTTCTTTTATATTCTCTTTTAATCGTATATCTGAAGAACTTGTAGGAATATATTGTGAACTTGTTTTACCTTTTGTTCCCCAGTTTCCAAGCACTTGTAAAGTTTTTCCTGTATAACTATTTAACATAAAAACTCCACCCGTTTCAGCAAGAGAACTTACTACTATAGTATGACCGTTTTCACCATTATCAGCCCTTTGAGTTTTCAAAATTCCTTTTATTTCAGTTTTTCCTGAAATTGTAGCTCCACCTGATGCATAAAGACCATTATCAACTCTAAAAGTTCCTCTTACGATAGCGCCTCCAGTAACACCAAAATCAGACCTAACTGTTAAATTTCCTTCTATATTAGAATTTCCTCCTATATTAACAGCATTAGCTACTTCTAAAGTTTTTGTAGTAGTTTTGTTTAAAACATCTATATTATGATAAAGAGTAAGAGTTCCTGGTGTCCATTCTATAATTCTTGCGCTATAATCGTCACTCGTTCCATTTTTATGATGGAAATCAATAAAACCTCCATACGTTGCTTCTGAAGGAGGATTAAATTCAATTTTTGCTCCAAAGAAAAGTCCTTGAGCGTTTAATCTATTATATTCCGTTTCTGTTAATAATCTTCCATTTAAACCACTCCAAGTTCCATTTCCTCTTAAAAAACTATTATTATTTTGTTGACTTGAAGCAGGTAGAGGAACAAGTACACCGTTTGTAGTGCTATCACCACTTGCCCCTAATACATTATAAGAAGTTTTTTCTTCGTCTCTCCATCCAGGGTTACCGTTTATATCTGTTTTCCAAACTTTATTTGAATTACTTGAAGAAGGAGCAAGAACATATCCATTTGTATTAACGGTATTTTCTACCCATGTATTTTCAACTGGCGCCCACGTTCCATCTCCTCTTAAAAAATTATTTTGTTGTCCTCTCCCTGGGGCTGGTACTGTTCCTAATGTACCGTCTGTACTATCGGTTGCCGCAGTCATAGTTTTATCTAATCTGCTCCAATCTGACCAAAGATTATTAGTAAATTGTCTTTCAAAATAAATTCCTGAAGGAGTTCTGATTTTTTGAAAGAAGCTAGAATTAGATAATTGTTGAACCTACATCCAACAAGAAGCTAAAATTCCTTCAGGAACATTACTTGCTATTTTTTTATCAGCAGAAGGATTATAAACAATTTTGTACCAACCTATATTTGTTATATTATTTAAATCTCCATCGTTTTGTATAATTTGAGGATTTATTTTTTTAAAATCCGCAGATGACATTAATCCTTTTTGAGTAGCGGAAGCATCTGCAATTCCTGTTTTTTCTTCTATTTCTATTACTTTATCTGATAATGAAGTTTCTGTAAAAACAGAAGGGTCACCAATTAAAGTATTTAAACTCATCACTTGGTTTCCATTCTTAGAAACAGATACATATTCAGAAGAGGTTCCAATAGGAACTGCTGATGAAAACTATCCGTTACTATTCTTTTTAAATACTTTTGTAACTACTGTTTTACTCATCCGTTGACTCCTTTGCTTCTTCTTCAGAAGATTTTATGTTTTCTTGTTCTTGTCTTGCTTGATTATAATATAATAATTCAAGCTATTTTACTTTATCTTTTAATATATAATAAGCTACACCAACTGGCAATTGCTGTAGGTAATATGTCAATGCGGCATCTACTTCCGCTATTTTTAAGTTAATATTTTCCATCCTTTTATCTCCTTATTAATTTAATGAATATTTAACTCCATTAATAATTACCCTGAAGAAGGTGTCTCACCCTTTTTTGCATAGTTTGTTAATTGAGTATTTACCCAATCTCGAGTAGCAATTTCAGAACCTTTATAAAAAGCATCCCCCCAAATTGAAAGGTCTTTAGTTATAGACCAATCTGACTAATTCAATTTACTTGTAATATAATCCGCAGTAATACTTGTAGTAACAATATTTTTACACCATTGATTTAAAGTGCCTCCATTAAAGCCACTGCCAGAAGGACCACTGCCATAGGGAGCACTAACTTTACTTGGATCAATACTACCACCTGTTCTACTTCCTCCTGATATAGTCCCACCTTTTATATTAGCACTTTTTACATTACTAAAAGTAGCTTCTCCGTTAGAAGCAATGCTCCAACCAGGTCCTGATAAAGAACCATCACTATTTAATTTTAAACTACCTCCAGTTAAAGAACTAGAACCAATACTCCATCCACCTATAGTACCAGCGATAGCAAACATATTACCATTACTACCTACATGAAAATTAGCACCAAATCTTATTCCACCGTTTCCAAAATACATACCTTTTTCATAAATGCTATCATATTTTTTCGTTTTATCGTTCCATTTTCCATATCCAACTTCATTGTCTTTATCAGCAGCATCTTTAGCAGTTTGATTATAAAAAGCACCATCTGTAAAATACCAACTTGCAATTTTACCAGAAGAAGCTGTTAAGTTACCCGTATTATCTACAGAAAAATTAGAACCTAACGATATTTTATCAGTTCCTAAATATACATTATTTCCTTTAAGAGATGTATAAGTAATTCCATCCTTATCCTCAAAAATTCCTATCGTAAAATTCTTAGTAGCATTTCCAAAAGTTCCTTGTTTTGCTGTTAAATATCCTGAAGAAGTTACTCTAAAATCTGCCCCAATAGATAAACCTGCATAATTTAAAAAGAATCCATCCTCTGTACTGTTAAAAGGTTTATGTTTACCACTATAAATTGTTCCTTTTGTAATATGGACATCTTGGTGATTTTTATTATCTCCACCTATATCAATAGAGGTTGCATTTACATGTCCATTAAAATCTACATTAAACTGGTTTCCTGCCCAAAAAGCTAAATTAGTTTTATCACTATTATCAGAACTCATACCAGTACTACTAATTTCTTCACCTTTTTTATTAAAAATACTTTTACTTAAACTAGTATCCCTAATATTCCATCCTGCAATCTGTCCTCCGCCTTGTGCATATAGCTAACCCGCAGGAGTAACGTAAAATTTTTTAGAACCAAATCTAATTTCTGGTGCTTGAAGGTGAATTAACATACCTTTTTTATTTGTATCTTTTTTTATATCAGAGTTATAATTATTTATATTATAACCTCCACCAGTAATAGTACTTTGTTCAGCATTAATTTGAATTTGACCATTATTTGCCACTCCAAAAGTAGCATTTCCAGTTTCTGCATCTAAAAATATAGTACGAGTACCTTTAGAATACCCGAAAAGACCATCCTATTTCTCAGAGCCACTTTTTACTGAACCCATTAATATTCCTGAAAATTCACCATTCTTATTTTTCTATCCTGCTCCAACTTGTGGGGCTAAAATGGTATCATGAGAAGTATTTCCTATATCAATAGAATTACCATCCCAATCATTTAAAGCGGCATGTCCATAACGATTAAGCATCATATGAATTGGAATTAAAGCCTAACCGATTGTAATAGTTCCATCTTGGCTATTATTTTTTGTAATTAAACAATAAACATAATTATCTAAAGTCTATCCATTAAAATAAGATAAAGGTATTGGTGCAAAAGTTTGAATTGTTTTATCTTTTTGAGAAGTATTTTTAAAATTACCATTAGCTACATAAGAAAACTATAAATCTTTTGAAGCAACAGTATTAATTTCTTCAAAATCTATATTACCAATTTTTTGTTTTATGGTAATTGTAAAAGGTATTTTATCATTATAATTAGGACGAGTTCCGTCCTAAGCATAAAAAACATATTTAAAACCTGAATTTTCTTTTAATTCAATATCATATTGTGAGTCTACTGTAACTTTATAAATACAAATAGGTAATGTTGTATATATTTTTTTACCGTTATAAGTTACTGTCAATTTTATAATGTTATAAGGGTTACCTGTTAATGTTTTTTTAATATTACTATTATTTACTTCTAATTTAATAAAAGAAGATGTTGTTGTTAATGTTGATGAAGTTTTTATTTTTAAAAAAGTTTCCGTTTTTTTTACTGGTATTAATATCTACCAAAAATAAGAATCTGCCTTTTCTATTTGCTGTTCTCCATCCCATAACTATGCTTTTAAACTATCAAAATTAAATTTTCCAATTAATTTTTTTTGATTTGCTTTTGAAGGAGATATTTTTAAACAAGGACTAGTTCCTGTTAATCCCTCAGGAACTATTTTTAAAACTAAGCCTGTACCATTTGTTCCTAAAAAACCTTCTTTAGTAAAAGTTAAATTCGTTTTAGCTTTTAATGTATATCCATTATAAGTTACTTCTAATTTTATATCGTTCTAAGGTTTATTAGAAAAATATTTTTTACTAATACCATAAGAAAAAGTTTTTTGATTATAAAAATCTAAAGGAGTATTACCATAATTATGTGTTAATAAACTATTTTCTTTATCAGGGAAAAACCATTTAATATTATTAACATTAATATAATCCTGATTAACCTCTTCTCCCTTTTCATTATATAAAGTAAAAGTTAATTCAGGAATTACATATTTAATATTCTAATCCTCACAAGGACTAATACCTTCTTCATTATAATTAAAAACTTGCGTTCCGTTGTTTATAACAAGAGAATATCCACCATTAGAAGTCTTTTTATTAATTAAAGTAATTTCTTGCGTTCCCAAAACATTATTATTTTCATCCATTACCGTACATATATATGTACTAAAATTATCAATTCTTTTTATATCGACAAAAAATATTTTGTTTTGATAAACTGTTTGTTGTTGTTTAAAAGTATTTATTCTATCTTCTAGCCATTCTAATCTTTTAATATTAGATAAGTCTTTATCTTTTTCATTTTTTTCATATTGCAAAATCGAATGATTTTCAATTCCTTCTTTTAATTGATTATATTCTTCTAATGCTTCTGGATAACCATATTCTATATTTTCGTCTATATTAATATTACCTTCAGGTAAATAACTATAAATACCTTGATTATTAATAACTCCCCAACGATAAATAATAGAATCAACTTCTTCCTAATTTCTATCCATAACATAACATGTTAAAGTGGGGGAGCCTGCATCCGCAATAAACTAAGTTCCAGCATCAGAAACAATAATCATTTTATAAGAAGCATCTTCATTTATTATAACGAATTCTTTTGAAAAAGAACTATCTCCGTATAATACTACACATTTATATTTTTGCTATTTTATTTTTACATCTTTTTTTGCTATAGAAAAAGTAGGTTTAGAAGGAATGTATTCTATAGTTGAAGGATTTCCATTTTCATCTGAAGATAAAACATTATAATTATTTAAACATTTCCATCCATATCCACCGTATTTTAAATAAAAAGGATTACTTTCAGTGATACTTACATTTTGAACAAACCAATAAAATTTTAAATTTTGGCTTACTTCATTTACAACTTTTCCTAAAACTCTTACAACAGCCTAAATTGAACGGGTATCGTTGTCATCAGAATTATCATTAAAAATATATCCTCTTCTTGCAACAAAAGAAAGTGATACAGAATCCATTTCTTCTTGAGATAATTGATTCATACCTTTAATAGATAAATTAGAAATAAAAATATCATCTTTCGCATTTTCATCTTGATTTGGAAAACGCTATGTAAATAATTCTATTTTTTCGATTCCTATAAAATTAGCACCGTCTATTTCAAAAACAGCTTTCTGATTCGTTTTATTAAAGAAAGAATATGGATTACCTTCCATCTTATAAATATCAAAAGTATAAACTCTCGTTACTGTCTCTTCAAAAGTATTATCTTTAAATTTTAAATAAAACTTAATTCCATAATTACCATTATATCTCTGTTCATAATTTAAATCTGTTTGAATATCAAAAGCAAACTGTAAATGAGAAGAACTTTTTATATATATGTTCGCGGCATCCGCATCGTAAAAATTATCGTTACCTTCTTCAAAAATAATTAAATTTTCCGTTTTATATGAAGATAAACTATATCCTTGATTATTTGTTAAAATATTATTACCATTATCTTCATATTGTCCCTATTCTGGAATCACATTAATATAATTTATTCCAAGTTTTTGAGTTGTGCCAACGATAGTTTTTATAGAAGACATATCTCCATTTGGAATGTTTATATAAACGCTCGCTCCAGGCATATAAGTAGTATTAACATTCTAACTATATGCAGTCCAATACCCATTTTGATATTTTATTTTATATTCTCCTATAGTAGAGTCTATACATTCTACTACAGTAGCTTGAATGGTTTTATTATATTTCGCATTTGAAACCGTACGATCTGCAATAACAGACATTGCCTATAAAAGAGCATCAGAATATTGTTCACCACTCATATTTATAAGACCTCCTTTTTTCTCTTTGAATTTCTATTTTTTTATAAAAAAAATATAATGTATATTATAATTAATTGCCCTATAAAAAAGTAACAGGTAGATATAAATATCTACCTGTTATCTAATTATTTTCTAAAAGCATATTGACTTGCTTTATTAACAAGATTATTAAATGCGGCTTCGATTTCAGATTTTTCGGTAACGTTAGGGAAATCCGCATGTATAGTAATATTTTGAGAGGTACTATTAGAAGAATTATTAGTATTATTAACTACTCTTCCTAATCCAATAGGTTCCATATTAAAATTAGAAATTATATCACTTAACGTTCTTGTGATTTTTACTGCCGATAAAAGATTAATAGTATCCTAAGCATTTAAAACTATTTCTTTTTCATGTAGAATTGCAGTTTTACCTACATCTCCCCAATCTCCAGTATATCCACCTGTATCAAAGGCGGCCGCCTTTGTATACTAAGACTTGCCAGCAGTATTTTTATTATCAATTAATTGATTCGCAGTATTAGCACTTTCTCTTTGAGTATATTCATAAGCCGCCTCTGTTGCTTGAATAGCGGCATCTTTGGCTCTCTGATAAGTTTGTACTAATCTTTCAACTTCATTAATAACCTATTGTACTTTTGACATTTCTTCATTATAAGAATCTATTAATTCATCATTTTTTTCTAATAAAGTTTCTGCTCTTTGAATATTTACATCAGTAGCATTTTTAATATCTTCTAAACTTACACCTGCAATTTTACCTATTTCATCTAATGAATCTTGATAATCTTTAGAATTATCTATTAAATCATTAAACAGATCCTAAGTTATAGGTCCGAAACCACCTGCTCCCGCAAAAGTATCAGCCATATCTTGAATACTTGATTTCCAATAAGGGACCATATCATTCATAAGAATATCTTTTTCTTCATCTGTCATATTCTTAAAATTCTATACGTTGGTATTATACATTTTTGCCATTTCGTTAAATGTATCTTCCATCATAAATTTCTTTAAATCTTCATTTTGCTATGTTAAATTATTTATAATATCACCGTAATATTCATAAATCATAGCAATTTTTTGATTTTGCTCTTCCGCAGACAAAGTTGTATCTTTATAAACGTCCCTTATTTTTTCATTCATTTCTTCAGTAGTATCATAATAATCATCTAAATTATTTTTATATGCCTACTTTGTTAAATTATATAAACTGTTCTAAGCATCCGCCAATTCTTGTTGAGCTTGTCTTGTTGCATCCTAATCTGCTGTATACTGATAAGTATAATTGCCTTGTGCATCTCTTCTTAAACGTAACTTAGTCTTGCTTTGACGAGCCTGCTCTAAAGCTAATCGTTTAATTTCAATTTGTAGCAAAGCATTTGCCCTATCAACATCATATTGAGTTAATTTATCTTTATCTTTTAAATATTTTAATTGTTCATTCATTAAATTATTTAAAGATTGTTGGGCTTTTAAATTACCATCATTATCATCAATAGCATCTCTATAAGCATTTTCAAGTTTATCAATTTCATACATAGAATTTACTTTATCTAAGTATTGATCCGCTTGTTTACCAATTAGCTACCACTCTTCCGCAATATTATCTAAACCTTTTCCATTAGTAATATTATTTTCAAAGACTAAAAAGATTTTATCAACAGCATTAGTATATTTATCAATTAAATTATCAAGAGAATCTTCAATCTGGCTATTTATATCATCAACAGCATCCATCCAATGTCTTTTATATTCTTCAAAGCGGTC
>OCTX012097479.1_pt1 | contig 10121 bp, 7 predicted proteins | sample 1539691 | NCBI WGS metagenome assembly OCTX01 (sample SAMN02144231, study PRJEB22623) | gut metagenome | biome: sheep rumen | host: Ovis aries | place: New Zealand | reverse complement strand
ATTCGAGCAAAAGAGCATAAAATTCCACAGTTCAAAGTGAAACAGATTTTTTTTGAATTATTTAAAAATCAGCATATTGAGCGGGATGAAATGACTACCCTATCCAATCAATTAAAAAATGAATTAAAATCTGATTTTTCTGTTTTATCGCTGAAATGTTTGGAAACTGTGGAAGCTGAAACCACGACTAAATTTGCATTTCAGACTGAAGATGGATATACAGTAGAGGCTATTATTATGTATCATTGGCAGGATGAAAAGTATATCAAAAACGGGAAAAGAAAACTGAATCGTATTACACTCTGTATTTCATCACAGATTGGTTGCCCAGTTAATTGTTTATTCTGTGTAACAGGGAAACTTTGATTTACTAGAAATTTAACTTGGGATGAGATTATAAGTCAGATTTTGTATGGTAATGCTTATATTTTTAAGCGTTTTGGTAAAAAGGAAGACTGAAGTCATCGATGAGTGAGAAATATCGTGTTTATGTGAATGGGAGAACCGCTTTTGAATTATGATGAAGTCAAAAAATCTGTAGAAATTATGCTTCAGCAGGATAGATTTTCTCTTGGTCGCAGACATGTGACTATTTCTACAGCTGGAATTATTCCATGAATTGAGAAATTGATCGAGGATAAATTGGATGTAAAGTTGGCTGTGAGCCTTCATGCTCCGAATCAAACATTGAGAGAAAGAATTATGCCAATTGCGAGAAGATATAATTTGGCTGAATTGATGGAAGTGATTGATAGATATGTAGAAGTGACTGATAATAGAATTTTTTATGAATACATTATGATAGCTTGAATTACAGACAAACCTGAATTAGCCGAGGAACTGGTTAAACTTTTATGAAATAGATTGGCACATGTAAATTTAATTCCTTATAATGCGAATCCTGTAATTGATTTGAAAGAGTCTAGCGAAAAATCTATTCAGAATTTTAAAAGAATCTTAGAAAAAGGATGAATTACAGTTACAGTTCGTGAATCTATGTGAAGAGAAGCTAAATGAGCTTGTGGTCAATTAGGTTATGAAAGGGTAAAGAAGAAATAAAAAAAGCAGGACAACATGTCCTGCAGTTTATACATTGATTAGTGAGGATTTACTCTCGTAACTTTCTCACATTTTTTGCATGTCCATTTTGGACTCATTCCAGTGTGCTCGCCAGCCCGTCATCAAAGATGACACATTCCTCGTAGGATTTTTTCCATTCATGTTGCAAGTTTCTTGTAACCTTTTCTTTTTCATAATTTCTAAGTTTTGTTTATCTTTTTTAGTTTGTTATTAAAGGTCTGACTACATATTTGTAATTTTCGTTTCATTTATCTGTTATAATCATTGGTTTCTGATCTGTAACTAGATTGAATTGGATTTCATCTGATTCCATCATTTTGATAAAGTCTGTAATGTATCTTCAGTTTACTGCAAATGTAATTGGTTCTCATGAAATTATTGCATTTATTTTAGTTTTTCATGCTCATTTATCAGTTTTTCATGATGAAATAACTATTTGACTATCTCAATCTGTTTCGATTTGGATGAAATTATTCAAGTCTCTAGTAAGAATTCAGATTTTTCTGATAGCTTTTTCACATAATGTTTTATCAACTAATATTGTGTGATTGAATTGAGTTGGCATAATTTCTTCTCTTTCGTAATCTGGAAAATTTCATTGAATCAATAACGATGTAGCTGAAATTTTTATATCTCAGATTGTAAATTCAAATCAGATTAAATTATCTGAATATTTCATTTGCATATCTGGAGACTCCCCTTTTACAGCGTATTGAGCGATAGATGAAATATCATTTATAGCAGTTTTTGGAATAAGAAGAGAAAAATCTGATTCAACGTTTGCAGGAATTTTAAATTCAGCGATTCTAAAAGAATCAGTTCAAACGAAAACTAATTTCTTTGTATCTCATTCAGATTTAGTTTTGATGAGAACTCATGTAAGTACTGGTGAAAAGTTCTTTTCTGTAATTGTGTATTCTACCATATTTACTCAGTTTATGAATGTCTGAGTTTCTAAGTTTATATTTATAGTATTCATTAGTTCTGGCAACGCTACATATTCACTTGCGGAAATTCAGTTAATTGTGAAATCATCATCTGCAGAAGTGATTTGCATTACGTTATTTTGCATATTTACTGAGATTTCTATAGTTTTTTCTTCAATAGTTTTGAGTAAATCTGAAAACATTTTGGCGTTTACAGTGATTGCTCATTCTAATTTAATTTCACATGGAATTTCGATATCTACGTATTTTTCCATATCTGTAGCTCTAATATTTAGAGTATCGATGCTGGCTTTCATGTAAATATTTTGCAAAATTGGTAATGTAGAATTTTTAGATACAAACCTAGATGCGATATCGCATACTTCAACAAGTTTTTCACGATCAATAACGATTTTCATGTGATGTTTTAGTAGAAAATATAAAGCAAAATCAAAAAAAATTTCCCTTAAACACTTTTAATTTTTTTTATATGATTTTCAAATGTAAATAGAGAAAAATTTTTGATTTATTAAAAAGGATTACTTATACATGTAATCCTTGCTTATTTTAAGTATGCTTTTGGAGATTTGTGTTCTAATCGTCAGTTTCTGCTATATTTTGATCAATATTGTTGTCATCTCACTGAGTATCTAAATTAACAAAATACCTATCATAATATGCTCTTACCTTTTTTAATTGTTTTTTTAATTTATCTTTACTAGCTAACTCAGTTGGTTTAAAATCTAGTTTAATGCTAACTGGACGGTTGTATCAGCTTTTCTTTAGTCTTTTTAGGAATAATCATAAATCCAATGTTCATGCACCAGGAATTAAATGTCCTTTTCAGTTTTTTGTTTTGTCTGAAAAATAAATTACTGATATATATGGGGCATAATCATCAATTTTACGAGTAAGTTCATTTTCAAATAAATCTGCATCGATATTGCTGATATCTAATCAAATATAACAATCATATTTTTTAACTATATCAATAATATTACTGAAACGATATTCAGGTATAGGCAATACGAATAATTTACTATCTTTTGGATTAAGAACTGAAAAATGGATATCTGGATTATTCTTTTTATAATTCGCTAAATTATTTGATATGAAATCAAATGCTTTAAAATCAATTATTTTTGGAGCATTTATACAAATTGTATCGCAATTTGTAGCTTGACATATGTCAAGAGCTTTATCTAGTTCTTTTTGATTTAATTTTGCGGAAGTCTGAACAATATATACTGGTAAGTCGTAATCTGTAGATAATTTTTGTACGTACTCTTCATCCCATGCATCAAATCATTTTCGCATAGCTAGGTCAATACCGTCAAATCCTGTACTTTTTGCTATAGAAAATACTAAATCTAATCCATAATTTGGTAAAGAATCTGTACTCAGTAATAATGCATTATCTTTTTTTTGCATTTATGTATTTATAGAAAAATTAAAATTTTGTTCCTCAAAACAATTGTATACACTTTCTTAATAAATGCAAATTTTTATTTAGATTTTTTATAAAATATAAAAATTCTGGAATATTTTTTGCTTTTTTGAGTGCATCTGAATATAATCTAGGTAATTTTATTATAATGTTGCTAATGAAAGTTATTAGAAATTTGCTATTAATTATATGATGATTATATTTCAGCCTAAATTTTTGAAATTTTTCATTCGCAATTGACTACGAATATGAAAAACTTGATGTTTTAGCTGATTTAAAAATAGATTGATCTATCAATGTAAAAGAGACTTTTACAGCAAATTTTTTTGAACATAAACATTGAATTATAAGATTTATTCCACTTAATTATTCTGTTTTATGAAAAGATTTTCATATTGATATCTCAGATATTTATGTAGAATGAAATAAATTTACTAAAACTATAAATAACTGAGAATTGGAAATAAAAATTTGAGATGCAAATAGGACTATTATTTGAGAACAAATTTATCCAATATTTTATTCGGCTTATGGTTTAATTAGAAACTTTTCGTGAATGTGATATGCGGAACTTTATTGGAATCTTGTATGATATGATTTTGATACTAATATAAATAGCTTTAAAGCTGAAATACTATTACCTAAAGGGTATACGTGATTTTCGAGTGATGACTTTTTGATTACTGTAGATTGAAAAACTTCAAATGTGAAAGATTTTGCTTGAAGTGTAAATCGAAGTAAATGAGATAGAATATCAATAAATTATAATAAAAAATTATCTGCTGGAGAATGAATAACTCTTGCAATTAAGTTTCCAAGTGATTATTTTGAGTTTGATCATAAAAAACAGTCTAAATTGATTGGATATCTATGATGAAAGTTTAATACAAACTTAGATTTTTTCCCTTGGAAATACCTATGAATCTGAATTATAATAATTGTATTCGTTATGATAACGAGTCATGGTGATAAATGATTTAAAATCAAAGAATCTGAGCTTGCGAATAAACTTGAAAGAGAGTCGCCCATAGTTGTTAAATACACTCCTCCAGAATGAATAAATTGTGCTGAAGCTTGAATGCTTTATGATTGTTATTTACAAGAAAAGGATTTAACAAGTTTATTGTATAAACGAGCTGTTGAATGATTTATCTCTATAACTTTTGATGAGAATTGAACTTTTAATAGAAAAACTTGATTTATTATGACTAAATTAAAAGATATTAATAGTTCATTTCCTCAATATGAAATAGATTTATTTAATTCTATTCTACCAAGAGGTATAAATTCAAAAAAATATGTTTCGACGGCTTCAGAATTTGATATCGTTCGGTCTTTAAAGTCACTAAGAAATTATGGTAAAGGAAATTGATGGATTAGTGTCTGATGGTTTAATAATTCAAAAAAGTATATTTGATTTTTTGTAGCAATAATTTTACTATTTGTTTTAGGTAAGATGGGAGTAAATATGGAGGCCGTTATTTTTATAACCGTTGTTTTATTTTCAATATTTAATGCAGATTCATCATCTCCTAGCCAGAAACAAATATCATTGACTGATAAGTGAAAACACATAGCAAAAGATGTTATATGATATGCAAAATTTATTCAAATGTGTGATGAAAATAAACTTAGATTATTTTTAAAACAAGATTCGACATTTTTTGATAAGACGTTACCATATGCTGTAGCTTTTTGATTTGAAACAGATTTTATCAATAAAATTACACCTGTATTAGCAGAATTGGATATGAGACCTTCCTGGTTTGGATGAAACGTAAATGAAATAGATTCTGTATCTAGAATTGTGAGAGATTCAACTAGAGCAGCAGAATTGAGAAGAGCTAAGGAAAGAGAAAGACTTTCAACTTATAGTAGTGATAGCTGATTTTCAAGTGGATCATCATTTTCGTCTTGATGATTTTCTTTTTGATGATGAGGTGGATGATGAGGCTCAAGAAGTTGGTAATTGTTTATATTATTTTGAAGATATTATGTATAAATTTTATGGGTCTATGGATAAAAAAAAGGATAACTGGTGATCGATAGTTGGTTTAATAATATTTTCTATACTACTTATTTTCAATTCAATTATAAAATCTGGACATTTGCCTTTTTTTATTGTGTGTTTATTATCATGAACGGCGATTTATTTTATATTTAATTGGCGAGAAAAGAAAAATAGAGATAAACCTGCATCATTATGAAGAGAATTTGAGAAGAAATATCCAATTATCATACAATATACACCTCCGAAATGAATTAATCCTGCGGAAGCGTGATTATTATATAATTGTAAAGTAGATCCAACCGATCTTACAAGTCTAATTTATCAGTGGAAATTTGAAAATTTAATTGATATAAAAACTTTTTCATGAGAGAAATCTAAAAAAGAATATGTTAAATTGATAAAGAAGGAAGAAATTCCTTTAACTCGCCCATTATTTGAAACTGAAATTTTTGACTCCATATTTTCTATGGGGAATGTAAAAATCATTGAATGAGCGTTTCAGTTGAGATATGCTTTGATGTTAGAAGATTTAGAGTATCATTGAATTAAAAAATGATGGGTACTTAGACCTAAATTATGAGTTAAGTGGAAATATGTATATAATTTTTTGGTAGTTCTGTTATTTTTATGAGTTTATTTATTATTTTCTATAAAAATTTGGTACCATTTTCCATGGTTTTTAATTTTACTAATAATCTTATTTTTTGCTTGTGTGTTTTTGTGATGATTGGTATATTGATGATGAAAATTAAGATTTACCGATAAATGAGCAGAATTAGCATCTCATCTGATTGGTTATAGAAACTTTATAAAAAGCTGTGATGAAAATAAAATTAAACTTCTTTTGAAAGAAGACCCATTATTTGTTGATAGGACTCTCCCCTATGCAACTGCTTTTGGTTTAGAAACTGAATTTTTGAAAAAAGTATCTCCACTAATAAAAGATCGAAATGCTAAATATGTCAGATGACAAAAGGTGCCTGATTTAAGTATTTTACGTTTTTTCTTTTGATGATGAGACGACAATTCTTTTTTCTAATTAATTTTCGAGTCAAAATTTGAATAAAAAGGAACGGTGATCTGATCATGTTAGATTTTCTATAACCACAGGAGAGATTTTTATTTCTGGAGAAATAAATAATTGATCTATGTGTGAACGGAATATTTTCTGTTGTAATAAACTTCGTGTATAGTTAGGTGATTGAAAACTTAATGCATTTAGTATTTTGAAATGCTTAGTAAATTGTTTGTAGTAATATGACCGTGGAGATAGATTAAAATCTCAAATAATCATGGTTGGAGTTCAGTCTATATGGTTTTTTAGGAGGTCCGATAATAATTTACCAATCTGGGTATTTCTCATTTCAAAATTTTTAAATGAAACAGGAGCGGCTGTATGAATGACATATAAATCTATTCAATCTGCACATTCATCGCATAATATTTTCATATAACTATAATTTCGAGCTCAGGCTTCAACAAGATGAGTTTCAGTAATATTTTCTAGTGGAATTTTACTGAAAACAACGTCTCATGCGAGAGTGATGGATCGTGAATTTCTGTTCATGTATGGGTAATTTTCTTTGAAAAATTCTTTCATTTCATCCTCATGTTCATCTGAAAATTCAACTAAAACCACAATATCTGGATTTTCTGCTTCTATTTTTTCTTTAAGGGATTGATAATCTGTGTTTTTATATAAGATATTTGCATAAAAAACTTTAATTCAATTTTCATCTGTTAAACGGATTAATTCATCATTTTGATTATAAAATCAAAAGTATTCTGAACTATATAAAGTTCAAATTCAGATTGTCAGGATTGCTATTAGAATTGTTAAGAATATTTTTAAAGATTTATGTTTTTTCCTCTTTTTACTTTCATTGATGATTAAATAAGTTTCTATGATAAGTGCAAGAACACAAAATCAGATTATATATGGAACGAAGCTGATGGCTAATTCTGCTATAAAACTATCACGAAAAAAATATAAGTAACAAATTGCCAATACTGATATTCGTAATACAAAAAGCATCCAAGTTTTTTACAAATAAACCACCATACTTGTAATTTTTTTATTAGTTATTGCAACAAAGATTAAATAAAAAGCTATCTTGACTTTTTGAAATGTTTTTTGTTTATAATGCAGACATGCACCATTAAAAACAAAAAAAATATATAATTTTACCTTCCGATTAAGGAATACAAATTGTGAGCGTTTTTCTTGATTAATAAATGGAAAATTAAAAGTAAATCATTATAAAAAATCAGATTTATATTGATTGTGAATATAATTAATGTGAAGAAAATTCTATATCATTACTTTAGGATGTCAGATGAATTATGCTGATTCAGTGAGAATTAAATCAGTCTTAACGAACTGTGGTTTTGAGTATGTAGATAATGAAAATGATGCTGATATCTTAATATTTGATACGTGTTCTGTACGTCAAAAGGCTGAAGATAAAATTACATGAACTTTAAAAGATGTAAGTAGAGATAAAAAAATTTGGATAACATGATGTATGGTTCAGCATAATTTTAGAAATATTTTGAGGAAAAATACGCCAAATCAGTTTAAACGTTGAAATTTTTTGTGAACTACAGAGTGAAATCAGATTAAAATTTATTGAGCTGAGAATGAAGAAATTAAAGAATTAATTGATCATAAACAGACTTCTCTTGAAAATATGGTATTTATTAATCATGCATTTAATCCCCTATTCTTCAACTTAAAACAAACTTATCCAAATCTTGAACTATGTTTTAGAATTGATGATACTTGATTTTTGCCACTAATGCTTGAAAAAATATGATATTCATGACTAAAGTATGATATAGAGTTATTAAACGAATATGAAAGAATAATCCCCAATGAGAATGCAAATATGACGGGGCATCAGACTACTGCTTATGTGCCTATTTCTACTGGTTGTAATCAATTCTGTTCGTATTGCATTGTGCCTTATGCTAGATGACTGGAGAGGTATTTTAGTGTAGAGCAGGTGGTAAGTGAGGTTAAATCTCATCTAGAAAATTGAGCGAAAGAAATAGTTTTACTCTGACAAATTGTGAATAAGCATCCAGCATTTTTGACTATTTTGAAAGAGGTTTTGAACTTAGATTGATTGGAACGACTCAGATATACTTCTCCGTATCCAACGTATTATTCTGATGAATTATTAGCTTTGCATGAAAATGAGGAGAAACTTTGTCCACACATTCATATTCCATTTCAATCTGGTTCTGATGAGGTTTTGAAAAGAATGTTTCGTGGATATAAAGCAGAAGATTGTTTCAACTTTGTGGAGAAAATCCAAAAGTTAAAAAGGAAAATTTCAATAACTACTGATATGATAATCTGATTTTCATGAGAAACTGATGAAGATTTTGATGCAAGTTTAAAATTGGTGAAAATGTGAAAGTTTGATATGATCTATATGTGAATATATTCCCCTCGCCCATGAACTTTTGCTTATAAGCAGCTTAAAGATGATGTAAGTGCTAAAATTAAACATGAACGTTGGGAAAAAATGAATGAACTTTTGAAAAGATGATCTCAGGAAAATAATAAAGCTGAAATATGATGGATCAGAAAAGTTTTGATTGATGAAACTAAGTGAAATGAACGGTTTGGACATACAGATAATATGAAACAGATCTGGTGAAAGATGGATTGAAAAGATATTAAAGCTTGAGAGTTTGACGATGTGAAAATTATTGATTCATGAGAATTTAAGTTGGTTGGTGAGATTATTTAATTAATAATCAAAGACATAATTTAGAGGTCATTCATTTATACTGGTAACCATCATATCTGCTCAAAACTCCCCTGTTTGAATTTTTCGTCAATTATTTTTGGCTTCTTGAACGAAATAATCATAAATTTCTTTAGCTTTTTTAAATGGTGCTGAATATACAAAATCTAGTTTTGTTCATTTAGTGCTTCTTCAAAATAATGTGAAATTAGATATTAATAAAATTTCTCAATCTATATCTTGTAGTGAGGCACTTATATTTCAATCAGATCAATCTAGACATTTTAATAGAGGTAATTTCTTCATGATTCTAGCTATCTTTTCTTGATAAGTTTCTACATCATCAACGTGAATTCATAGATAAATTATAATTCATTTTCAGATTTCTCTGTGAATGTTATCTTCTTTTATATCTAGTTTTGCTGACTTAACTTGTTGAATTAACAGTCTCATTATTTTATGATTATTGAGTAAATATTTTTTTGCTCCTTTTTAAAGGAGCTGCCGAAGGCTGTGGATTTTATTTCGTATTTTTTTAAATCTCCCGGCCTGTGGCCACCCTCTTTAAAAAGAGGGAAAATATTTATTTTATTCTGGTTTATCTTTCTTTTTTCATTCGGAAAACATGTAATACACAACCAATAATGGAGCTATTAATATTTTTTTGAATGTTGGCTTTGTCCGAAAATTAGCAGGAAAATCTTTGAATAGCGATGTCATCATTTGATTCCATTTGTTATTTGATTTATCCTTTTGAAATGGATATGTGAAAAAATCTTTTATAAATTTTCGCATAATCACGTATTTAATAATTAAAATAATTCTACTTCTCCAAATATAGAACAAGGTCCTGGAGCACATCAATCCATAAATACCATTTTATAATATTTAGTTTTGTC
>OCTX014576253.1_pt1 | contig 10123 bp, 9 predicted proteins | sample 1539691 | NCBI WGS metagenome assembly OCTX01 (sample SAMN02144231, study PRJEB22623) | gut metagenome | biome: sheep rumen | host: Ovis aries | place: New Zealand | reverse complement strand
TCGTGCTCTATATGGGGGCCGGGATGAGTGTGCGAAATGTTTTTTACAAATGCGCGGAGGAATACAGACAGAAGCTTGCGGCACAGAAGGCCCGGGATGATCCCGAGGGAAAAAGGTGTTCCGGGAACAGCAGACGGCATGCCGGGCGCTGGCTCTATGAAGAAGTGCTGCTCGTGTGCAATGAACTGGACAGCGGGGTCCCTGAAGCGGAAGCCTATATGCACTTCGGAAGACGATGTCATCTGCGACAGTACACCAAGCTGTGCACACTCCTTGTGCAGAACCTGCGCAGAGGAAATGATACACTTCTGCAGGTCCTGCAGGAAGAAGCGGAGAGCTCATTTGAAGAGCGCAAAAATCTCGCCCGGGAATTGGGGGAGGAAGCCGGGACCAGACTGCTCTTTCCGATGATGATCATGCTCGGGATCACTATGCTGATCATTATCGTGCCGGCATATTTCAGCTTTTCCATGTGAGCGCTGAACAGAGAAAAAGCCAATTAACCATGACCATGTAGAAAAGGAGGAAACATGAGGACAGGAATAAGTGATTTCTGGAAGGATGAGTCCGGAATGGGGACTGTGGAAATCATCCTGATCATTGTGGTGCTGATCGGCCTTGTCATTGTATTCAAAAAACAGATCAATGACCTGGTGACCAAGATTTTCAAGAAGATCACAACGGACAGCAATAAGATCATCGGATGGGATGGAATCAGAAGTCCATTTGTCTGACAGACAAAGTATCTGCAGAGCGGCAGGGGATGTAGACATGAAAATACGCAGGGAGACGGTTTCAAATAAATATGCGGACGGATACCTGACCGTCTTTCTGACATTGACCTTGGCAGTGCTTTTGTCACTGATCCTTACACTTGTGGAGGGAGCAAGGATCAATGCAATCCGCATGCGGACCGAGACTGCCGGCAACATTGCGGTCCGGTCTGTCCTGGGGGAGTTCCACCGGGAACTCCTCCGGCAATATGATCTGTACTTCATTGATGCTTCCTACGGAACGGGAAATGCCTCCATGGACAGGGTGCAGCAGCATCTTCAGACCTATATGTCCAAAAACCTGGAATCCGAAGGAGGAGATTTTACAGGAACGTACCTGGAGAGCCTGACTCTGGAAGCAGCCCGTTTTGCGGCGGATGACCGGGCCAAAGCACTCCGGGAGCAGGTTTTTGCCTATATGTCAGCTGACCCGGCAGGAAATGTCCTTTCGGAAATCCTGACGGAAGCGGATACCTGGCAGGGACTGCTCGATGACGGATCTGTGTGGGAGGAACAGCGGGAGGAAGCGAGGGAGGATCTCCGTGAGCAGATGCGGAGGGCAAGAGAAACGGCAAGAGAGGAATATACGGCTGAAGAGAGGCAGCAGGCAAGAGAAGAAGGAGACAACACCGCACAGGAGGGTATAGAAGAAATGGACCGCTTCCGCCTGCTGCCCATCCTCCGGCAGGTTTTCGGGGACACATCCGGCATTTCCGGTATTGCTGTCAGTTCCGATGTGCTGTCAAAACGCGGTATTCATTACGGGGATGCACTGCAGCCTGCAAACGCCCATGGCTATCCGCGGGCGGACGAAGCCCTGTTTGACCTGTATATCGGGGAAAAATGCGGCTGTTACACGGCCCCGCTTGAGAAGGGAAAATTGAAATACCAGATTGAATATATCCTGACCGGGGGAGCGTCTGATCAGGACAGTCTGGAAAAGGTTGCGGAAAGACTCCTGCTGATCAGGGGGGCTGCCAACTGTGCCTACATTTTTACTGATCAGCGGCGTATGAGGGAGGCGGAACTTCTGGCTGCCGTCGTATCACTGGTGCTGTTCAGTCCGGAGCTCAAGGACGTCCTCAAGACAGCCCTTTTGTTTGCCTGGGCATATCTGGAATCCATCCGGGATCTGAGAACTCTCTTTGACGGAGGGCGCGTTCCTCTTCTGAAGACATCCGACACTTGGCAGACATCGCTTTTGGGGATTCTGGCACCCGAGATATCGGTCCGCGGAGGAGGCGCAAATACCGGCCTTCTGTATACGGACTATCTGCAGGCCCTTTTGTATCTGGAGGGAAGTTCTGTGAAAAGTCTGCGGACAATGGACATCATGGAGATGGATCTCAGGCAGACACAAGGGAACGGGGGCTTCTGCATGGACTGGTGTCTGGATGCCTTCTCCATGAAAGCAGAAGTGAAAAGCCGTTTCGGATATGAATTTGTTCTGACCAAAAGCGAGGGCTACAACTGAGCAGATACAAAATTGACAGGGAAAACGGCGGTGCTTTGCTGCGTCAGGCTGCGGACAATCCGCCTGACTGCCGATGCGGCAGCAGTTATCGCCGCAGGAGGTGCGTAAACGATGGGTTCTAAGTCTCTCCGGACAGAAAAAAACAACAAGAACAACGCGCAGGAAAACATCGCCGTTTTCACCGCCAGCATGACCGTAGAAGCTGCCCTGGTCCTTCCGCTCTTTTTGTTTTGTATTTTTAATATCATTTTTTTGCTGGATGCTGTCCGCCTGCAGAGCCGTGTTGCCGCTGCCCTGCAGCAGACCGGAGACCAGATCTGTGAATATGCCTGGTATCGGGAATATGCTGTCGGAGGGCTCGGCGCAGAAAGCGATTCTGATGCAGGCAGCGGCGGCAGCATAGGCCTTCCGCAGGCAGCGGGAGATATTCTTTCCCTGGCTTTTGTTTCCGGCACAGTGAGAAACCATCTGGGAACAGAATATATGAATAACACTTGCCTGCGCGGCGGCAGCAGCGGAATATCCTACCTTCGCTCAAAGATTCTCTCGGGGAATGACATTGTGGAGATCCGGGCTGATTACAGGACAAGACCTTTTATCCCCATCCTGAATGGTCCCGATATAAAGACCTGCAATACGTATTATGCACATGCCTGGACAGGATACGAAATCGGAAGCGGTACAGGGGGGACCGGGGAGGGAACAGAAGAAGCACAGCAGAATACTCCCGTGATCGTCGCCGAAAACGGAGTGGTCTACCATACTGATCCGGACTGCGTCTATCTCAATCCTCATATACGGGAGGTGGATGCCTCTGATCTGGATCATCTGCGTGCAAATGACGGAAGCATTTATCATCCCTGTGAGTACTGTCATCCATCGGAAAACGGGACTGTTTATATAACACCCGACGGGAACAGATACCATAGTTCCCGCAGCTGTTCCCGGCTTACCCGCACGACGCACGAAGAGACACTGGAAGAGGCGGCCTCACACCTGCGCCCCTGTCCGAAATGCGGGCATGCCCACTGAGAGAACTATATCCCGACCGATCAACGTACCTGATCGGATCCATATCCGGACTATGAAAATATCCTGAGGCCGGGGCAGGCGGGACTTGCGAAAATTCATCATAATGAATACCTGACAGCGTGCGGCCAGGCAAACATGAAAAATGAATATTTTTTCGCTATAGCACAAGGTTTTGGGGAAATCTGATTTAAAAAGGTGGAAAATGTGGATAAGTCTGTGGATAAAGTGGATTAATCACATGAAAAAAGCGCTTAGATACTGAAAAACCCGTAATTTGTGGAAATTGGGCAGAGCGCCTGTACAGAAGGTGGATAAGTATGCGTGCATCAAATGCGTGCATGAAATCCTGCGCTGAAAGACATTTAGGCAGAGGAGATTCATAAAAAAGGAAAGATATGCGTTGGTATAAAAGAAGTCTCTCAGGAGAGCAGGCTCCCGGCGAACCTCCTTTTACACCTTCACGCAGGCTCATTGTCTATGCGCAAGGCTGAATGGAGTAGAAATGGAATCAGTCGGTTCGTTTTTGAAGGAAGAGGAAATCCTGCGCCGGATGATCTGCACAGCCTATCTGCTGATCTGCGGACTGCAGGATATCCATCGGCGGAAAATCGGTGTGAAGATGAGTGCCCTGGCAGGAAGCGCGGCATTGCTTCTGGATGCTGCAGTGTTTTTTTCCGGACAGGCAAAAATACTGTCATATGCCGGAGGACTTCTCCCCGGGGTCATGCTCCTGCTGCTGGCAGCTTTGTCCGGGGACGCAGCGGGAACAGGAGATGGAATCTGTTTCCTGATTGTGGGGGCTCTGCTGGGAACATGGATGACCTGGACCCTGCTGATGTGTTCACTGGTGCTTGCTTCTGTCTGCGGTGTCATATTGATGCTGCTTCGAAAGGCGGGGAGAAAGACCCATATGCCGTTTCTGGCCTTTACGGCAGCAGCCTGGGCAGGAATCCTGGCAGTCAATCTGTCGGGGATGAACTGGTGAATCGTGTCCCGGCAGGGGCCCTGCCGATTGGGAAACCGCGTGTTCTGATCACGCGCTGATCAGCCGGCTGCCATAATACGATCACAACAGGAGAAACGAGAAATGTCTGTTTATAAAAAAAGGAACAGAGTACAGGCAGAAGCGGATGCATATTTTACCGTGGAAGCGGCTCTGATCATTCCCATAGTTCTTTGCATCTTTGTCATGATCATCTATCTCTCTTTTTATCTGTATGACAGATGCGTGATGTCACAGGACTGCTATGTGCTCAGCTATCGGCAAAGTATCGAGAAAGGCGGCGCAGACCGGGCGGGGCAGCCGGCAGCCGGAGAGCAGTTCGGACAGAAGCTGTTCATGCTCTCCAGGATGGAGACAGCATCGTCATCAGGCACACAAATCAGCGTGAAAATAAATGCAGCTATGGCTCCTCCTCTTTTCGGATTGGATTTTTTCAGAGAAAACAGGCAATGGATTCTCAGCGTACAGGAAAATGCCAGGAAAAGTGATCCTCCGCGGGATTACAGACGTATCCGCAGGATCATGTACCTGGCGTCTTGTGCGGCAAATGCTGAGCATTGATGATGGATGCGCACTGGTCACAGGAGGAGAGAGACAATGGATGAAGACAGAAAGATTTCTTTTTACAGTGATGCTGCACACAACTACATGGTTCTGGAGTGCCCTCCCGAACTGAAGGAGAATTATCAGTACAAGATGCTGGCGGCAAACCGGATCAAAGGGCTTTTGTCCTGCAGCGGGCGTACGATCGACCGCCGGGAATATCTGTATTACGATATCTCTTCCCGGCAGAATCTGACAGATCTCTACGACAGGCGGCAGGTCCGCAGTGCAGATCTCATCAGGATACTGACGGATCTTGTACACGTGGAGGAGACTCTCACAGAATATTTGCTGGACACATCCCACCTGATCCTGGATCCGGAGTGTGTTTATATGGATTTCAGGGAGCAGGCGTGCAGTTTTGCCTATTACCCCGGACAGGAGCCTGAAAAAGGAATGGAGGCCCTGTTCTCGTTTCTTGCGGATCGGGTGGACGGTCGCGACAAGCAGGCCGCCGCATTGATCTACAGACTGTGTATGATGGCGGAAAAGCCGGGCTTTCAGCTTCGTGCCCGGGTGCTTGCAGACCTGGGAATGCAGATCGATAAACCCGGTTCTGATGTACAGCAGATCTGCCGGCGGAAGGAGCCTTCTGTACCTCCTGTATATGACAAAGAGGCTGAAAAATACGACATGCAGGGACGGGGGCTGCCTTCTGCTTTTCAGGGATACGGAAATCTGCAGGCAGAGACGATCGCGGACAGAAATCCTGCCGGAGCCTGGAGCCCACCGCCCGCTGCAGCCATGGGAACATCAGGGATAAGGGGAGCCCTGGCCGATCCCGGAAAAAACCTGAGAGCAGTGTCAGAGCGGGAAAGGGATCCGGATTTCGGAATGAAAACTTTTACAGCCTATGGGGGAAGAGAGGAAGATAGTGCTGATTTTTCCGATGAGAACAGGAGTGAAAGAGCATTCACGGGAAAAAACCTGTGGATTCTGGTCACGGCGATCATTTTGACAGCGGCAGGCATTCTGCTCTTTGTATCAGACGGATTCCTGGAATTGGAAGAGAGTCAGATGCTTCTGACCAGAGCTTTCGGCGGAATCCTGACTGCCGCGGGAGTTGTGATTCTGTTTCTGCAGCTTCTGCGTGGAAGGAAAAAGCAGGATGAAGACGATCAGGCAGCTGCTGCGGCTTTGGCATTCACGGAGCCGGAACCCTGGGAGAAGCAGACTTTTTATTCTGCTCCGCCCGCCTATATGGGGGCTGACGGTCCGGGTGCATCCCTCCATGCATCTGTCACACAGGCCCCTCTTCAGGTGCAGTCATTCCGGTCTTCAGTAGTTCCGGGAGAAACCTGTCTTTTGGGACCGGATACCCGTCAGGCGGCGGGGCTTTACGGAACCGGGACCTGCAGAGGAGAGCAGATCAGTCTGGCAGAGCTGCCCTGTGTCGTCGGCAAAATGAGGGATTATGTGGACCAGGTGCTGGATGACAGCAGTGTGAGCCGCATGCACGCCCGTTTTTCACTGGACCGGGACGGAAAAATGACCGTCCGTGACCTCAACAGTTCCAACGGCACGTGGCTGAACGGGGAGCGCCTGCAGCCCAACGAGAGCCGCATCCTGCAGCAGGGAGACCACGTGCGCCTGGGCCGGATGGAATTTGTATTTCGATGAGGAGAACCGGAGATATTGTCATAACGTTGGCAGAGCATGATCAATAAGAGGCGGGCCTGTCACTAACGTTTCCGGGGACGCCTGATGGATGGAATGTATCATTGACGCGTTTTTTTCACAATGATAAGATTGTCTTGTGCAAGACCGGCAGACAGGTCTTGAAATGCGAATTAATCAGGAGGTAGAGATGAAAGACAGTAATTGCATTTTCTGTAAGATCGCCAATGGTGAGATTCCTTCCAGAACATTATATGAAGATGAGAACTATCGCGTCATTCTGGACCTTGGTCCTGCGACCAGGGGACATGCGCTTGTGCTTCCCAAAGAGCATTTTGCCAATATCTATGAGATTCCGGAGGATTGGGCTGCAGGCGCTGTTAAGATCGGACGTCAGATGGCAATCCGTATGAAAGAACGTCTCCATGCAGACGGTGTGAACCTTATTCAGAACAATGAGGAAGCTGCAGGACAGACTGTACCCCATTTCCACCTTCATGTGATTCCCCGCTACAAGGGTGACGGACAGCACATGCTCTGGAAACCCGGAAAAGCGACAGACGAAGAACTGGATGAAATCGTAAAAGAAATGGCATAATCAAAAAAAGGAATCTGCCGGAAGCTGCTTTGTGCTGCTTCAGGCAGAGCTGTTCAATCCGGTCACTTTTTTGCAGTAATCGCCCGCGTCGGGAGCGGTTGCTGCAAAATGCATTTTGTTAGAAGGTAAAAAAATGACAGAAATCAGGACGTATAGAGGACATATCAGAAACTGGAGAGCAATGTGTGAAGAGCTCGGAATCGAAGGGGCGGATTCGCTGTCCAGAGAGGAACGTGAGCCCTTGATCCTGCAGCGCGCCTATGAGAAGTGGGGACATGATCTGGGCCTGCACCTGCACGGGATGTTTGCCTTTGCCATGTGGGATGAGGAGAAGCAGGAGCTGTTCTGCCTGCGTGATCCTTTCGGGACAAAACCCTTTTACTACTGCCTGACGGAGGACGGCAGATTCCTTTATGGAACCATGATCCGCGATATCCTGGCAGACCCGGCATTTCACAGGGAACTGAATGAGGACATGCTGCAGATTTATCTGAGCCTTACTTATGTGGCCGGAGAAGATACTTTCTTCAAGGGTATCAAAAAGCTCATGCCGGGGCGTTACCTTGTGTGGAAAGAAGGAGAGAAGCCAGTCATTACCCGGTATTTCACCCCTGAATTCAGGCCGGATGAAAGCCGCACGCTCCAGGACTGGGCCGATGAGATCCATTCGACCCTGCAGGAGATCATGAAAGAAGTCAAGGACCCGGACGAGCAGGCGGATTCCTTCCTTTCGGGAGGCGTGGATTCCTCCTATGTCCTTGCCATGTCGGATGCGAAGATGACTGATTCCTGCGGATACGACGAGGCAAGATTTGATGAATCCGGACTTGCCAAACAGACAGCAGATCTTCTGGGGAGGGGCTTCTCCCGCTGCAGGATCACTCCGGAGGATTATTTTGCCATCGTGCCCTATGTGATGGAGAACATGGAGCAGCCGCTGGGAGATGCTTCGGCAATCGCCTTTTCCCTCGGCTGCCTGGCAACGGCAAAGAATACAAAACTCTGCTACTCCGGTGAGGGATCGGACGAGTTTTTCGGCGGCTACAACATGTACCGCAACGCACCCCGCTACGGTGACAACCTTAAAAACTTCTATGTGGGAAATACCAATATCATGAAGGAGGACGAGAAGGAGAGGATCCTTCTGCGTTATGATCCGGAGAATCTCCCCATCAACCTCGTCAAGGATATTTATGCAGAGACCGAAGGACTGGATCCTCTTGCAAAGATGTCAAATGTGGATATCCAGATCTGGCTTGAGGGCGACATTTACCTCAACGTGGACAAAATGAGCACGGCGGCCGGACTCGAGATCCGCATGCCCCTCACAGACCGCCGTATCTTTGATATCGCAGCCAGGATGCCCTCCCGCTTTAAAGTCAATGAAGAGCAGAACAAGGTCGCCTTCCGGACAGCGGCTGCCAAGGTGCTGCCCGAAGAGATCGCTTTCCGCAAAAAGCTGGGCTTCATCGTTCCCATCCGGATCTGGCTGGCGGACGAGCGCTATAACGCGGATGTTCGCGCAAAGCTGACCGGAGACAGTGCCGCAAAATTCTTCAGGAAAGAAGAACTCCAGGCAATTTATGACGAGTATGTCGGCGGCAATTCCGATCTCTGGCGCAAAATCTGGACCATCTACACCTTCCTTGTCTGGTATGACATTTACTTCTGCGCCTGAACACTGATATTCTCAGGGAGAGAGAGGGAGCACGATCTGAAGAGAACCGCCAAAAAGGCCGTCACGCATGGTCATCCTGTCTACCCTGTGCTCCATTCAGACCATCTTTCTGTGGAGTCTGATGCCGGCCTGAAAGAGATGCCGCATGGCAGGCGGTACATGGTATAAAAAAGCACAAAAATGCGCCTTTGCGGTCCTGCCGCAAAGGCGCAGATTTTTAATACCTGTAAAAGTTCAGCTTTTCTGAGCCGGTTAAGATATCTTCGAAATTTACATCCAGAGGAAGTTCATGAAGCGGGGGATCTGTTTTTCCCAGCTGGCTTCATTGTGTCCGCCTCCGACCTGACAGAAGAAATCTGTCATGGCTCCTTTCTCCCGCAGGTCATCCTGGATCGTCAGGTTATGAACAGCAGTGAGGCTCTTTAAGGGGTCTGTGGGATGAGGACGGAAGGCTTCTTCTGTTCCGAAAGACAGATAAAAACGGGTGTCTTCCCGGATATTCGCCTTTTTAATATCCCTGCGCAGGGAAGCCATACAGGGTGATATAGTGCTGGAGACACAGGCGGCCTTGGAAAACCAGTCGTTAAAGCAGACAGCTCCGTAAAGGGACATCAGACCGCCCATACTCGATCCGCCGATTCCGGTTGCCTCGCGATGGGGCCAGGTCCGGTAATCCCGGTCGATCATTGGTTTGAGTTCGGAGACCATCCACTGCAATGTGGTGTGGCCGGTCCCTTTCAGTGTCCCGCCCCAGAATTTTCCGCGGAAGGTGTAGGGGCAGTATTCCCTGAGGCGCTCATTGCCGACATGTCCGCATTCTATACCGACAATGATGATATCCTTGCCCCAGCTTTCCAGAAAGTCCTTCAGGCCCCAGCTCTTGCCGAAGGTGGCGTCTTCGTCACTGAACAGGTTATGTCCGTCGAAAAAATACATGACAGGGTACTGCTCCTGCCCCTGGGAATAGCTCTCGGGAAGATAAATATGGAGCTGCCTGACTGCATTTGACGGTGTAAACAGGATGTCACGTTTTATGATCATTATGCATTACTTCCTTTCGCAAGAGTTACATGTACACGCCCTTTGAGGTGGGGGCGTGTAAAGTAACTATAAAACGATATGCCCTTAAGTGCAACCGGACAGACGGATGGAGCGCAGCGGCAAACCCCATTATTTCAGAGGAATTCAAAATGAAGACCTATCGCAAAGGAAAAGAGAAAAAAGAAAACTCTTTTGAAAAAATCTATGAGATTGTGCGCCAGATTCCTGCTGGAAAAGTGGCGACCTACGGACAGATTGCCGCGCTGGCAGGGAATAAACGCTGGTCCCGGGTCGTGGGATTTGC
>OCTX011686063.1_pt1 | contig 10125 bp, 11 predicted proteins | sample 1539691 | NCBI WGS metagenome assembly OCTX01 (sample SAMN02144231, study PRJEB22623) | gut metagenome | biome: sheep rumen | host: Ovis aries | place: New Zealand | reverse complement strand
TACTTCTGTGATAATTGCAATTTGTATTATAACGAAGCTGAAATTGAAGATTGTTTAATTGATTATATATTAGATTTAGTAGAATACGATTTTCATGTAAATAAATACTTCTACCCTTTACTTGCTGAAAAGAAAGATACTGAAACTAAGGAAATTGAAAAAGAAATCAAAAAATTAAAAGAACAAAAAGAAAGGCTTATGAAAGTCTATGTCAATGGAATATTACACGAAGAAGATTTTGCAAAAGATTATGAGTTTATTGAAAAGAAACTAGCAGAACTGGAAAACAAGAGAATTGACTCTTTAGACTTTGACAAAGAAACTTATAATCCTCAACACCTACTTGCTGAAAGAGATATTGAAAGAGAAAAATTGACTGAACATCAGATGTATAAAGATGTTTTGCTAAAACTATGGACTATGAAAAGTAAAGAAGAGAAACAATCTTTTATATCTAAATTTATTGAAACAGCTACGTTAAAGAAAGATAAAAACGGCAATTTTGATATAGATAAAATCAATTTTAGAAGTAGTTTTGTCGAGCAAATAGACAAGTTATATGATAAAGGTGTTGTAGATTTTCCAACTATGCTAGAACGAGATGGAAAATTTGAAGATACAAGAATTAGTGTAAATATGAACAATGAACAATTACAAGACTATTTAAGTACATTGAAAAAAGAATTAGATATAAACTATATGGATTTAGGAGAATATTATTTCCACGATGATAAGATAGACGAAAACTATGATAATAAATCTAAAGTTGAAATGATTAGAGATAGACACATAGAGTTTAAATTAAAGAAAAATCAAAAAGTAATTAGAATGATAGCAATAAAGCAATATAAAAATTTTTTAGCTAAACCAGAAGGAAAATTACGACTAGGACTTGTCACTCATATTACATCGAAGAAAAAGCATAAATAATTGTTGCAACTATTACTCTAATTGAAGTCTATATTGCAACAAGCAAATTAACGAATACAATTTTATATTTGCGTTAGCAATATAAATTTTGTGTGAGGTAATTTGAATAAATTTTATCTGACAAGATAAAATTTATTGCCTCGCAGAGCCCCCGAGTTATGATGGTACGTCATAACTCATAGGGGAGAGCTATTCAGTTAAGTACACTGAATAGTTCTCCCCTTAAATCTACTTATTATATTAGTATTTAAGCTATTTCTTTTCTATCTAATATTTTTCCAATAACTAATTTCACATCATCAAACTTAATTGGAAAAGAAATTATACCAACACCTCTATAATAAATGTCTATTTCTTGAAACTTTTTGCCATTTACCTTTTTAGATTGATGAATTAAAATCTTTTCTATTAGCTCATTTAATATTTCTGGTGTTAATTCAGTTATTTCAGTATATTTCTTAACATTAGATATAAATTGTGTTAAGTCTGTTTCTTTCTTTTCTGTATTATCTATATCTTTGGCTAATTGCTCAATTTTTATTTTTAATTCTTTTTGTTCATTATCATAATTAAATGATAAGTTTCTAAATCTTTCATCTGTTATTTTTCCAGATACATTATCTTCGTAAATATGCCTAAATAAATTATCAATTTCTATTATTCTATTTTTAGCCTTTTCAAGTTCTTTCTTGTTTTTAGCAATTTTCTTTAATTCGTCTTGTGTAGATTTGGTTAATTGCTCTTGCACAAATAAATCTTCATAGTCTTTCATATAAGAAATTACTTTTTGCACATTTTCCAAAACTATATCTTGTAATGCTTCATCTGTAATATAATGAGAAGTACACGAATCTGTATAATACTTATAACTGGAACATCTATAATGTTCTTTGGATTTTAAATCTGTTACAGGTGAGCGAAAGTACATTTTTTTACCACAATCATAACAGAATAATAATCCAGAAAAAATACTCTTTTTGCCTGACCTAGTTGGCTTTTTTCTGTTATTTCTTAATTGCTGTGCAATATTCCAAGTATATTCATCAACTATTGGCTCGTGTGTATTTTTAAATATTTTCCATTCTTCTTTCGGGAGATTAACCTTTGTTTTATCTTTATAAGAACGAACGGTATATCTAAAATTTACAGTATCTCCAATATATTCTTGACGGTCTAAAATAGTTGCTACAGTTCTTCCATTCCATCTATTTTCTATTGATGGAAGTCTTGTAGAAGTTTTAAGTCCAATACTTGCAAAATATTCTGCTGGTGTAAGTATTTTTCTTTTACTTAAAATATTGGCTATTTGTGTAGTTCCATTTCCTTGAACAAAAAGATTATATATTTCTTTTACAATTTCTGCTGCGGTCTCATCTACAACCCATTTTGTATTATCATTTTCATCTTTTTTATAGCCATAAGGAACATTATGTGCAAGTGGTATTCCTGCTTCTCCTTTATTTTTCAGAACTGCACGAACTTTTTGACTTGTGTTTTTAGCGTGCATTTCATTGAACCAATCTTGAATAGGTAAAAAGTCATTTAATCCTTTACTACTATCAATATTATCCATTATTGCAATATATCTAATATTAAGCCTTACAAAATCTTCTTCAAGAAGTTGTCCTACTACAAGTCTATTTCTTCCAAGTCTTGAATGATCTTTTACTATAATTGTTCCAATTTTACCACTTTCAGCAAGTTCCATCATTTCCATAAATGCAGGTCTTGTAAAAGTTGTTCCAGAATATCCGTCATCTACAAAGAACTGAATATTTTGAAAATTGTTATCTTGTGCATATTTACTTAAAATTGATTTTTGATTTTTTATACTATTGCTTTCTCCTGCCATTTCATCATCTCTTGACAAACGACAGTATAAAGCTGTAATTTTATCGTTTTCTAGCTGTTTCATTATCTACTCCTTTCTTTTTTACAGCTTGAAATACGATATAAAATATAGTTTCTACTTCTGTAGTAGTGTTTATAATATACCATATTTCAATCTGAAAATTCAATAAAAAAATGTTATTTTCTAAAAATTTTAAAAAGTGTTTGTAATATTGTGTATTTTGAATCTTCATTAAAATAGGTATTTACTTTATAAACAGTGCCTTTTATTTCTTTTTCAAAGTTCAAACTTTCTTCTGGGCATAAGTTTTTAAAATATTCTACAAGTTCTTTTTCACTCATTTTTGAAAATTTATTATATAGCTCATTTCTTAAATTCTCTAAAAACTCATATTCTTCTTTTGAAAGTTCAATTTTATAAATTCTTTCATTATCTTGCATCACGCGTCCTCCTTTTCTTAGATTTCTCTAAATTAGGAGATTGCTTTGGCTTTCGTGAGTTATATAATTTTTCTAATCTTTCTTGCTCTAGTTTTCTAATTCGTTCTTGTTCTTTAAATATTATATCTTTTAAAAAGTCTGTTACTTTTTGTGGTGCAATTTTTACTGCTTCAATAAAATCTTTTGTTTTTCCTTGTAAGTCTTCAAATCTCTGTTTCCAACTATAAACAGATTCAACAAGATTATTTACTCTAGTTTCTAAGTTCTTTATTATTCTATCTGCTGATATTCCTTTTTTAGCAAGGTTTATAAGTGTTTCAAACTTGTCTTTTTCTATTTCTACTTTTTTAGAAAATCGCTTTTGTTTTCCTAAATTGTCTAATTCATCAATAGTAGTAGTGTAATTTACATATTCATCTAGTTTTGTTTCTATTTTAGCAATTTCATCTTGTTTGTTATCTATTTCAAATTGCTTATTTTTAAGTTCTATTTGTTTATTCTCTAATTCTTGCTGTTTATTTTCAAGTTCGTTTTCTTTACTATTAGTTTTTTCTTTTAAATCTACTAATCTTTCATTTTCTTTCTTAATTTTATAATTTAAATTATCTAAATGTTCATTTGTACTGCCTTTTACACCTCTTATAAATCCTCTATAACCACTATCTGACATATATTGAAAGAATCTATCTTGTAATAGGCTATATGATTTTATTAGTATAGGTTTTCCTTTTTTATCATATAGAGGATTACCAAAATTATCTGTTGCTTTCTCTGATTTCCATTTCTTACTATGACTTACTTGATTTATAACTTCTTTTGTAGTTCCTACAAGTGATTTATCTTTGCACCTTTTAGACCATTTAACTTCTTTCTTAACAATCGGGAGGGCTATAACGTGTAAATGATAATGATATATTGGCTTTCCATATTTTTCTGTAAGTGCAACATTTAATTCATCTGCGTGCATAACTGCTTGTAAGATATTTTCTGAACCCATTTCTTGTTCTGCAAAATGAAATGCTTTCTCATAAAATTCCTTTGCAAATTCATAACCACCATTTTGTTCAAAATATTCTGAATTAATATCAAATACAAGTTCATCAAATATTTTCGCATTATCTTTTAATCCACGAAGTGATATTTGACCATTTGCAACCATTTCTTTTACTTTCTCATTTAGTGTAGTATCACAATTTTTATAATACACATTATTTTGTGTTTGTGATAGATCCACATTCATATTAGAATAGGTTTCATTTTTTCTTGCATTGTGTTTTTCAAATTTACTAATATTATCTCTAGTATGAGTAACTACTCTAGCTACTGAATAATTTGTTTTAAAATCATCCATAGAAAATCCTTTCTTGCAGGTAGCAAGAGGAGACCACATAGGAACTGCTGTTATGCAACTTTCTTTGAAAGTGCATAACCCACTATGACACTTTCAAACTTCGTTTGCAAAGATGTCGTGGGCTTCTAGCGGAGGGCTCATAAATTATCTCGTTTACACTCAATAATTTATGTTTGGCTTCGCCAAAGTCAAAATAATATTTTAGTACTTCCGTTCAAATATTATTTTGATTACTGAAAAATTTTATCTAGCTACCTGCTATATAAATTTTTTCAGTTCTTTTAGCTATGCATTGTGAGAATATGGAGAAAGGATATTTTTATATTGTAATTTTGCATAACAAAAAGACCCATTAGACACAACAAATAAAACTACTGATATTGCGTTTTTTCGCAATGTAGTGAATTTTACTTGAAACCTGCTAATCGGTCTTAACCACTGCTGGACATTTTACAAATTATTCTTCTAAACCAGCCATTTATTTTTTTACCGCATTGGGCTAATAAGTTTCCTACAAATCTTAATTCTCTATGTCTCGGAAGTGGGAGAATAGTTTATTGTATCCCTTACTAACCAGTGTTTCGTGACTTATTCAATTTTTCAGTTACCATACTTAAATGGTACTTATAATATACTACAAAATATGGGCTTTGTCAATATAAATTTACATAATTTTAAAAAAGATGATAAAATTTTATTTTTTTCTTGGATATGGCTTTATTTCATCTGTTAATCCTAATAAATAGTCTATTGAAGTATCAAAAAATATTGCCATTTTCTTTAATGTACTTACTGGAATATTGATTTTACCTAATTCATATTTACTATAATTAGTTTGTGAAATATTTAAAAATTCTGCAACATCCTTTTGTAATAAGTCTTTATCCTCTCTCATATCCTTAATTCTTAACATATATTTTCACCTCTGAAAATATTATAAAAAAGTTAGATTATGACTATTGACAAATAGTTATATTTTGACTATAATAATTTTAGAAAATCAAAAAAATCCTATTGCAAGAAAAATAGATAACTGTTATAATATAAATTGTAAAAATTAAAGAACAAAGGATGGCAAAACAAATGAACAAAATCGCTGAAACCGTTGATGCAGTATATATATATATTACGGGCTTTAATTTAATAAAAAATTTATATAAGTACAAGACTATTTTTTCTTGTGCATTTTTGAGAAACTCAAAAATGTATGCGTAATTATAGTCTTTTTTGTGTGTTATTAATGTTTTAATATATTAATAAATTTATTTTAAAAGTGGAGGAGGTGAATTTGTAATGAAAAATTATACTAAAAAATCTCTAAAAGCCAGTAACGGTATAACTTTGATAGCTTTAGTGATAACAATAATTGTTTTGCTAATCTTAGCAGGAATAAGTATAGCAATGCTAGCAGGAGATAACTCAATATTACAAAGAGCAACAGATGCAAAAATAAAAAGTGATGAAGCTCAAATAAAAGAAAGAATACAGCTTGCATATCATTCAGCATTAACAAAGGACATTACAGGAGAGAGTGGAGAACTAACTATGCAAACACTACAGACAGAGCTAAATAACGAATTTACAGAAAAAACTGTTACTATAACACCTAGTGCTGATAATAAAGAATGGATAATTAAAGTTGATAATGTGGAAGAAACAGTACCAGCAGGAATTGAAAAACAAGACGAATTAGAAATTCTTGATATTACCAAATATACTTGGGAAGAAATTTCGGACGAAGAGCAAATGGGAATTTATACATTTAGAGATAACGGAACATATGAAGTTAGTAACTCATTTATGATTTATATACCTTATGATTTGACCTATACTTTTGACGGATTACAACTAACTATAAATTTCAAATACGATAATAGTTCGGGCAAAGATGATGAGGTAATGAATGTAACAAAAGTTTATATATATAATGGCACAGAATTTGTTAGGGAAGATGAATTTGGTGATGAATGGAAGTTAATGAAAATTAATTCTTAGATTATCATGTTATTGATTCTCGCTGGGATTTCTATATCGACGTTAAGTCGGAGATAATGGTATTTTACAGTGAGCTACAGATGCTAAAACTAACCCATATTACATGATAACAGCGAAAATTATAATGATTTTCGCTGTATTACTATTTAATAATTGTACTAACAAGTAAATTGCTACTGCGTAGCAATGGAACGAATGTTGAAGAAAGAATTAATATTGAATATATAGAAAATCTCTGATATAATGCATTATGTAACTTAAAGTTACAAATACATTGTAAAGGAGGTTTTTTGGTACTAAATCCGACTCTATTTCTTCATTTCTATCTCGTGGTACTTTTACTGGGATATCTCCCATCTCTGTTGATACTGTTCTTTCATTTTTTGAATAACCTAATTTTGTTTCCATTTCTGCATCTAATAGCTTTTGGAATGCAGGGGCAAAGAACTCTCTCCATGCTGAGTACATATCATTCATAGATTTAATATTCTTTGAATCGTTTTGTCTAAAAAATTCCTCTACTATTTCATTTTCTTCTTTTTCTATTTTTTTAGCCATAGAAAAAATCCCTCCTTGATATTTTATATTTTATCACGGAAGGATTTATTTACACAACTTTTTCTATACTCTCTGTAAATAACTATTTTATTAGTTTCAATCGAAAATAACTCAAACTATCTAATCTAGAATGGTTCGAGTTATTTTTTTTAAAGAAAATGTTACATACTTATTAGTTAATTAAATTTAAATTTTTAAAGTAATAGTAATTTTCTCTAGCACCAAGAAAAAATATTTCTCTATCTTCATAAGTTGTCATTTTCATATTTAATCTAATTAGTTTTTGTAACATTTTGCATTCTTCTTCATTTAAGCTATTTACTTCATTATCTTCAATAAGCGCTAAAACATTAGGAAAATCATCCATAATTTCTGAAACCTTATCTGTAAGTTTCTTGTATTCTAAATTTTTATGTTTTAATTCAATCCTTTTACTGTCAATTAACTCATTTAATTCAGTTGAGTCAATATCATATAATTTTAAATCTCCCATTTCTTATTACTCCTCCTACACAAATATTAATTCTTCAAATATAATTTCTTCTACTGCATTTTTAATAGTATTCATTTTATGCACCCATTCCATTTGATTTTTAGCTTTTAATTCTTCTGTAATATGCTCCCTTTTTGCAAATTGTTTCATTAAAAGTTCAAATCTGTTTTTACATTCAATATCTGTATTATATAAATGCTCATCTAATTTACCATCAATAAGTAAAATAGCATATTCTGCTTTTTTATGTTCTTTTAAATATCTTGCTCTCATTCTTCCATACTTGCCTAAGTTATAATCTGAATATTTGCTTTTCGGAAAGGCTAAATTTGGCAAATAAAAGTCGCCAACTTTCCTATATGTAATTTTATTATCCATATCTAAAAACTCCTTTAAAATTTATTCTACTACTTTTTAGAACTATATTTTTATATCGTTGTTAGCTGTCTATAAATCTAATTTTTTATAAAGTGTACTTAATTAACTCCTACTGGGTTAGGACTTATGACAAGGTCAAAGTCCTATGCTTCGAAGCAAATTTTAAAGGAGGAAAAAAGATGGAACAAGAATTAGCATATTCATTTCATTTGGGTAGTGATAAAAACAAAAGTAAAGTAGCAAAAAAGACAGCAAAAGGAAATGTATCTGGAACTACTTCTCTTTCAAATAATGCTATTCAAAGTGCAAATGATTTATCAAAAGTAAATAAGCATAATTTAAGAGATTATGATAATCAAAGAGAATTAATTACTACTATATATGGAACTAACGATATTGTAGAAGATGTTAAGCAAGTATATATCGATGAATTTGAACAAGCTAGAATTGAATATAATACTAATAAAACAAGAGCTGATAGAAAAATAAACAATTATTTTGAGAAAATATGTAATTCTCAAAATGATATTGCTTGTGAAATCATTATAGAACTTGGAGATATGGACTTTTGGCAAAATAAAAATGATGAGTATAAATTTAAAATGACGGATGTATTTAATGAGCAAATTCAAGATTTAGCTAAAACACTCCCTACTTTTAAAGTGGCAAATGCTACAATACATTTTGATGAAACGTCTCCACATATGCACGTTATTGGTGTTCCTGTAATAGAAAATTGTAAAAGAGGAATGAAAAAACAAGTTGGAAAATCACAACTATTTACTAAAGCTTTACTTTCTGAAATACAGGATAAAATGAGAAATGCTTGTATAAAATCATATAATAAATTCTATGATGTGGATAGTAGGCTTAAAACAAAGCAAAAAGGCAGAAATCAAGACATAAATGTTAAAGATATGGGTAATTATAGAGAAATTAAAAGAAAATTGGAACAGGAACGTAAAAAGCTTGAAAATGCTAATAAACAAACTAAAAAGATTGATAATTCAAGTAAAGATATAGTCGAACTATTAGATAATTTAAAGCCCATGCCATTTAGTAAAAATAATAGCCAAATTTCAAACGAGAATATAGAAAATATCAGAGATTATATTAAAGATGTAACAGATGTTACCAAGACAGTTAGAAATGTAAATGACCTAAATATATCTATTAAAGAGTTTGAACACGCAACTTTTGAAATAGAAAAAGAAAATAAATCTCTAAAATATCAAATAGAGCTTAAAAATGAAGATATTAAAGAATTAAAGGATGATTTATCTGCAAAAGAAAAGTTAATTATTAAATTAAAAGAAGAAAAGGAAAGTTTAAAAGCACAAATACAGAAATTCAAAGGATTTTGGCATAATTTAATGAGCCACTTTCATAAAAGGATAACTTATGATAATGACCAAAATTATAAAATTGTTAGTGATGACCTATATAAAAATGGAATATTTGATGACAATGATAATGAAATTGCAAATAATATTTATAGAAAAGTAACTATACCAGATGAAAATAAGGATAACAAACTAAAAAAGAAAAATGATTCTAATTTGAATTAAAGGAGATTTTGTATTATGAATAATATTATAGATGATAAAGTAAAAGATGTAATAAAGATAATTAAAAATATGGATATAAAAAATAAATTAAGACTTGGTGTATGTATGAGCTCAAGTGCTTGTACTAACTTAAAATACAATAAAGCACACATACACAGCATATTTGATAAAAGATTAAAAGAAATTGATAATGAGTATTTAGTAAGCTATGTAAATATGAGAAAATATCCTACTATCTTATTTGCAATGGCTAAGATAATGGAAATGAATAATCAAGAACAAAGTCAAGTAGCATTATATTTATTTAATAGTATATATTAGATCTTGTGATAACAGAAAAAATCAATCATTATTTTGATTGATTTTTTCTATACATATCAACTCTAACAGGTAATTTTTTAGCTAATTTTGCAGTATCCTCGTGAAATAATAATTCAGGTTTTATATTAAACGATTTTGCTATAAAATCAATATTTTTACAAGTTAAATTTGCATTTCCTGTTTCTATAACACTAATATAAGCCATTTTAAATTTTGTTTTATTAGCATAATCTTCTTGT
>OCTX012276095.1_pt1 | contig 10126 bp, 8 predicted proteins | sample 1539691 | NCBI WGS metagenome assembly OCTX01 (sample SAMN02144231, study PRJEB22623) | gut metagenome | biome: sheep rumen | host: Ovis aries | place: New Zealand | reverse complement strand
ATTCTTCGGGGCGCGATGCGCCCTTCTTGTGGACCCGTGGCCCACAAGAAGCAAAAAACAAGATTGTTTTTTGCCGAAGAAGAGTATCAGGACGCAAATTCTCTCGCAATCTGCTCTCGCCGATTTCATCAGCGTTTACTTAGGTCTCCTCTCTTCTGTCGGGTCACTTTCCGGCAGGCTTGCGGAACATGAAGGCCCGGGTGGCCTGAATGGCGATCTTATAGGGCAGGGGGCGCAGGTCTCTGTCCGCCTCCTGCAGCTTCTCCCGGATGGGGATGGACTGAGGGCAGTGCTGCTCGCACTTGCCGCAGCGGAAGCACTGGGAGGCGAAGGCAGGCTCCCGCGTCAGGCCCACGGTCTGGATGAACTGGCTGCGGCCCTCGCTTTTTGATTCCGTATACATGGTGTTCCAGCAGCGGAAGATGCCCGGGATGTCCACGCCCTTGGGACAGGGCATGCAGTAGCGGCAGCCGGTGCAGCCCACCCGTTCCTTCTCCAGAATGGCGCGCTTCACCTTTTCCAGAACGGCGAAGTCCGCTTCGGTCAGGGAGCCGGCCTTGGCCTCAGAGGCCGTGCGGCAGTTGGCCTCCACCATCTCCAGCGAGTTCATGCCGGAGAGGACCACGGTGACCTCCGGCTGGTTATAGAGCCAGCGGAGCCCCCACTCGGCGGGGCCCCAGCCCCGGCCGCTCTCCTCCATGGCCTTTCTGGCCGCCTCCGGCAGCATGTTTACAAGCTTTCCGCCCCGGAGGGGCTCCATGATCATCACAGCCAGGCCCTTGGCCGCCGCGGCCTGCAGGCCGCGCTTCCCCGCCTGGGCCACCTCGTCCAGGTAGTTATACTGGATCTGGCAGAAGTCCCAGTCGTAGTCCGCCAGGATCTTCAGGAAATTCTCGGTGTTCCCGTGGTAGGAATAGCCGATATTGCGGATGGCGCCGCTCTCCTTCTTCTCCCGGATCCAGTCCAGGATGCCCACCTTTTTGAGCTTTTCCCACATGGCCACGTCCGTGAGATGGTGCATCAGGTAGTAGTCCACATGGTCCGTGCGCAGGCGGCTCAGCTCCTCGTCAAAATAGCGGTCCAGGGCGGCGCGGTTTCCGATGAGGTACTGAGGCAGCTTTGTGGCGATGTTCACCTGGTCCCGGATGCCGTTCCGTTCCAGGATCTGGCCCAGGGCTGCCTCGCTCCCGGGATAGATGTAGGCGGTGTCATAGTAGTTGACCCCGGCCCGGTAGGCGGCCAGCAGTTCCCGCTCCGCCTTTTCCACGTCAATGCCGCTCCCCTTTTTGGTAAAGCGCATGCAGCCGTAGCCCAGAATGCTCAGTTCGTTTCCCTTTCGGTCTTTTCTGTATTGCATGAAAACGCCTCCTTCTTTCCGTCCCGCTGTGCCCGGTGCGGGGCAGTTCGGTTCTCTCATGTGCACAGTATATCCGCTCTCATTTCCCTTGTAAAGTTATACTGTTTATCAAAAGAGCGGCCCCATGCTCATCCCTTCTTTGGGACGAGCATGGTCTGCAAAAGCTTTTCCAGAGACCGGAGATTCGGGATGGACAAATCCGAGGAAAAAAGATATCATAGGAAATCATTTGATAAAGGAATCGAGGACTGTCGCTATGATCCGAAATCCGATCCTGCCCGGCTTTCATTCGGACCCCTGCCTTTGCCGCCGGGGTGAGGACTATTACCTGGCCTGTTCCACCTTTGAGTGGTTCCCCGGCATCCCGGTCTACCATTCCCGGGATCTGAAGCACTGGGAGCTGCAGACGCACCTGCTGCAGAACGCAGAGTCGCTGGGGCTGCGAGGGCTCCCCTCCGCCAAGGGTGTGTGGGCGCCCTGCCTGAGCTGGTGCGAGAAGGACGGCCTGTTTTACCTGGTTTATGTGGTCATGCGCTCTATGAACGCCCGCTTTTTCGATGTTGACAACTACCTGATCACTGCCCCGGAGATTGACGGTCCCTGGTCCGCGCCGGTGTACCTTCACTCGGCCGGCTTTGACGCCTCCCTCTTCCACGATGAAAACGGGCGCAAGTGGCTGGTATCTCTGGAATGGGAGACCCGGGACGATCGGCAAAAGCCCGGCGGGATCTGCCTTGTGGAGTATGACCCGAAAGCACAGGCCATCATCGGCTATCCAAAGCAGATCTCCATGGGCGCCACCCTGCGCGGCTGTCTTGAGGGGCCGCACCTGTATCAAAAAAACGGATATTACTATTTGCTCTGCGCCGAGGGCGGTACAGGCTATTATCACAGCGTCACCCTCAGCCGCTCCCGCTCCATCTTTGGTCCCTATGAATCCTGCCCGCACAATCCGATCATCACCTCCGCTCCCGAAAACCGGGATGAGAGGGCCGATACCGATCATCTCAAGCCCCGGTATTATAACCCCGATGCACCGCTGCAGAAGGCAGGGCACGGCAGTATTGCGGAGACGCAGACAGGCGAGGTGTTCCTGGCCTATCATTGCGCCCGGCCCTTTGTGCCGGAGCTTTGCTGCACCCTGGGCCGGGAGGCGGCCATCCAGAAGATGGAATGGACGGAGGACGGCTGGCTGCAGCTGCCGGGCGGCGGGTGCCTGGCCCGGCTGGAGAGTGAGGAGGCACATCTGCCGCCTTTTGCGGCGCGGACCTTGCCCGGCCTTGACGACTTTGACGCATCGGAGCTTCGTCCGGACTATTATGCCCCGCGTATCGACCACAGAAGCTTCGCTGACCTGGACAGCCGCCCCGGCTGGCTGCGCCTGCGGGGGCAGCAGTCGCTGAGCTCCACCGACCGGGTGAGTCTGCTGGCGCGAAAGCTCCAGACCCTCCGGGCAGAGATCACGACACGCATGGACTTCAGCCCGGAGCTGTACCAGCACAGCGCAGGGCTTGCGCTGTATTACGACAATATGAACTACGTCTGGCTGCGAGAGACCTGGAGCGAGGAACAGGGCTGCCCGGTCTTCAGTGTTCAGGAGGTAGACCGAGGCGTGAAAAACGATCACCGGGGCTGCGAGATCCCGGCGCCGAAGGCTCCGGTCTGGCTCCGGCTGCAGATTGAGGCGAGGCGCTTTGCGTTTTCCTGGTCCACCGACGGCGAGAACTGGAACTCCATCGGGCCGGATTTTGCCACCTGGCACCTGTCTGACGAGCACAGCGGCTACGGAGAGTTCACCGGCACCATGTTCGGTCTGGCCTGCGTGGATGCAATGCTGCATCGGCAGACAGCGGATTTTGACTTTCTGAACATCGAGGCGCTTTGATCCTGTTCTTCCCGTTGAATCATCCCGACAGGAATGGCTGTATTGCAGCTCTTGGCAGCACGGACCGTAACCGATGACTTGACAGATCGCTGAATGCGAAAAAGCATACCGGATAAAAACCATTCCTGTATTTCTCCTGCAAAGAAGCAGGAAACGGCATCGCCGAATGAGCGATCCCGTTTCCTGCTTCTTCGTATTTATGCGGAGTCCCTGTTGGCGTCCGCTTTTCTCATGCCTGAGACGTGGGGAAATAGGGGCAGTCCCGGAAGAGGCATTCCCGGTTTTTACGGAAATAGCGGCACGAGACCTTGCCGAGCGGCATCTCCACCCCCAGGAGCTCCGCGGTGAAGGCCGCGGCGCGGGTGATGGCGAGCCGGCCGGTGCGCTTGCAGCAGCGGGGGCCGCCCACATCGGCCAGCGTATTGAGAATGTCGGCCACGAGCCGCTGCGGGATCGGCCAGGCGTCCCTGTGCACGGGATTGGAGCCGATCAGAATACTCATGTAGATCCCGGCGCCAGCTGCCGCGCCGCAGACACCCCAGTAGCCGCAGGCGCCTCCCGGCACCTGGGAGGCGCGGCGCACCGCCTCCTTCAGCGCGTTCTCCAGATCGATCACCCCGCCGTTGTTGCGGTAGGCGGTCAGCAGCACGCAGGGGACGATGACGTGATGCTCCGGCCCGTGCATGTGCACCTGGCGCAGCGCCACCACCTGCTCGAAGAGCTTGAGCGGGTCTTTTTCCGTGCTGGCCAGCAGAAGCGGGACGAAAAAAGCGATGGACGAGGATTCGTGGCAGCTGTCACAGACGAAGTGGCCGTCTTCACAGCTGCAGTTGGCATTGGCTTCTTTCCCGCAGATCGCGCAGCGCAGCGGCCGTGTCTCGTCGAAATAGACCAGAGGCTTGCCGCAGAGGAGGCAGCCCGTTTTGTGCTGCGCTCTGTCCGGCGTGGGAGAAGGCGGGCAGCAGCAGTTTTCTTCCGTCGGTTTCTTCTCGATTTCCGTCATGTTTCCTCCACCTTTCTTTTTCCCACATACAGGCTGCGGTCATCCGGTCTCGCCGGGCGAACTTCCGTTTCAGCGTCCAGCGCTGGCAGCGTGCCCTCGCCGCAGGTCAGAACCTGAAGATGCAGCCGTCCCTCTCGCCTCTCTGCCCGGTAATCGACAACGAAGGGCAGAGAAAACAGCGCATCGTCCAGTGCCGCGAGCTCCGCCGTCTCCTTCCGGCGCACGGTATCGAGCCGCAGCACCTCGCTGCCGCAGGGACAGCGGTCCGGGATCACCCGGGTATAGTCCCCGGTGCGGTAGCGGATCAGAGGCATGGCCTCCATGCCGATGGTGGTGATGACCAGTTCTCCCCTCTCACCCGGCGGCAGCGGGCGGCCCTGCTCGTCCACGATCTCGGCGATCACGTGGTTTTCCCGCAGGTGCATTCCCTCGTGGGCGAGGCAAGTGATGGCGCCGCCCAGCGCCATTTCCCGGGAACCGTAATGGGGGAAAAGGCGGCTTTGCAGGATCGCCTCGCAGCCGCTGAGGACAGCGTCGGGACAGGCGTCGCCGCTGACAAGGGCCCGCCGCAGACTGCCCCGCCCGCAGATGCGCAGCAGCGAGAGCAGCTGCACCGGCATGCCCACAAAGGTATCCGGTTTTTCTTTTTCAAGTTCGGCGGCAAATTCGCCGTAGCTGAGCCCGATGCCGAGACGGAGCGGCCTCGCGCCGAGACGCTCGATCGCTTCCGCAATCAGCTCCCCTAGACCGTGCGGCCCGGAGAAGGGAAAGCAGATCATCGTGACGCTGCCGGGAAAAACCAGCTCTCCCAGGCCTGCCACAAAGAGTTCGATAGTATGTTCACAGTCCCCTTCGGTATAGAACACGCGCTTGGCAGCGCCCGTGGTACCGGAGGTGGCGTCGGAGAGTACACGCTGGATCTCCGCCTGGGAGCAGAGCAGCAGCCCCGGCGCGTTGTGCGCCAGGTCCTCGTCCGTCGTAAAGGGGAGAGAGGCAAGAGCGGAAAGAGAATCAAGATGATCGGGCAGCTCACGGTAGAAGCCGCCCCGCTCTTTCTCCCGGGCCAGCAGGGCGTTGAGCTTATGAAGCTGCATCCGCTCAATGTCCGCTCTGGCAGCGTGGGCCATGCCCTCCTGGGCAAGCAGAAGAGCGTCGATCCGGGAAAGGCTCATCGGTACAGCGCCTCCCCGTTTTGATTGGTCAGATTATAGGCGCAGAAGGGCACCATGCCGTAACGGCTGTCGACCTCGCAGATGTGGCAGCGGCGGAGTCTCTCCAGATCCAGGTTCCACGCGTCCTGAAACACCATGCCGGATACGGCAAAGGTGCTGCGCCGCGCCTGCTCCAGGAAGGCGTTCAGCGAGGAGGTCTCGGTGAGCGCGTCGTCCGCGCCAAAATCTGATATGGCGCCGCTCCACTGGTCCGCCACGGAGGTGCGGGAATCATCGGAGCTGGTACAGCAGCAGCCGCCGCTCTGGCGCCGGGGAAGGCTTTTCAGTGTACCGTCCGCGCCGATGCGATAGCTTGCGTGGAAGGAGCAGTAGGCGCTCTCCGCTCCGCCGCCGTAGAAATCGGAGACGTGCATCAGACCGTCAGTCTGCTCTTCGATCAGGGCCAGGAGCTTCGGGATCGTGATCGGCCGCTCCGGTCTTTCGAGATGACAGCGCCCGAAATAGCTGAGAGGCTGAAAATGCACGCCGCGCACTGCCGGAGCGTTTTCCAGCGCAAAGCGCAGGATCGCGCCGACCTGATCCTCGTTCACACCGCGGGCGATCACCGGAACCAGCACGACGCCCAGCCCCGCCGCGGCGCAGGCTTCGATGCAGCGCTTTTTCTCCTCCAGCAGCGCCTTGCCGCGCAGCGTTATGTAAACCGAATCGTCCAGGGCGTCGAACTGCAGGAACACGGTGTTGAGCCCCGCCTCCCGGAGCGTTTCCGCATAGCCCGGCTCCGCAGCAAGGCGCAGGCCGTTGGTGTTGAGCTGGAAAAAAGTAAAGCCTTTTTTCCGCCCCAGGCGGATGATCTCCGGCAGATCGTCCCGCACCGTGGGCTCGCCGCCGGAGAGCTGGATGTTGAACGGGCCGCCGTGCGCCATCAGGTAATCATATTGCTTCTCGATTTCCGCGAGAGGGAGATCCGGTTTCGGCGCGTCCCCTGCGGCAGCAAAGCAGACCGGACAGCGCAGGTTGCAGCGCCCTGTCAGCTCCAGCAGCATGCAGCAGCCCTTGCGCAAATGCTCGGTGCAGAGGCCGCAGTCCTTGGGGCAGCCCTTTTCCGGCGTCCGTCCCTCGCGCGGAGGATCGACGGCGTTATTCTCGCTGTTCCAGCGCAGATAAGAGGCCAGATTGCCCTCCCAGATCAAAGCCGAAAAAGCGCCGTGCTCGGCACAGCGCTTGTCGAGATAAATTCCGTCCTTTTCCGAGCGCTTCTGCGCGTCGACGACGCGCAGGCAGACGGGGCAGACGCTTTTGGTTTTTCCGATGATCATAACAGTCCTCGCTCCGACAGGATCTCCATGCATTTTTCATAGGTCGCCGCAATGATCTGCGGGCAGTATTCCACCCGTTTGGCTGGATTCCCCCTGGTAATGTCCCGGCAGTCGATGCCGCCGTAGTCGGCGGTGATCTCGTCGGCAAACCATTGGGTGAACTCCCCCAGCGCCGGTTTGTGCGCCGGATCGTCCATGCCGGTGTCCTCGCCCTTGCCGGTGAAGTAGGAGATCACACAGGCGCCGCCGGTCATGCAGCCGCAGCAGTTCTGGGAAAAGCCCACGCCGCCGTTGAGGCCGCCCATGGCCTTCACAAGGCCGGGGTTTTCCTCCCCTACAGTCTCCAGCATCAGGATCGCCAGGATCTGGCCGCAAAAATACCCATAGCGGCTCAGTTCCAGTATTCTGTCAAACAGATCCATCCTTATCTCCTTTCCGCGATCAGCAGCCAATAGCTGCATTTTCCCTTTGGTAGCGGGCAGCAGTCCGTCTCCTCCCGCCACAGGGCCTCAAGATAATACTCCCGCCACTGGGGCGTCAGGTCCTCCGCCGAGAGGACAGAGAAGCCAGCCCGCTCCAAAAGCGGCACGGGGGCAACAAAGAATACGTCCGACAGCAGGAGTTTCCCGCCGGGCTTCAGGAGACGCTTGGCCTCCCGCAGCGCCCCCGGGACATCGCCGGAGACGAAGAAGGCGCACTGGCTGAGCACCGCGTCAAAGCTCCCCTCCGGAAACGGGGCTGCGAGAAAGTCCGCACACAGCACCTCCGGTGCTCGCGGCAACAGGTCGATCCCGACGGCGTCAAAGCCGCGCGCACGCAGCAGACGCAGCGTTTCGCCCGCACCGGCGCCCATGTCGAGGATCCGCGCTCCCTGCGGCAGCGCAGCCAGCTCCAGCATGCGGCGGGTATGCCCCTCGCCGCCCGGGTGGCCCTTCATTTGTCCTCCAGCGCCCGCTCCACGGACGCCACCTTGCCCAGGGCCAGCTCCTCCGGTACATAGACGAAGCCGCATCTGGGGCAGACCGGCAGTTCCACGGGAAAACCGTTGTCCAGATACAGAAATTTGGCCTTGCCCTTGACAAGCGACACGCCGCATTTCACGCACATGAGCTTGCCCAGCGGATCTATGGTATAGTAGTTTTTTTCTGCGGCCATGTTTTACCCCTCCCGTTTTTCCACGTGCATGCGGTGGCTGTAGGCCCGGTGGACGGTAAAGCTGTCCTCGCTCTCCCGGGCGAACTTGACCCAGAAGGTCGCGTTGCCCACGCGTCTGCGCGCCACGAGCAATCCGTCCTCGGTGTCCAGCACCGCCTCGCCGGTCTCACGAAAGTCCTGCAGCACGGCGATCACGTCGTCGGTCAGGATCATACGCTCGTCCATCATGCGCCGGGCCTCATCGGTATAGTTCAGTTCAAAATCCAGCTTCATCTCAGCCGTCTCCTCATGCCACAGATCCCAAAGCAGTTCCTTTTTCAGCGCAAGGCGGTTGCGGCGCTTTTCGCTGATATCCGGCGGGGCGCCGGCGTCCGTGCCGTAGCAAAGCTCCAGCAGGTGGCGCGATTCCCGGCCCTGTCGGGCAAAGCGGTCGCGGCAGGCCATGCAGTAGCTGATGTAGGGCGCGTCCGAGCGCTCCAGACATTTCTCCGTCATCTCCGCCGCCACCTCGCGGTTGGCATAGGCGGCGAGTCCCCCGTAGCCGCAGCAGGGGGAGCGGTCGCCGGAATAGGGGGTGTCGATCAGCTCGCAGCCCAGTCGGGCGGCAAGCTCGCGGATGGCAGTCTGGGTCTCTTCATCGCCCCGGGCGCCGCAGGAATCGTGCAGTGCCGCCGGGCGGTCGAGCCCGTGGGCGCCCTCCGGCAGCCCGAGCTGGAGCAAAAGGTCCCAAATGCCTTTTATTTGAATGCCCTCGTGGGTCGATAGTTCTTTTTTACAGGTGGGGCAGCCAGCGATCACGATGGGATCGCCCAGCCCTGCCAGCTCCCGGTCGATGAATTCCCGGGTCTGCGCCTCCATCTCATAGCGCCCGGCCCAGTCACAGATGGCGCCGCAGCAGCCCAGCATCAGCGCCACACCGCCGTCCAGTCTGGCGCAGAGATCTTCATAGGCGGCGCGCACGGTCTGGGGCGCGATGGCCGCAGCCTGACAGCCGGGGAAGAAAACGTATTTGCACGTTTCAAAGCCCGGCTGGGGTCTGGATAGAAAGGCCTCTTCATTGGAAAAGAGCATGTCCAGCAGCGCAAATTCGTGGGGCGCCAGAGGCATTTTATCCGTGGAGACCATGTTCTGCCGCGCCAGGTGGCAGACACGGGCCATATCAAAGCCGTTGGGGCAGACCGCCGTACACTGCCCGCAGAGGGAGCAGGCGTTCATGGGCTTATTGAGCTGGTGGTCCCCCATAATGATCTGGGTATTGTTGTAGATCTCCCGGGCCAGCAGTCCGGGGTGTTTTTTGTAATGCTTGAGGTAGGCGCAGCTCTTGAGGCATTCCTCGCAGTGGCACAGGATACAGCGCCCGGCCTCCTCCATCGCCTGCTCCTTTGAATAGCCGCCCTCAGGGACGGCCACGCGGCGCAGAGCCTTTGCCTCCGAGAGGTCGGTGTAGAGCGTGCTCTCTGTGGCGCCCTCCCGGCCGCGGGTATTGCGTGGATCCAGCTTCTGCGCCAGGCGGTCCACCGTCAGCGCCGCTTTCTTCGCGCCGAAGGCCGCGCCCAGCACCCCTTCCGTGGGGCCGCTGACCAGGCGCACATCCTCGCAGATCATCAGCTCCGGGATCGGCTCGCTCTCCGGAAAGAGCTTCGCTCTCACCTCATCCGAGGCGCAGAGCACGTCGAAAGCAGGCTTCTGCTGCTCATAAAACGCGGCGTCCAGGCGGCAGCCGCAGACGAAACGGATTTCCTTTCCCTTCAGGCGCTTGAGCTCCAGGGCAAAGGCGGTCTCGTCCAGGAAGGGCGCGGCCCGGCGGAGATAGGCCTCCGGATCCGCTTCCTCGCAGAAGACCGTGACAGGATAGGCCTTCTTTTCCAGCTCGCCCGCCAGCAGCAGCGCAAAGAGGCCGGAGCCGAAGACGGCGGCCTTCTGCCGCTTGCTGGTCCGGAAAACACCGCCGAGACGGGACTGCTCGCCGAAGCGGGCCACCGCGCGCTCGATCTCCCGGATCGCCAGTCCCTCGCCGCACTCGCCCAGGCGGCATTTGCCCTCGCAGGGCGCTTCGCAGCCCTGGGACAGGATCAGCGGGAAGGGAGCGATCTTTTCATACAGCTGCAGCGCTTTTTTGAAGCTGCCCGCGGCGGCCGCGTCCAGAAAGGCGCGCACGTCCAGCTTCAGCGGGCAGGCCGCGCTGCAGAAGGGCGGCTGCTCATAGACGCAGCGGGCCACCATGCTCTCCATCTCTTC
>OCTX011963521.1_pt1 | contig 10129 bp, 11 predicted proteins | sample 1539691 | NCBI WGS metagenome assembly OCTX01 (sample SAMN02144231, study PRJEB22623) | gut metagenome | biome: sheep rumen | host: Ovis aries | place: New Zealand | reverse complement strand
GACGCGGCAGCTTGTATATACAAAATACGACGGACGCTGCGCCTACTGCGGGCGGAAGATCGAATACAGAGACATGCAGGTAGACCACTTTTGCCCTCAGAAAATGGAGTGGGCAATTGTGGTTGGCGGCGTTCCTGGTGTGGATAGTATCGACGATATCAATAACTTGATGCCGGCGTGCAGGATGTGTAACCACTACAAACGTGCGCATGATCTCGCGACTTTTCGGCGATACATAGCAGAGATCCCACGCAAGCTTCGCAATAACTACATCTATAAGATTGGCGTTGCCTATGGGAACGTTATCGAGAACGAAAAGCCAATCAAGTTTTACTTTGAGGAGTTTGAAAATGACGCTGATCGAAGCACTGAAATTGATCGAGGCCAAGCGCGATGACTGCTGCGAGACGGCTGACAACTACGAAAGGATATTCCCTGGTCAAAAGTCCTCATACAGAACGGATATCGCAGCCTACACCGTTGCCGTCATCGCCATTGAGAAAATGATCGAAGAGAACGGAGAGAACTATAGTATTGATTAAACTGTATTGTGGAGATTGTTTGGAGATTATGCCACAGATTCCTGACAAATCAATCGATATGGTCTTTGCAGACTTGCCTTACGGTTCAACTCAAAATGATTGGGATAAACCGCTTGATCTTGAGAAGCTTTGGAAAGAGTATGAGCGAGTCATAAAAGATGATGGTTGCATCGCGCTTTGGGCGCAGGCTCCGTTTGACAAGATTCTCGCATGCAGTAATCTGAAGCTGTTTCGCTACGAGTGGATCATAGAAAAGAAGAAAGCGACCGGACATTTGAACGCCAAGAAAATGCCGATGAAAGCGCATGAGAATGTTCTGATCTTCTACAAGCAGCTCCCAACATATAATCCGCAAATGACGGATGGTCACACTCCAGTACATAGTTATACGAAGCACACAACAGACGGGAGTAATTACGGCAAGACGAAGATCGGTATTTCCGGTGGTGGCAGCACGAAGCGGTATCCGAGAGACGTGCTGAAATTCTCATGGGATACACAGAAAAGCAACGGGCATCCAACACAGAAACCGGTTGCTGCCTGCGAGTATTTCATTCGGACATACACGAATTGTGGCGACACAGTTCTTGATAACACCATGGGCTACGGCTCCACAGCGATTGCGGCTTACAACCTCAACCGGAACTTTATCGGGATCGAGCTGAATAAGGAGATATTTGATGCAGCAAGTACCAGAATCACAGAGCATGAACTCCAAAACCTTTCCGAGTAAGTATTCCTATTCGACTCTGGCTCATATGCCGAAAGACAATCTGATCGAGTACATTCGTCTTCTCGAAAAGAATTGCTATTCGGCTGAGCAAATGAACGAGCAGCAGGCAAGGAACTGCGAAGAGCTGCTGAAAAAGGCTGACGAAAAGATTGCCGAATTAAAAGTCTATATTGCATATCTCGAAGAAGGAGAAGGAAGAAAGTGAAGCCAACTGACTTTTTCATCAATCAGAAACCGGTATCGATCTCTTTCTACTGCCCGCATTGCGATTTTCATGTCCATATCCGCTGGAAAGACTTGGACGTTCCGGAATATTGGGGCGACGATTGGGGAGAAGTAGAATGCCCGTATTGTGGCAAGCAGGTTTTGCTCGGCGATTACGACATCTGATTTAAAATGCAGTGGAATAAAACCAAAACAACACCGCAAGGTGATTACATAGATATTCTTATATAAAGGAGACTGTATGGACGAAGTAAGAGGAAAAAGTGTGTTTGAGACGCTGTACGGCGTCGATGTTTCCGGCAAAGTCAAGCAGAAGAATAAACTGAATTATCTGTCTTGGGCATCATCCTGGGCCGAGGTCAAGAAGCTCTACCCGGATGCCGAGAAGAAGACCTACGGTCAGATCATGGACGACTACGGCAACGAACGCTTCTGGCACGATGATGGCGTGAGCGGCTGGGTCGATGTCGGTGTTTCGATCAACGGCAAGGAAGAGCGCACGACGCTTGCCATCATGAACATGCGAAACGAGGCGATCCCGGCAGACCAGATTAAGTCTACCGATGCCAACAAGGCGCAGATGCGTTGTCTGGCAAAGGCTTGCGCCATGCACGGCCTTGGCTTGTACATTTACGAGGGCGAGGACATTCCTGAGTCGGTCGCCGAAGCGCAGGAACTGCTGGATGAGGTTGACTCCATTGCAAAGAAGAAGGCCGCCCTGTCCGACAAGGCAAAGAAGGCCGTGGCGGAGCTGTGCCGCGAAGCCGAGAAGAAGGCATTTCCCGATATCCCGGATGATGAGATCACCGGCAACTATAAGAATATTGATGATGTGGACATTCTGGGTTCCCTGAAGCGGAAGCTCATGTCTGTCAGAAAGTGAGGATGAATTATGGGCCTTAGAGATGGTGCGTATGTGCGGCTGTGGTCCGCGAAGGATAATGGTCATGCCATTACCTGTCAGGCAAGCGTGAGCAAGAAGCAGGAGGGTGGCGGTTACAAGACGCTGTTCAGCGGTTTTGTCAGTTTCTTCGGTGATGAGTGCAAGGAGAAAATCCGCTCCCTCGGTCTGCCCGAGACTTCCGATCGCCAGAACCCTGTGAGTAAGACGATCCGTGTTGTCGGATCTCCGGATATTACTTCCTGGTACAACCGCGAGACCAAGGAAAATCGCCAGACCATCACGGTTTACGACGTAGAGCTGCCAGATGATAACGGCGGCAATCAGAAGCAGAGCAAGCCTGCCGCGAAGACCTATCGCAAAAAGGCGGAGCCGAAGCCTGCCGTAGAGGACGACGACGATTCTGAGCTGCCGTTCTAAAGAGGTAGTCCATGCAGAATAAGAATATCGAGCGCTTTGAGTCCCTGCTGCTCTCGTGCAACAGGGACGGCATGGATAAACTCATGGAGTTCATCCGCAAGTCTGATTTCTATACCGCGCCGGCCAGCACACGGTTTCATAACTGCCATGAGGGCGGTCTCCTGGAGCATAGCCTGAACGTGTATGACTGTCTTTGCGCCAAGAAAGCCAGTGGAATTTGGCAGAGTGTTCTTAACCAGATCGACGATGAATCCTTCATCATCATCGCTCTTCTCCACGACATCTGCAAAACCTATATGTATGCCGTGGAGTATAAGAACAAAAAGATCTACAGCGAGCATGGCAGCAAGAGCGACAGCCAGGGCAGATACGACTGGGAATCTGTTCCGGGATATACCGTGGATGACAAGATGCCTCTTGGTCATGGCGAGAAAAGTGCATTCCTCGTCGATGAATTTATTGCACTGAAGCCTGTTGAGAGATACGCGATCCGCTGGCACATGGGCTTCACCGAGCCAGAAGAGAATTACAACTATCTCTCCGCAGCGATTCGAAAGTATCCTGTGATCCTCGCTGTCCACGAAGCAGATCTGGAAGCAACTTATCTCCTTGAAAAAGAGGAGTGATGCATCTTGGCAAAAAACACTCGCGTTTGCCGATATGCAAACTGCCCGTTCGAAGGGAAGCTTATCAACCTCGATACCGACAAGTATGAGTCCGACGAAAAGAAGTTTTACCACAAAGAATGTTTCGAGCGGATGAAAAAGGAGAAAGAGAAGCAGGCTCTCATCAATGCCGACATCGCCTGTATTCTCGATCTCTGGCAAAAGCATATCAGCAATACCGTCAACTATGGCTATCTTCGCAAGATCCTGAACGAGTATCTGGAGCGCGGCGTCTCTTCTGATTATATGGTCTACACGATGCAGTATGTCGTTGAGCACAAGCTTCCGCTCCGGTATCCTCCCGGTTTTCGCTATATGCTGGACAGGCAGGAGATCCAGGATGCCTATAAGAAACAGCAGGCGGCAAAGCTTCTGAAGCAGCAGAAAGAATATAAACCGCAGCGCCACAGCGAACCGCCAAAGTTCACCGTTAAGAATAACAGCGGAACCGGGTTCGGAATCATAGCGAACGAATTTAACAAGTAGGGAGGGATCGAATGCAGGATATCGCAGAGCTTTCCGATATTCAGAGCGAGAGCGGTATCATCGGGACACTGATCTACCACCCCGAATTTATCGAACATACCGACTTCTTACAACCCAGATATTTTTATAACGTCGAAAACAGCATCATCTATTGGGGAATCCGGGAGTTGACCCGTGAAGGGATTTCCAACATCGATGCCTACAACCTCTCCAATAAGCTCAAATCCAATGCGGCAGTCCAGAAAAAGCTGGACCAGTATAACCTTCCCAACATCCAGGAATGGATGCAGAGCTACAAGGTGGTTGCCCGCCAGACGCTGGAGGAATACAAAGTCCTTGCCGAAGATGTGACGGCGCTGGCCTTTAAGCGCGAGCTTGCCAACACATTGGATCATTTGAAAAGTGCATGTTTTCAGCGCGATTTGGACTTGAATTGTCTGTCAAACAAGGTTTATGGCTCTCTGGACAGCCTGACAGAGAAGTTCATCACAAGCGAGGAGATCCACACGCTCGGTGAAGAGCTGGACGATATCTGGGCAGAGATTGAAAAACGTCGCTCGGCGGACGGCATATACGGCGTACCGTCGAAATACAATTCTTTCCTTCCGTATTTTACATATGAACCCGGCGAACTGGTTTTGATTCAGGCAAAGTACAAACAGGGCAAGTCCGCACTGCTGATGAATGAAGCGGTTCACAAGCTGCAAAACGGTGTCCCGACTTTGGTGGTCGATACCGAGATGTCAACGCGGCAGTATACCGAGCGCCTTCTCGCGCATGTGGCCGGTGTCAGCAACAAGAAGATCAAGAACGGCACCTACAATGAGGAAGAGTGGCAGCGCGTGAATGAGGCAAGAGCATGGCTCAAACGCCAACAGTTTGTCCACATCTATGATCCGAACATGACCATGGATAAGCTTTACTCGATCTGCAAAATGCTCAAACGCAAGATCGGCCTTGGCTTTGTTGTCTATGACTATTTGAAGTTCAACGACGGAACCAGTTCTGAAATCTATAACGTCCTCGGCGCCAAGTGCGACTTCCTGAAGAACAAGATCGCAGGCGAGCTTGACCTGCCTGTTCTCAGCGCCGCGCAGCTCAATCGTGCCGGCGAGATCGCCGACAGCTTCAAGATCAACATGTATCTGTCTGTTGCCATCAAGTGGGGCTATAAGACCCAGGAGATGCAGATCCGTGATGGCGTAGAGTGTGGCAATATGTATGCGAAAATCTACATCAACCGTCTCGGTGAGCAAATGCAGGAAGACGACCAGGACGCTTACATAGACTTTTTCTTCAACGGCGATACCATGACCGTCGAAGAAGCGGAACAACACCAGAGAACAGAAGAATTTTGATGATGGGAGGCGCGTGATCTGTGTCCAAGTATGACGGAGAAATGCTCAAAGAGATCGACGAACGCGCCGACCTGATCGAATACGTCAGCCAGACGATGGAACTGGAGCAGAAAGGGGACAACCTGTGGGCGCATTGCCCGAAGCACATTGATGAGACTGCCTCTCTCAGCTTCAGCATAAAAGATGGGTTTTATCACTGCTTTTCCTGTGGCCGCAGCGGACGCATGATCTGGTGGCTCTATGATTATGAGGGCCTCAGCTTCGATGATGCCGTCGCCAAGGCAGCTCGTCTGGCCAATATGGACATCACAAAGATGTGCCAGTCTGAAACAGCCATCTATCTCAAAAAACTAAATCAGATGGCCGCAAAAACACCTGTCAAAGTTCAGCACCCTGTTCTGAACGCATCGGAATATGAAAAGTACAAAAAGGAACAGATTCCGGAATGGCTCGAAGAAGGCATCGAGCAGAATGTCATGGACCTTTTTGGTGTCCGTGTTGATCCTTGGCAGAACCGCATTGTGTATCCGGTCTATGATGTTGATGGAAACCTGATTAATATCAAAGGCCGGACGCGGTATCCGAACTATAAAGAGCTTCGGCTCTCCAAATATATCAACTACTTTAAAGTTGGCTGCATGGATTACTTCCAAGGTCTGAATCTTACCTTGACATATGTCAAGCAACAGAACGAGATCATTATCTTTGAATCCGTCAAGTCCGTCATGAAAGCATTTGGCTGGGGATATCGCTATTGTGCCTCCGCAGAAACCCATTCACTTTCCGATGAACAGCTTGCTCTGCTGATCCGCCTGAAAGTGAATGTGGTTTTTGCCTGGGACACAGACGTAAGCTACTTCGACAGCGATATCAAAAAGCAGATCAATGCGCTCAAGCGTATCACGAATGTCTATGTCATCGACGATCCGGATAAGCTGCTCGGAGGCAAAGAATCCAAGAATGCGCCGGTTGACTGTGGAAAAGAAGTGTGGGAGACTCTGTACGCCAAAAAGAGGAAGGTGGTTTGAATCAGCGAGTATAAAGAAGAAATTGATAAGATGCGCTGGTCATATTCCAGACTGAGTTGTTTTAAGAATTGTCCTTATGAATTCTATCTGAACTATATCGTAAACGATCCTGACACATACCCAAACGAAGGAAACTTCTATGCCGAGAACGGCAGCCTTGTCCACGAGGCGCTGGAGAAATATTTCAAAGGCGAGCTGACGCTGGATAAAGCGTCTGCTTACTATGTCGATCAATTTGATGAACAGATTTTCAATACGGTTCGCAAGTCCATCATGGACAAGAAATTTGAAGCCTGTGCGGATTACTTTGCTACTGTAGATTTTGACTGGCTGAAGGATTACGAGATCCTCGGTGTAGAGCTGGAACTGCATTTCAAAATCGCTGGAAAAGAGTTTATCGCATACATAGACCTGCTGATTCGAGACAAGGAATCCGGCGACATCATCGTAATCGACCACAAGTCTGCCGCTTGTCCGGTTGGGAAGAGCGGCAAAGTGCTGAAGAACCACAAAGAGACCTTTGAATCGCATAAACGCCAGGGTTATCTTTACGCTTGTGCCGTTGAGCAAAATTTCGGTTGCTTCCCGCGTTATTTGGTCTGGAATCATTTTGCAGATGGCGGCAGATTTATGGAGGTCCCATTCAACGAAGAAGAATATGACAAAGTTATTGATTGGGCGGCAAACACCATCTGGGAAATTGAACATGAGAAAGATTTTAAACCAACGCTAAATTTCTTCTACTGTACACAACTTTGTGGTTTTCGCAATTCTTGCGAATACGCAGCAGATGCGGATTGGAAGTGAGAGATGCCTGAAAATTATGTAGTTTATCATCTTCACAGTATGTTGAGCAATGGCACTACAAACATCGACAGTATCACGAACTTTCGCGATTATGTAAAAGCGGCCAGTGAGTACGGTATGAAAGCGCTTGGGTTTTCTGAACACGGGAACACGTTTGAGTGGCTGCACAAGAAGGAGGCCATTGAAGCGGCTGGGATGAAGTACATCCACGCGGTCGAGGCATACCTCACAGAAGAACTCTATCGCACAAATGAAGATGGCGAACAGAAACAAGTTCGTGATAACTATCACTGCGTTTTGATTGCCAAAAATTACGACGGCGTTAAAGAACTGAACAAGCTTGTCTCAAAGTCCTTCAATCGCCAGGATGGTCATTTCTATTATGTACCGCGAATCACTTTTGATGAACTGTTTGTGACCTCTGATAACATTCTCGTGACGACAGCTTGCCTTGGCGGCGTTCTAAATAAAGGTGGCGGTACAGCTCGCGAGAAGTTCCTTGGGTTCCTAAGACAAAATAAGCATCGCTGTTGGCTGGAGATCCAGCACCACAACTGCCAAGATCAGATTGTGTATAACCAGTTTTTATATGACATAAGCAAACAGCTCGGCGTTCCCTTGATCGCTGGCACCGACACTCACGCGCTGAATGAAGAGCATATGGCCGGACGCGCTGTGATGCAGAAGGCGAAAGGCGTCCATTTCTCCGATGAAGATGAATGGGACCTGACATTCAAATCCTATGAACAGCTCATCAAAGTCTACGAGAGACAGAGCTCTCTGCCGATGGATGTTGTATGTAAAGCGCTGACTGAGACGGTTCGCATGGCGGATATGATTGAGGAGTTCAAGTTGGACTACTCTCCAAAATACCCGAAACTGTATGCGGACTCCGAAGCGGTATTCAAGCAGAAAGTTAATGATGGTGTTGTCAAGCGCGGTATCAACAAGAAGCCGAATCGCAAAGAGTATTATGACCGCATTCACTACGAGTACGATACCTATGTGCATAACAAGGCTATCGACTTTATGCTATTGGAAGAAGCGTACAAATCCGAGATGCGCCGACAAGGTGTCCGCTTTGGATACTCAAGAGGCTCTGTCTCTGGCAGCATCATCGCTTATCTGCTTGGTATCACTGAAATCGATAGCGTGAAATATAAGCTTAACTATGAGCGCTTTATGAACCGCGAGAGGGTAAGCCTTGCCGATATTGACACCGACTGGTTCTCCGATGACCGTGATAAGGTACGGCAATATCTCTATGGTAAAGATGGACTCTACTGCTGTGACATTGTGACTTTCAATACCGTCGCACTCAAGGGCGCAATTAAGGATGTGTGTCGCGGACTGTACAAAGACGATGAGTCAGTGGATTATATGGATTTGGCTGACGAGATTATCGCCGTCGCCGAAGAAGATGAGGATAAGGCAAGAAAGAAATATCCAAAAGTCTTCCGATTTGTAGATATGGTGCAAGGCGTCGTCGTCTCTGTTGGAAACCACCCGTCCGCCTGTGTCGTCTCACCGTATCCAGTTGATGAATGGTTTGGTACATTTACCACATCCACAGACCAATATCCAATCTCGGTCATCAATATGAAAGAGATCGACTCTCTGAACTTTGTCAAGCTGGACATTCTTGGTCTGGACAACATTGGTCTGATCTATAAGACATGTGATGCAGCGGGTATTCCATTCGCCACGCCGGATAACATTCCGCCAGACGATATGGATGTATGGAATAGCATCCGCGAAGATACAACGATGATCTTTCAATGGGAATCTCAGAGCGCAACGGCGTATCTGAAGCAACTGTTCAGCGATGCAACGGTCGCCAAAATTCGAGACAAGAATCCAGACGCATCCTATATGGACTTGCTCTCAATTGGCAACGGTGCTATCCGGCCTGCTGGTGAATCCTATCGTGATGCGCTGGCAAGAGGGGAATACCGGGATAACGGCCATGATGCACTGAATGCATTTCTTTCTCCGACGCTCGGCTACCTTGTCTATCAGGAACAAGTGATCGAGTTTCTCCACTCATTCTGCGGCTATACGATGGGAGAAGCTGATATTGTCCGCCGTGGCTTTGCAAAGAAAACCGGCACCGAGAAGTTTATCCCGCAGATTAAAGCTGGGTTTACGAAGACAATGAAAGAAAAGTATGGAGTTGATGAGGAAGAATCAGATCGGTTGATTGTCAATTTCATTCAGGTTATCGAAGATGCGAGCTCTTATCTGTTCTCCAAAAATCACGCAGACCCATACTCATGGATCGGATACATCTGTGGCTATCTGCGCTATCACTATCCCATTGAGTTCATCACAATCGCGCTGAACATTTTCGAGGATAACAACGAGAAAAGCCTCGCCATTACGGATTATGCACTCCGGCACGGCATGAAGATCTCGCCAATCAAGTTCCGTCATTCCATCGCACAATACAGTTTCAACAAGGAGACGAATGAGATTTACAAAGGGATCTCTTCGATTAAGTACATGAACGCGATTGTCGCTGATGAGATGTATGCTTTACGCGATCGGGAATATGAGTCATTCGCCGACTTACTCAGAGACCTAAATACAGAAACCAGCCTTGATTCCCGCCAGCTCAAGATCCTGATCAACCTCGATTTCTTTTCTGAGTTCGGCGATGCGAACTATCTGCTGAAATTGTCAGAAATATTCGATAGTTTTTCTGACAAGCAGATCAGAAAAGAGAAACTGGATGCGCTTGGTATTGATCTGGACGTTGTTCGTCCTCTGTGTGGCCGCGAAACAGATAAGATGTTCACACAGTTTGATAAGGTCACGGTGGTAAAAGAGATCGGCAGACACATTCGCTACACGAAGCGCACGCTGCGGCAGGAACTTGAAGCGCAGGCAGAATACCTTGGTTATCTGACAACTTCCGGCGAACAATACCGTGGCATCGGTATGGTTATGGAAGTTGACACCAAA
>OCTX012232885.1_pt1 | contig 10130 bp, 6 predicted proteins | sample 1539691 | NCBI WGS metagenome assembly OCTX01 (sample SAMN02144231, study PRJEB22623) | gut metagenome | biome: sheep rumen | host: Ovis aries | place: New Zealand | reverse complement strand
CCGCAACGCCGCCGCCAAGGGCGTCATCGACGCCATGGTCATGGAGGAGCAGAGCTATGTGAATACCCCGGAGCTGCGGGACTACGTCTATGTGCCCCAGGGCATCCGGCATGACCACCCGGTCTATACCTTCGACTACGTCAGCCAGGAGAAGCAGGAGGCCGCCAGACTCTTTGTGGACTACTGCCTCCGGGAGGAGAACCAGAAGCTGGCCACCGAGAAGGGCTTCAACCGCCACGACGACTACAAGGGCACGGATTCCGGCCTGGACGGCGCGGGCTATCTGGCGGCCCAGCGCATCTGGAAGCAGAACAAGAACGGCGGTCAGCCCGTCATCGCGGTGTTCGTGGCGGACGTCTCCGGCTCCATGCGGGGCACCGCCCTGCGGAGTCTCCAGGAGTCCCTTGTGGCCGCCTCCGCCTTCATCGGCTCGGAGAACTACGTGGGCCTCATCAGCTACTCCGACAACGTCACCGTGAACCTCCCCATCGGGGAGTTCGACGCCAACCAGCGGGCCAAATTCAGCGGCGCGGTGAAGGCGCTCTCCGCCAACGGCAGCACCGCCACCTATGACGCGGTGATGCAGGCCACCAAGATGCTGCTGGATAAGCAGGCCGAGGTGCCCAACGCCAAGCTGATGATGTTCGTCCTCTCCGACGGCGAGCAGAACGTGGGCGTGAAGTATGAGCGCATCCCCAGCATCGTCAAGGCCCTGGCCATCCCCGTCTATACCATCGGCTACAACATGAGCTCCACCGAGGAACTGAAGGAGCTGGCCGGCATCAACGAGGCCGCCCTCATCAACGCCTCCAGCGAGGACGTGGTGAACCAGCTCCGCAACCTCTTCAATACCCAGCTGTAACAAGCCAAAACCGCCCCGAATCAGCATAGCCGGGGCGGTTTGCTTTATTAAAAGACTTGAAAAGCCTGCACTTCTTTGATAATATATGCTTGTACTGAATAATTCATTGTGATAAGTTGTGAGACTGCGCAATCATTTGTAAAACAAACACGGTATTACTTGCGTGTAAGGATTGCAAACGGAATTAAGCCGCGGTAATCGGAGCTGTGCGGCGCTTTATTCAGATCGAGAATTGAATGGTTTGTAGTTTTTTGGGAGGTCATTATGAAAAAAGCAGTCGCGTTTTTATTATCCACAATCTTGCTCTGTTCACTTGTTTTGTACGTTGCTCCTGTAGCTTCTGCAGCTTGGAGTACCAATTATTCTCTGTCCGGCAATCAAGCGCAGGATATTGTAAATGTTGCGGTAGCGCAGGAAAATAAAACGGGGAGCGAGTTGGGATATTCTTCTTCTTGGTGTTCCTATTTTGTCTATGATTGTGCACAAAAGGCCGACATTCCGAGTTCAATGATTCCCAGACAGGGATACGCCTCATCTCTTTATCGGGTAATGACTCAAAATGGAACAGAAGGGCACTATTTTACTGACGTGATATCGCAAATCCCAAATTGGACTGGCGGAAACGGCGGCGGTATGAGCAGCAATTACGATACGCAATATTCAACAGGGATTCTTTCCTCGAACTGGACGCCTCAGGTTGGTGATATTGTCTTTTTTACTTATACTGCATATTCGACAATTTCCCATGTGGCAATCGTGCAAAAACCGTTTCAAGCAGACGGAACAAATAAGATAACAGTTGTACACGGAAATTGGTCGAGCAAAGTTACAGTCGGCACGACAATGCCCCGTGGAGCTCTGCAAAAAATGGGCACATACACATATGCCATTTGTGCATATGTTCGACCTAATTATAATGGTTCCAGCGGTTCGGGCCCGTCTACCCTTTCTATCAATCCAACGGTCTACCCGACTGGAGTAATACCTGCAGGAAAATCGTTTTCTCTGGAGGGCAGCGTAACTTCCAATTATCCAATTACGGAGTTTTCCGGCGTTGTTTTTAACTCAGCAGGTGGGGTTGCTTTGGATGAGGTGACGATGTACCCGAATTCATACAGTGTTAATATCAAAAATAGTGCAGTCGATCTTGGATTGAAATTTGGTACACTGCAAGATGAGATGTCATATATCCTCTGCTACACTGCTAAGGATGCGTCAGGAAATGTTGTCGAATGGCCATCGGATTGGGCCGGGTATTGGTTTTGGGTTGGATCTGTAGGTGAACATACTCACGACAAAGGCAGTTTTGAATTCTATGAAGCGGCTCACCCCCATTGCAATTGCTATAAGTGCTCTTATTGCGGGGAGATTTGGAGGGACACATCCTCCAGCAATGAGATGGACAACTGCTACTACTGCCAAAAACCCGGCAAACCCGCGCTGAAAAACTTTTCCACAAGCTATGGAAGCGGGTCAACTATCACTTTCAATTGGGATAGTGTAGAAAAGGCGACACATTACAACCTGTACATCGACAAGCAGAATGCAGACGGCTCTTGGGATCAATTCTATAAAATCTACCATTACGCGGAAAGCGGCATGACCGAAAGCCTGGAGGAGGGCATTTACCGCGTGATGCTCCAGGCGACGAACGAAAACTGCGCTGGGGAGGACGGCACCGGATGGGCCTACACCAACGGGGATTATATCACGTTCTACGTGGGGGATTTGCCGGAGATTTTCCAGTCCTATTCCTTGAGCGATGTACCGGGCTCGGATATCAGCATTTTCGAATTCTACTCATCCGTTTGCGGCAGTAAATACTTCCAGAATCTCCAGTTCAATGTGAACTTCAATTCCGGCGGAAGTCCGCTGACTTCGGTTAAGGTATCTGTGCTGCAGAAGCAAACATTGTGGTTTGGTTTGCCAACGTATGTGACGGTTCAGAACTTTGAGATCAATCCGCAGGCGCAAGGGCTGGATAATTATTGCTTCCGGAATGAGGGCAGAGCAATCAAGTTGGATGAACTGGAGGTTGGTACCTATAAAATCCGCTATCAAGCGACAAACACTTATGGGACAAAAGCTGTGGAGCGAAACTTCAAGGTGTTCTCGGTTCCGGACCCCATGCCTACAATTACTTCAGACCGAGAATTAATTGAGATTGACAACATCTTTGTACAATCTTACTCACCTCTAATCCTGTACAAAACGAACGCAACAAACGGCGAGTACAATTTTGAGGTAGAGACGATTCCGGCTACAGGAAGCCGCTTTACAGCAAGAATCGGTAATGTGTATCAAGATCGCTATGAGTTATATGGGGATTATCGGCCTTTAGAAAGAGGACCCCACTCAGGGCTTATCTTTGCTCAAATTAGGAAAGGCATAGACGGTGATACGTGGACTGCTATCTTGGTTGACTACGTTGCAATCCCTGTTATAGCACACTATTATCAGTCAGAAGTTCACGAGCCGACCTGTACGGCAGAGGGTTATACGAGCTATACCTGCCAGGACTGCGGGAAAACCATCCGGCAGGACGTTGTGGAAGCGCTGGGACACGATTGGGATCAAGGTACTGTGGTGAAGCCCGCGACAATCACCGAGACGGGGCTGATTAGCTACAAATGCAGCCGTTGCGGCGGCACAAAGACGGAAGTAATCCCCAAGCTGGAAGGCCCGGCGAATCCTTTTGTGGATGTGGCGGAAGGCAAGTATTATTATGGGGCCGTCCTTTGGGCGTACTATCATGATCCTCAGATCACCGGCGGCACGGACGCCACACACTTCAGCCCCGGAAAGAACTGCACGCGGGAGCAGATTGTCAGCTTCCTCTGGAAAGCCTATGGCGCGGAAGAGCCGACGATGACCTTCAACCCCTTCTCGGACGTGAAGGAGAGCAAGTACTACTACAAGGCTGTGCTTTGGGCAGTCCAGAACGGCATCACAGGTGGTTCCGGTGACGGAAAGTTTGGCGTTGGGAAATCCTGCACCCGGGAACAGGCTGTGAGCTTCCTGTGGAAGGCGGCCGGAGCCCCGGAGCCGAAGGGTACAGACTGCCCCTTTGAGGACGTGAAGCCCGAGAAGTACTATTACAAGGCTGTTCTCTGGGCGGTGGAAAACGGCGTCACCGGCGGTACCAGCGCGACCAAATTCGGCGTAGGCAAGGTATGTACCCGCGGCCAGATCGTGACCTTCCTCTATAAGGCGTTGGGCGAGAACGGGTAATACGGGCGATCTGCCCGCCGGAGCTCCATCGAAAATCACCCCGATACAAAACACCGTTTTTGGCTTGCCAAAAACGGTGTTTTGTATCGGGGTAGGTTAGGCTGCCATTGTGGCGCACAGTGTGCGCCGCTACTTACCGTTGTACTTGCTGGCCGCCATCTGGGGGCCGTTTCGGATCAGCTCCAGGGCGGCGGCCGCGGCGTGATCCAGGGCCGGGGCCAGGGCCTTTTCCTCCTCGGCGCTGAAGCCGGAGAGCACCCAGTCCGCCAGATCGTAGTCCGGATGGGGCTTGGCCCCCACCCCCACGCGGATCCGGGGGAAGTCCTGGCTGCCCAGCTGGGCGATGATGGATTTCAGGCCGTTGTGTCCCCCCGCGGAGCCCTCGGCCCGGACCCGGATCTTGCCCACGGGCAGGGAGACGTCGTCGGAGAAGACCAGGATGCGGTCAATGGGGATCTTGTAGAACATGGCCGCCAGCTGCACCGCCTGACCGGAGTTGTTCATGAAGGTCTCCGGCTTCAGCAGCAGGAGCTTCTGCCCCTCCAGGCCGCAGAGGGCGGTGAGCCCCCGGAAGCGGGCCCGGTCGAGCTTCACTCCGGCCTGCTTTGCCAGCAGCTCCACGGCCCGGAAGCCCACGTTATGCCGGGTGCGTTCATACTCCCGCCCCGGATTTCCCAGCCCCACCAGGAGCCAGTCAATGGTGGTCTTTTTCAGAAACATACTTTTCCTCGTTCCCTGATCCCGATTCCCTGTTTTTATCGCGCCCCGAAGATGCAGTCGGAGATGGAGGTCTCCTCGGAGATATGGGCGATGGCCTTGGCGAAGATGGGAGCCACGGAGAGCTGCTTGATCTTGGTGCCGGCGTAATCCTCGGGCAGGGGAATGGTGTCCAGCAGCACCAGCTCCTTGATGACGCTGTTCTCGATGCGCTCCCAGGCCCGGGTGACCTTGCCGGTCTCGGCGTCCACCCGGTTGGAGAGCACGCCGTGGGTGGCGCAGGCGTAGACCTCCTTGGCCCCGCCCACCTCGATGAGGGCCTTGGCGGCGTTGCAGAGGGAGCCGGCGGTGTCCACGATGTCGTCCAGCAGGATGCAGGACTTGCCCTCCACGTCACCGATGACGTTCATGACCTCGGAGACGTTGGCCTTGGGACGGCGCTTGTCCACAATGGCCAGGTCCATGTGGACCTGCTGGGCGAAGTTCCGGGTACGGGCCACGGAGCCCACGTCAGGGGAGACAGCCACAAAGTCGTTGTGGTCATAAACGGCGGGGTGAAACTTGTTCATATAGTATTCCACGAAGAGGGGAGCGCCGGAGAGGTGGTCCAGGGGAATGTCGAAGAAGCCCTGGATCTGGGCGGCGTGCAGGTCCATGGTCAGCACCCGGTCGGCCCCGGCGGCGGTGAGCATATTGGCCACCAGCTTGGAGGTGATGGGATCCCGGCCTCTGGACTTGCGGTCCTGGCGGGCGTAGCCGTAGTAGGGGATCACGGCGGTGATCCGCCCGGCGGAGGCCCGGCGCAGCGCGTCGATGTTGATGAGAATGGACATCAGATTGTCGTTCACAGGCTTGCAGGTGGACTCCACGATGAAGCAGTCCCTGCCCCGGACCGTCTCGTCCATCCAGACGCAGATCTCCCCGTCGGCAAATTTGCTCAGGGAGTTGTTGCTGAGCTGCACCCCCAGCTCCCGGCAAATATCCTCTGCCAGAGGACGGCTGGTGTTGCCGCTGAATATTTTGATGGGTCTTCCGTTTGCGATCATAGTATGTCTCCTCTTTGTCGCGTGTTATGGTTGCGTTGCTTCTCTTCCTATGCATCAGCTCCGCTTCGGCGGGGCTCATGTCCTTTCATTTCCCGGGCAGCTTGTTTTTCAGCGCCCAGTCCTTTTTGACCTGCTCCCTGGGGCGGCTGATGACCAGGGCCTGGGGCGGTACGTCGTCCGTGACCACGGTGCCAGCGGCCACATAGGCGCCCCGGCCCACGTTGACCGGAGCCACCAGAGTGGAATTGCAGCCCACAAAGGCCCCCTCCTCCACCACGGTGTAGTGCTTTTCCGCCCGGTCAAAGTTGGCGGTGACGGCGCCGCAGCCGATGTTGGCCCCGGCGCCCACGGCGGCGTCCCCCAGATAGCTCAGATGGGGGACCTTGGCCTCCGGGCCGACGCTGGTGTTTTTGAGCTCCACAAAGGCCCCGGCCTTGGAATCCGCCTCCAGCACGGTGCCGGGCCGCAGATGGGCAAAGGGCCCCACCTGGACGCGGCTGCCCAGCCTTGCGCCCTCGGCCTTGGACTGCTCCACCCTGGAGCCGTCCCCCACGCTGCAGTCCGTGAGCCGGGTGTTGGGCCCGATGACGCAGTTCTCCCCCACGGCGGTTTTGCCCTGGAGCAGGGTCCCTGGCAGCAGCTGGGTCCCACGGCCCACCGTTACCCCGGGGGTGACGTAGCAGTTCTCCGTGTCCCAGACCTCCACGCCGTTCCGGATCAGGCCCAAAAGCAGGTCCCGGGTCAGAAGCCGGGTCAGAGCGGGCAGCTCCTCCGGGGCGCTGAGCTCAAAAAAGCCGTCCTCGCAGGTGCAGGGCTCTCCGGCCCGGCGCAGGAAGGCGCCTATGGAGGCAGCCTCGTCCAGGGCCGCCATCAGAGCCAGCCGGTCCACCATGCAGGCGGCGGCGGGGCGGCTGCCCACCTCCCGGAGCCGGGGCAGGTAGACCACAGGCCCCGTGACCACCAGCACATCCCGCTCCTGCTCCGGAGCGGTGGAGAGAAAGACGTGGAGCCGGTCGGCGGGGTCCTCCTCGGAGGCCAGATCCGGCTCCGCCCCGGCGGGGAAGCAGTCCCGGGCCGCGCGCGCAAGCTCCGGAGGACAGATCAGCAGAAAGCGGTCCACCCCCGCCGCGCGAAGGCTGTGGGTCAGCCAGCTCAACAGAGGAACCCCCAGGGCCCGCTGGAGCATCAAGGGCGTCCGGCTGCCGGCGCGGCGGCTGTCGTCCAGCAGAAACAGAACCGCAGAGCGTTCAGACATGACGGAGCACCCCCCTTTACAAATGCAAAGCGCGACGGATAAAAATGGAAACCGCGGTGTAAACAAAAATTGGAACGGAAAACCGCGGCAAAAGCTCAATGCGGCCTATATTATAGCAGATACTCGGGCATTTGTATATAGTTTTTTCAAAAAAAGCGCTTGCACCTCAAAAATTGAACAGGTGCAAACGCTTTTTCTTATTCCGCTGTTTCTGCCTGCAGGGTCCCGGGGAACAGGGTCTCCACAGCCTGGCGGGCGGCGGCCTGCTCGGCCCGCTTTTTGCTGGTTCCGGCGCCGAGGCCGATGGGCTTGCCGTTGAGCAGGACCCGGACGGAGAACTGCTTCTCGTGGTCCGGCCCCGTCTCGTCCAGCAGCTGGTAGCTGAGGACCTGGTTCTTCTTCTGCTGGACCAGCTCCTGAAGGATGGTCTTGTAATCGGTGTTCAGCCGGATCCTGGCCTTGGTGTCCACCAGGACGTGGGTGTAGATGAAGCGCTGGGCGGCCTCCAGGCCCCCGTCCAGGTAGATGGCGGCGATGATGGCCTCCACCACGTCTGCGATGATGGAGACCCGGCGGCGTCCGCCCCCGGCCTCCTCGCCCTTGCCCAGGCGGAGGTGATCCCCCAGGCCCAGCTTCCGGGCGGTCTCGGCCAGACTGGTCTCGCAGACCAGCTCCGCCCGGAGCTTGGTCAGCTCCCCCTCGTGGAGCTTGGGGAAGTGCCGGCCCAGATAGTCCGCCGCGGTGAAGCCCAGGATGGAGTCCCCCAAAAATTCCAGCCGCTCATAGCTGCGCAGCCCGTCCTGGTAGACCTCGTTGGCGTAGGAGGTGTGGGTCAGGGCCGTCTCCAGCAGGGAGGGGTCGTGAAAGGTATAGCCGATGGTTTTCTGGAGCTCGCGCATGGTCAGACCTCCCGGGGCAGCAGCATCTGGTCGATGTTGTCCGCGATGGCCTGGCAGACCCCGGCCTCCACCGCCGCCATGGCCTGCCGGATGGCTCCCAGCACGGCCTCGGTGTCCGCCGAGCCGTGGGCCTTGATGACGGGCTTGCTGATGCCCAGCAGCATGGTGCCGCCCACCCGGCGGTAGTCCATGACGTTCATGGTCTGCTTCAGCTCCTTCTTCAGCAGCAGGGCCCCCAGCTTGGTCTTCCAGTTCTTCAGCAGGGTGCGCTTGATGAGAGAGCCCAGGAACATGGCGGTGCCCTCGGCCCCCTTCAGGAAGACGTTGCCGGAGAAGCCGTCGGCCACCAGCACGTCGCAGTCCCCCAGCATGGCCTCCCGGCCCTCGATGTTGCCAATGAAGTGGATGACGCCCTTGTCCCCGGCCTCCTTCAGCAGCCGATAGGCCTCCTTGTGGAGGGGATCGCCCTTGGAGTCCTCGGCCCCGTTGTTCAGCAGGGCCACCCGGGGCTTCTCGATGCCCAGATTCAGCTTGGCGGCGAAGGAGCCCATGCAGCCGAACTGCAGCAGGAACTCCGGGGTGCATTCCACGTTGGCGCCGGAGTCGATGAGGATCAGATTGCCGGTCTTGGTGGGGATGGTGGGGCCGAAGGCCGCCCGGCGGATGCCCCGCACCCGCTTCACCACCAGGGTGGCGGCGGAGAGCAGACCGCCCGTGGAGCCCGCGGAGACGAAGGCGTCGCCGCCGCCGTCCGCCAGGAGCTTCAGTCCCTTGACCATGGAGCTCTCCTTCTTGGCCCGGACCACGGTGGCGGGGTCGTCGTGCATATCCACCACCTGCTCGGCGTCCATGAGCTCCACGCCCTTGGGCAGGGTCTCGATGCCCTTGTCCTTCATGAGCTTCAGAAGCTCCTCCACGCGGCCCACCAGGACCACCTCCACGCCCAGCTCCTTCGCGGCCCGGAAGCCCGCCTCCAGGAATGCCAGCGGCGCGTTGTCGCCGCCCATGGCGTCTACGATAATTTTCATGTATGTTGCCTCCCTTTGTATATTTCGGGGGTATCTTGCTAAGTGAATAGTGAATAATGAATAGTGAATAATTGAGGTGTCGCTTCGCGACGATTTGAATTTTCATTTTTCTAATCGAAGATTTGAAAAATACCGAAACTTTTCACGATTCACTCTTCATTTTTCATTCTTCATTTCCGCCAAGGCGGCCAGCGCCCGCTCCGCGATGGCCAGGTTTTTGTTGGCCTTGCCCTTGACCTTCCGGCCCAGGGGCGGCAGGATGCCGAAATTGACGTTCATGGGCTGGAACTTCGTCACCGAGGGGTCGGAGACGTAGCGGCCCAGGGCGCCGATGGCGGTCTCGGCGGGGAAGTCCGGGACGGGCTCCCCCTTTACCCGGGCGGCCATGCACACCGCCGCCAGGAAGCCCGAGGCGGTGGATTCCACGTAGCCCTCCACCCCGGTCATCTGCCCCGCGAAGGCCACCAGGGGATCCCGCCGGTCCGCGTAGCTCCGGTCCAGCAGCCGGGGGGAGTCCAGGAAGGTGTTCCGGTGCATGACGCCGTAGCGGAGGAACTCCGCCTTTGCCAGGGCCGGGATCATGGAGAAGACCCGCTTCTGCTCGGGAAAGCGCAGATGGGTCTGGAAGCCCACCAGATTGTACACCGTCCCGGCGGCGTTGTCCCGCCGCAGCTGCACCACGGCGTAGGGCTCCTTCCCGGTTTTGGGGTCCGGCAGGCCCACGGGCTTCAGGGGGCCGAAGCGCAGGGTGTCCTCCCCCCGCCGGGCCATGACCTCCACGGGCATACAGCCCTCGAAGACCTTGGAGTCCTCAAAGCCGTGGACCGGGGCCTCCTCCGCGGCGGCCAGGGCCCGGACGAAGGCCTTGTACTGGGCCTCGTCCATGGCGCAGTTGACATAATCCGGAGTCCCCCGGTCATAGCGGGAGGCGAACCAGGCCTGGCTCATGTCGATGGACTCCGCGCTCACCAGGGGCGCCGCGGCGTCGTAGAAATTCAGATACTCCGCCCCGCCGAAGTACTCGGCAATGGCCCTGGACAGGGGCTCCGAGGTCAGGGGACCGGTGGCGAGGATGACGGGGCCCGGGGGGAG
>OCTX012124045.1_pt1 | contig 10130 bp, 10 predicted proteins | sample 1539691 | NCBI WGS metagenome assembly OCTX01 (sample SAMN02144231, study PRJEB22623) | gut metagenome | biome: sheep rumen | host: Ovis aries | place: New Zealand | reverse complement strand
CTGAACCGCGTGGACGACATCGTGACATTCAAAGCGCTGCAGCCTGACCAGATCAAGGACATTGTGAAACTGATTCTGAAGGAACTGGGCGACAGGGTAAACAAGCAGCTGGAAATCAAACTGACATGCACGGACGAAGCTGCGGCTTTGCTAGCTAAGGAAGGCTTTGATCCCCAGTTCGGGGCTCGTCCGCTGAAGCGCCTGATCGTACACAGCGTGGAAAATGTGCTGTCCAAGAAGATCGTCAACGGCGAAATCAAAGCCGGGGACAGCGTGGAGATTTATGTGAACAACGGCAGCATTGATGTGAAGTGACTTTTGATTTAACAGGCTTTCGTGCATCACAAAATGGTTTATTTCGGTTTGAGAACTGCCGCAAAATGAAAAGGAAATCTTTTCGTTTTGCGCGGTTCTTTTTTGTTTTGTATTGTTGAAAACGATTAACTGTATTATGTCTTTTTTGTGTTCTTTTTTAAAAATAATTTAGAAATACTTAAATTAAGTAGTTTATTGCATTCTCCCTTTATGATAAAATAAAATGAATCCGTATATATATTTTTTCAATGAATACGTTAGGAAAATAATAAGTAATTATTGACGGTTTGTAACATTCTTTTCCTGATTCGAATCAGATCAATTAACCGGAAAGCAGGGAGGCTTTAATCATGGGAAAAATGAAAAAAATTCTGGCTGCAGGCGTGGTCTGCTATGTAGCATACAAATTAGGGAAAAAGTATTTAAAAGAAAACAATATGACTGCCGAGGATGTGTTTGACTCCGCAAAGAAGAAAGCAGAAGAGTTTGCCAGGCAGGCTGCGGGAGTTGTTCCTACCACAAAGAGCGGAGAACCGTCCGGCAAGAAGATTTACACGTTTGGAAAGGAAAAACGCATTGAGATGGTACATCTGGCAGATGGCATCACCGGTTTGTATGACAATAAAAAGAATTATCCCATTGAAAAACAGGTAAAGACCTATAGTGAGGATGGGGGCAAACTGTATGTGTACAGTGATGCGGCGGACTATGTGATTTCCGACGATCCGTTCTTCATGAATGTTTATGTGAAGGATAAAGCGCAGACGGAAGCCATCGCCATTGCGTTAGGCAAACAGTATGATGCGGAAGAAATTGCTGTGTACAACTACGGCTCCAGCCAGAAGTTCGATGCCCAGGGCATGGCGGCGGAAGCGGAAGCAGAAAAAGTAGCTGCGGAACAGGCCGAAGCCAAAGCCAAAGAAGCGGAGCTGGCAGCCCGGGATGCAGCGGAAAAAGCGGAAGCCGCTGCAAAAGCTGCCGCAGAGAATGTTGAGACCGCTGCAGACAAAGCCGAAGAAGTAGTGGAAGATGTTGCTGAAAGAGCAAAAGCAAAAGTAGAAGACGTTACAGAAACTATTGAAACCACTGCGGAAGAAGTGGCCGATAAAACAAAAGAGTAATTATATGTGGTCAGGAAAAGACAGAAGCAATCTTTTCCGTGTTGGTTAAGTCTTTTCCGGACAGAAATGGAGATATAAATGCTTGGAATCGGCTGCGATCTGGCAGATGTAGAACGAATAGAAAAAGCCATAGCCCGAAAAGGCTTTAAAGAACGGGTCTTTGCGCCGGAAGAGCTTGCTTACTGCACTGGTTCCCATGGAGATAAAGCCCAAAGCTATGCTGCCCGATTTGCGGCAAAAGAAGCGTTTTTGAAGGCAATCGGTACAGGGCTCCGTGGCAGCGGACAGCTCACAGAAATTTTTGTAGTGAATGATGAACTCGGCAAGCCCGAACTACACATCACCGGCTTTTATGCAGCATACATAGACAAGCTTGGCGTAAAAAAAATCCATCTTACTCTCAGTCACACCGCCGCCACTGCAATGGCAGTGGTAGTGTTGGAATAAGGATAGTTTAGAGGTAAGGAAAAGCCAGGAGCAATCTTTTCCGTGCTTTCAATGTCTTTTCCTGATAGTAAGTAATAAAGACAGGAGGCCTGCCTATGCATATTTTACTGGCAGAGGAGATGAGGCGGCTGGATCGGGCTGCCGAGGAGGAAATCGGTATCCCCGGTCTGGTGCTGATGGAAAATGCAGGCCGCTCTGTGGCGGATGCGGCAGAAAGAATGTCAGGTTGCTGCTGTCATAGAAAAGTTGTTATTTTTGCGGGAAAAGGCAATAACGGCGGCGACGGCAGCGGCGCAGGGCGTTGGCTTCATAACCGGGGAGCGGATGTTACACTGGTTTTGGCCTGTACGGCGGAGGAACTTTCCGGCAGTGCCGCGGATGAATTGCAGTACTATATCGCCTGCGGTTCGCCGGTGCTGGAGGTTGCCGATGCAGAGGATAATCTGCGTTTTGCAGAAATTGAGAACCTGGTAATGCAGGCAGACCTGATTATCGATGCCCTGCTTGGTACAGGTTTTTCAGGAAAGATGCGCCCGCTGTTTACGCGTCTGTGCGGCTGTATCAACCGGGCAAAAGAAAAACATCCTGCCTGCGGGGTTCTGGCGGTGGATATACCTACCGGCGTCAATGCGGATACAGGAGAGGCCGATGCCAATGCGGTGCGGGCGGATGTCACTGTGACCATGGCACTTCCGAAGCTGGGACTATATCTGTATCCCGGAGCCACCTATGCTGGCACGGTGCAGGTGGCCGATATCGGTATGCCTGCTTCGCTGTTGCGGGAGGCGGAGCCTGCCTGCCTTTTGGTTACAAAAGACCACATAAGAGCATTACTGCCTGACCGTCCGAAAAACGCCCATAAGGGAAGCATGGGGCGGGTGACGGTCATTGCGGGCTCTTACGGATACGTGGGGGCTGCAGCCTTAAGCAGCTTTGCGGCGGTGAAAGGCGGAGCCGGACTTGTCACCTTGCTGACTCCGGAAAATACAAGGGAAATACTGTCGATAAAACTGACTGAAGTGATGGTAAAGGGACTGCCGGTTTCAGAAAATCGGCTGATGGCGGATGAAGCGCTGGAGGTAGTTTCCGAAGCATTGGACAAAACAGATGTGCTGGCCGTCGGTCCGGGCTTTGGTGTGTCGGAAGATGCCGGCAGCCTGGTCCGGGATATACTGGTTACTGCAGCGGTTCCCTGCGTCATTGATGCGGACGCCATTACGGCATTGCGGGATCATACAGAAATATTATCCCATATGCTGGCGGAAAAAGTACTGACGCCACATCCGGGAGAAATGGCCCGTATTACCGGGATTCGGATTGGGGAAATTGAAAAGAACCGGGTGGAAGTGGCCCGGCAGTATGCGGAAAAGTGGCAGGCAGTTATCGTTTTGAAAGGTGTACCTACAGTCATTGCTCTGCCGGACGGGACCGTATTTCTGAATACGACCGGAACACCGGCTATGGCGACAGGGGGCAGCGGTGACGTATTGACCGGCCTGATTGCTGCACTGATCGGACAGGGACTTTCCGTGGCTGATGCGGCAGTGGCAGGCGTATATCTCCACGGCCTTGCTGGAGAACTTGCAGCAAATGACAGTGTGGGCATGGCAGCTTCCGAACTGTTGCTGAAATTACCGGAAGCGCGAAAACTCTGAGAAAATAACTGGAAATTATATTAAGAAATTGATATGAGCAATCATTGACGGTTCTGCGAAGTTTTTTTCTTACAGCATTCTTCAGATATATCAATCAGGAAAACGGTTTGCACATAAATATGTTTTATGCTAAAATTAATTGTTATAGCATTTGATATATATTGGAAGTTATTTAAAGGAGGTACCGGTTTGCATAGACGTTTTTTTGCATTTTTGGTCTGGACCGTCTGCCTGTTGGTGACTTGTACAGCGTCTGCGGCAGCTCTGGTTACAGATGTAAACTGGGGTGTGGATAAATTTAATGTGCTCCGTATGGTGGTGGATCTGACGGAAAATGCCCGTTACAATGTTTCTGTAGCTGACGGTAAAGAGCTGCAAATCAGGGTTATAGGCGGACTGGACCCCAAAGTGGGCCGGAAAGGATCAATCAAAAGCGATCTGGCAAAAAGTTATTCGGTGGACAGGGATCAGAACAGTGTTACTGTGCGGGTACCCATGACGAAAAAAGTAGAGCGGTCGGACGTAAAGAGTTTTGTCCTGAAAAAGGATGCCTCAACCGGAAGGCCGCCACGCCTTGTAGTGGATGTTTCCACTAACAAAGTGAGCAATGCTTCCATGAAATATGGGGCGACTTCGGTGCGACGTCCGGTAATACGTCCTTCCCAGGGGCCGTCTACCCCGGTAGGAAACCGGATAAACTTTGCCACGACGGGTGGACTGAAGGGCAAGCGTATCACCATCGACCCGGGTCATGGAGGTTCGGACCCTGGCGCTATCGGGCCGAAAGGCAACAAGGAAAAAACATCTACACTGCAGATCGCCAATTACCTGAAGTCTTATCTGACATCAGCCGGTGCACTGGTATCTATGACCCGTACGTCAGATAAAGACGTATACGGTCCTTATGCTTCGGCTAAAAACGAACTGCAGGCGCGGGTAAACGTAAGTACCCGCAACCGGGCGGACGCCTTTGTCAGCATCCATCACAATGCGAACAACAACCGCAGTATTGGCGGCATTGCCACCTATTATTATCCGAAATCCGGTTACGATTATAAACTGGGTAATGCGATTCAGAAAAAAATGGCTGCAGCGTCCAAACTCCGGAATATGGGAACGCAGCAGGCAAACTTTTATGTGGTCAAGCGTTCCTACATACCGGCAGTTTTGCTGGAGGTGGGCTTCCTCAGCAATTACCGGGAAGAACAGCTGATCAGCAGCGCGTGGTTCCAGAAGACCATTGCCAAAGCTGTATTTGACGGATTAAATGAATATTTCGGCGGTTGAGGACAGGAGGCGCGTAACCATGTTGAAAAAAATAAGCATGTTGCTGATGTTTGTCCTGCTGCTGACGCTGGCGGGCTGTGAACCGACAGAAAAGATTACAGGGAAAAAAGGCGAGGTAAAAGACGTTACCGGTCAAAAGGATCCCATTACGACGGTTGTGAAAGATCCGAATCCTCTGACCAAGGAGTTTGTGGTATATCGCGTACAGAAGAACGGGGAAGAAATCCTGATTCCGGAAAAAGTACGGTATGCTGCCGGAAAGAAGACCCGTGAAGAGGCTGCGCTGGATGCATTAATCCATACGGATCCGGTCTCCAAACAGCTAACCAACCTGTTCCCACCGGGAACCGATGTGCGCAGCGTGAAAGTCAAAGGGGATACGGCAACGGCTGATTTTAACCAGAATTTTGCTTCCCGGGGGCAGGGCTCCTATACAGAGCGGATGATGGTAAATGCAGTTGTCTGCACACTGACTGAGTTCCCTGAAATTAAAAAAGTGAAGTTTCTGGTAGAAGGAAAAGAGATTGACACCATCAGCGGGCATATGGACCTGTTAGATCCGCTGACGAGGAACCCGGATGTGCTGAAAAAACCGGGCGGGGAAACGAAAGCGGATAGTACAGAAAAAGATAAAAAGTGATTTGTTCAGCGCAGTATTTCTGCTGCGCTGAAATTTTGTAAGTGAAAAGGAGATAATAAGTTTTATGGATACCCACTCGCATAAGAAAAAGCATCAGACGGATAATAGTTCTGACGGCGCCGGACCTGTGCCTGAACCCCTGCCGGGCCTGACCGGTATTACATGGAGGAAGGAATCGGACGGCCCCGGAACAAGTTTCTTTCTGGCAGATGAGAAGGCTACGGAAAAATTTGGCAGGCTTCTCGGAATGCTGGCTGCCGATGGGGATGTGTACTGTCTCAGCGGCGATCTGGGCGCCGGCAAGACGCTTATGAGCAAAGGTGTCTGCCAGGCGGTGGGCGTGGAGGATGAGGATGTTGTGAGTCCTACTTTTGCCCTGATGAACATCTATAACGGGAAGCTTATGGAGGTGCGGCACTTCGATTTGTACAGGCTGGATTCCCCGGAAGAACTGGCGGATATCGGCTTTTATGAGTATGTAGGCGGCGAAGGAGTATCTTTAATAGAGTGGGGGGATCTGTTCCAATCAGAACTGCCCCCGGAATATATGCAAGTGAATCTGTCAATTGTACCGGGAGGGCGTGTGGTGGAACTGATCCCCTTCGGTCTCCGGTATGAAGCGATAAGCAAGGAAGTGTTGCGGCATGTTAACGCTGGCGCTTGATACGGCGACGGGCGTATGTACGGTAGGGCTGGTGCGGGATGGAAACGTGCTGGCAGAATATGATATTTCTGTCGGGTTGACGCATTCGGAAGGACTGATGCCTCAGCTGGATCAGATGTTTGACCGTACGGGAATAAAAAAAGAAGAGATAGAACGAATCGCTGTCAGTATGGGCCCCGGATCATTTACGGGGCTGCGGATCGGACTTGCAGCGGCGGAAGCAATGGCTTATGCCTGGGGATGCGGTATCTGTGGTGTCAATACACTGCAGGCTATGGCCTATAACATTCCGGTGGACGGCGTTGTGCTGGCTCCGGTGCTGGATGCCCAGAAGGGAAATTATTATACCGCGTTCTATATCTGGGAAAAAGGCGAGGTACAGGAACTGCAGCCGGTGGAGATGGCAGACGGGAAAACTTTGGTGCAGCAGTTGCAGGCACTGGGAAAACCGGTACTGATCATGGGTGAATGCGGAAAACTGCTGAAGCAGGAACTGCCTTCCGGAATTGCAATTGCGCCGGAACAGGTGCGCATGCCGAAAGCATCTTCCGTAGCATTGGCAGCGGAGGGGCAGGAAGCGCTGACAGGGAAAGATATTTTTACGCTGCGCCCGTACTACATCCGTAAATCGGAAGCGGAGGAACTATGGGAGAAAAGACACCCGAAAGCATGATTCGTGTCCGATTCTGTGAAGAACCGGATCTGCCGGCCGTCATGGAACTGGACAGGGAAGCTTTCTTTGATCCCTGGAGCCGGGAAACATGGCTGCGGGAATTACATAATTCAATTGCTGTCTGGATTGTGGAAGAAGTCGCGGGGGATATTGTCGGTTATGCCGGCATCTGGGTTGTTGCCGGGGAAGCGCAGGTCATGCGGGTGGCTGTACGAAAAGAACTGCGCAACCGTGGCCTGGGCCTTGCGCTAACAAAAGCGTTGCTTCAAGAAGCCCGGGATGCCGGAGCAGAGTCTGCGACGCTGGAAGTGCGGGAGAGTAACCGGGCGGCCCGGACGGTATATGAACGCTGCGGGTTTGTATCCGAAGGTGTTCGCCCCGATTATTACGAAGATAATCACGAAGGTGCGGTCATCATGTGGATGCATGATTTTGGGAAAAGCTGATTGCCGGAATTGCAGGCTGACATGATATTATTTTTAGGAAGTACAGTATAATTCAGGGAAACAGGAATGGAACGGAAAGATATTTACGTTTTGGGAATTGAAAGCAGCTGTGACGAAACGGCGGCGTCCGTAGTGAAGAACGGACGGGACGTGCTGAGCAACATTATTTCTTCCCAGATTGCAATTCATAGAAGATACGGCGGCGTGGTGCCGGAGATTGCGTCCCGCAAACATATTGAACACATTTTGCCGGTCATTGATGCGGCGCTGGAAGATGCGCAGGTGTCGCTGGAGCAGATCGATGCGGTAGCCGTGACCTACGGGCCCGGACTGGTAGGCGCGTTGCTGGTTGGTCTTTCTGCGGCAAAAGCGCTGGCCTGGGCAACGGGTAAACCGTTACTGGGCGTTAACCATCTGGAAGGTCACGTATTTGCCAACTTTATAAATGACAAAAACCTGGAACCGCCTTTCCTGGCGCTGGTGGTGTCCGGTGGACATACCGCATTGCTGAAGGTAACAGATTACAACAGCTTTGAGATGCTGGGGCAGACCCGGGACGACGCGGCAGGGGAAGCCTTTGATAAGATTGCCAGGGTGATGGGATTGCCCTATCCCGGAGGACCGGAGATAGAAAGGCTGGCCCTGGAAGGGAATCCTCAGGCGATTGCTTTTCCCCGGGCCATGTTGGACGATCCGTTCCAATTCAGCTTCAGCGGCATGAAATCCGCCGTCATTAATTACCTGCACAATGAAGAGCAGGCACGGCGACCGGTGAACAAAGCGGACGTGGCGGCTTCCTTTCAGGAAGCGGTGACAGACGTGCTGGTGCAAAAAAGTGTGCTTGCCATCAAAGCCACCGGTTTAAAAGAAATTGTGTTGGCAGGCGGTGTGTCCGCCAATAAAACCCTGCAGCACAAACTGGCGGCGGCGGCGGAAAAAGCAGGAGCCAGGCTGGTACATCCTACTAAAATTCTGTGTACCGATAATGCGGTAATGATCGCCTGCCGCGGGTATTATATGTATCAGGCCGGCGTCATCAGCCCCTGGGACCTGAACGCGGTGCCGGCGCTGAAGCTGGGATATAAAAGCAGCAGGGAATAGAATTAAGTCAAAAAGTCAAAACAGAAAAAGAACAAAATTGCGATTTTCATAAAATCACAGGTAAAAATGAGAAAAACACCTGTGATTTTTTCATTTTCAGGGTGATTTTTTGAAAAACAGGACGTGATTTTCCGAAAAACTATGAAAAAAATGTAAAATCAGTGAAATTTGTCATTTTGACTATTGCATTTTTTTTGTATCTAGCTATAATGGTATATGGAAGTTGGCACTCCGGTTTTTCGAGTGCTAACAGATTTAAAATTATGTTGTTTTAAAACTCTCACAGAGATTTGGAACCGCACAAAACAGCTCCGGCGGTTCCGCAAATAAGAAAGGGGACATAGTAATGTTAAGACCGTTAGGCGCAAATGTTGTTGTAAAAGCTGATGCAGTGGAAGAAAAGACCAAGAGCGGTATTTTCATTCCGGATACAGCATCCAAGGAAAAACCCATGCAGGGTGTTGTGCTGGCTGTCGGTAATGGCGCAATCGTGGAAGGAAAGCGTTTTCCTGTTGATGTAAAAGTAGGGGACTCTGTTATTTTCGCAAAATATTGCGGTACCCAGATTAAATATGAAGGCGAAGAACTGCTGATCCTGGCAGAACGGGACATTCTGGCTGTTGTGGAACCGGATACCAAGAAGAAAAAGTAATTTTTGGTAAGAAGGCTATAAACCGTTTGTGAAACTTCCGCAGGAATGCTTCGCGAAAAAATATGAATGAAATCAATTACAAAGGAGATAATCAATATGGCAAAACAGATTCTGTTTAACGAAGAAGCCCGCCGCAGCCTGGAACGCGGCGTTGACGCATTGGCTGATGCTGTAAAAGTTACCCTGGGACCGAAAGGCCGCAATGTAGTACTGGAAAAGAAATTCGGTTCCCCTTCCATCATCAATGACGGCGTGACCATCGCCCGCGACATTGAACTGGAAGACCCCTTTGAAAACATGGGCGCCCAGCTGGTAAAAGAAGTTGCTACCAAGACCAACGATGTAGCCGGCGACGGCACCACCACTGCAACCCTGCTGGCTCAGGCCATGATCCGGGAAGGCATGAAAAACGTAGTAGCAGGCGCTAACCCCATGATCCTGAAAAAAGGTATCAAAACTGCGGTTGACGCAGTGGTTGAAGCGTTGAAAAAATCCTCCAAGAAGGTTGTTACCAAAGCTGCCAAGGCTCAGGTTGCTTCCATCTCTGCAGGAGATGAAGAAATCGGCGGCCTGATTGCTGACGCAATGGAAAAAGTCGGCGACGACGGCGTTATCACCGTAGAAGAATCCAAGACCATGGATACCCATCTGGAAACTGTGGAAGGCATGCAATTCGACCGCGGTTACATCTCCCCGTACATGGCTACCGATGCGGAAAAGATGGAAGCGGTTATGACTAATCCGCTGGTCTTCATTACCGACCGCAAGATCAATGTAATTCAGGACATCATGCCCGTATTGGAAAAAGTGGTACAGGCCGGACGTGAACTCCTGATTATTGCAGAAGATGTAGAAGGCGAAGCCCTGGCAACCCTGGTTGTCAACAAACTGCGCGGTACCTTCAAGGCTGTGGCTGTTAAGGCTCCCGGCTTCGGCGATCGCCGCAAAGCCATGCTGCAGGATATCGCTATCCTCACCGGCGCTACCGTAATCAGCGAAGAAATGGGCCGTAAGCTGGACAGCGCTTCCATGGAAGACCTGGGCAGCGCAGGCCAGGTTCGGGTAAGCAAGGAACTGACCACCATCGTTGACGGCGGCGGCAAGAAAGCGGAAATCAAAGCCCGCGTGG
>OCTX012276155.1_pt1 | contig 10132 bp, 13 predicted proteins | sample 1539691 | NCBI WGS metagenome assembly OCTX01 (sample SAMN02144231, study PRJEB22623) | gut metagenome | biome: sheep rumen | host: Ovis aries | place: New Zealand | reverse complement strand
CAATGACTGTTTGAGGAGCCGTATGCGTTAATAGCGCACGTACGGTTCTGTAGAGGGGCGGCGGCAGCGATGCCAGCCGTCTACTCGACCCACCCTGTACCTTCAGATCTATTTCCTGGGTGTGCCTTTTGTGCTGATCCTGAACATGGAATCCAACATCCTGCGCTCCGTCGGTGACTCGGTCGGCCCCTTCCTGTTTATGGTGGCAGGCTGTGTGGCAAACATCGTGCTGGATCTGCTGTTTGTCCTGCTTTTCCAGTGGGGCATTGCGGGCGTGGCCATCGCCACCGTCATTTCCCAGGTCGTCAACATGGCCCTGCTCACGGCAAGACTCCTGCGGACAAAGGAGAGCTACCGCCTGAGCCTTCGCAGCCTGCGGCTGAACGGCGTGTACCTGGCCAACATGATGCGCCTGGGGATCCCTTCTGGCCTCCAGTCCTCCATGTATGCCGTCTCCAACATCATCATCCAGGTTGGCATCAATTCGCTGGGTACGGTTGTTGTGGCCTCCTGGGCGATGACATCCAAGGTCGACGGCATCTTTTGGGCGGTAAGCAATGCCCTGGGCGCCGCTATCACCAGCTTTATCGGCCAGAATATTGGCGCAGGTAAAAAAGACCGCGCCAGGGAATGCGTCCGTCAGAGTCTGCTCCTGCATCTGGTCATCACGGTGACCATCAGCTCGCTGATCATCCTTGTCGGGCGGCCGCTTCTTGGTCTGCTGACAAAAGATCCGGCCGTGCAGGAAACAACCTTCCTGATCATGCTGTACTTTGTCCCGTTCTACTTCCTGTGGACGATCATCGAAGTCCTCTCCGCCGTGCTGCGCGGCGCCGGCGATACGCTGCGGCCCTTTATCATTATCAGCCTGGGTATCTGCATTTTCCGGATCATCTGGATGGGAACGCTGTTCCTGTACTTCCATACCCTGTTCGTGCTCTGCATGAGCTATCTGGCTTCCTGGTTTGTCACCGACGTGGCCATGGTCATCTATTATCGGAAAGGAAAATGGATGGACCGCGGCAACAGGATCCTGGAAAAATAACCCACCGGGAGGAGCACCGAAATTTTGGAAGCCTGTTTCTCATGGAATTGAAGGCTCTATCTTCGGTAAACAGACAGTAAAAACAAAACTTTTGGCAAGGGGGCTGTCGCACTAAGCAATTGATACATAAATATTCTTACGGGAAGCGCTCTCGCTTGTCCAAAGCGCAGTGGCACTTAGTCGGAATCAGAAGATTCCTCCAAGTGCCAGCTGAGGTCTGTTCCCTTCAGAATATTTATGTACACTTTTGCTTAGTGCGACAGCCCCTTTTTGTTAGGCCAAAAAAACATCTGCATCCGATTTTGGATGCATGGAAAACGAAAGGAGGTTAGCTTTCATGCCCCCCTAGAGGGGCCGGCTTGCAAATACCTGCCCAAAACAGTACAATGATTTTAGGTAAGACAGCGTGCACATCGCACAGAATTCAGGTGGAATGCAGCTGGAATGCAGCTGCACTCCATGAAAAAGCAGCACACAGGCTGCAGCACATTGCAAGACAAAAATTCTGTTTTGGGGAGGGCTTTCTATGAATCAGTCAACGGACAGCAATTTTGAAATAAACATGGATACACATCCGCCGGTCGTGATCACGGCCGACAGCACGGTAGATCTGACAGCAGAGCTTCTGGAGCGTTTTCAGATAAAAACGATCCCGCTGACCATCGTCCTGGATGGCAAAAGCTACCTCGACGGGCAGGATTTCGCCCCGGACGACATTTACCGGCACTATCACGAAAGCGGCATGCTGCCAAAGACGGCAGCTCCCGGCATCCAGGACATGACCGACTTTTTTGAAAGCTTTACGAAAAAGGGCTTCGAGGTCGTGCATCTGGATATCAGCGCAGAGCTGTCCAACATTTGCAACGCCGCACGCCTGGCCGCGCAGGATCTGGAAGGCGTCTACGTCGTGGACAGCCGGATGCTCTCCACCGGCATCGGCCTGCTGGCCATCGAGGCAGCTGAGTGCAGAGACAAAGGCATGAGCGCCCGGGACATCTACGAGCATCTGCAGGTCCTGAAGGAAAAAGTCTCCTCGACCTTCGTCATCGACAACCTGGAATTCCTGTGGAAAGGAGGCCGGTGCTCCGGCATCGTCGCCCTCGGCGCAAACCTGCTGAAAATCAAGCCCGAGCTCAAGCTCGTAGACGGCAAGATCGTCGTCTTCAAAAAATACCGCGGAAACATGAAACAGGTCTACCGGCAATACGTAAAAGACGAGCTCACAGACAGAAAGATCCGGCCAAACCACATCTTTCTGACCGAATCCGGCGAGATCGAGCCGCAGATCATCGAAGATCTGCTGCAATACATCAAAGAAACCTCCGGATGCCGCGAAGTCCATCACACCCGCGCCGGCTGCACCGTATCCTCCCACTGCGGCCCCAAGACACTGGGCGTACTCTTCATCGAAGAATAAGCAGACCAGACAGTGTCTCCCAGGCAAAGGGGTCGGTTCTCTTTTCCTTCTTCCTTCCGATTCGCAAATAAAAGAGAACTGTTTCCGATAAAACGGCCAGCTATGTGTGAGCAACATTGCACATGGCTGGCTATTTTATTGTGGAAACAATTCGTATCTTAAGAATGAAAAATGTCCCGGCTATCTGTCTTGATATTTCCGGCGGGAAGGTTTATATTACTGGTAGTTAGTTTAATCTAACCCTAAAAACTCGGTCCCAAGGTTCTGCACTGGCTTTTTGCCTGTTTTTGTGGGGAGTCCTGGCCTGCAGATCTTCGAAAAGAACGGAGCCTTCACCTGGAGGGGTGTGCATTATGACGAGAAAAGAGCAGATTAAAAGTGCGTATAAGCTGGCTGGCAGCACCGCCAGTTTTTATGACGGGATGATGACGTATTCCACGCTGCCTGGAAAAGCGATCTGCCGGGTCGTCTGGAATATGGATGGTGTGAAAAATCTGAGCTATCTGGAGAAAGCCCTGTCCGGAGTGCCGGAGCATTTTGCCGGGAAGCTTCTGGAGGTGCCGGTCGGCACCGGAGTGCTGACGATGCCTGTGTATGCGGAACTTCCGGACGCGGACATCACCTGCCTCGATTATTCGGAAAACATGATGGGCTCTGCGAAAGCGAAGGCCGCCGCCATGGGGATAAACAATGTCCGGTTTATGCAGGGAGATGTGGGGGCGCTGCCCTTTGCGGACGATACCTTTGATATTGTCCTGTCGCTGAATGGGTTTCACGCGTTCCCGGACAAAGAGGCGGCTTATCGCGAGACCTACCGCGTCCTGAAAAAGGGCGGCACCTTCTGCGGTTGTTTTTACATCCAGGGACAGTGCAGCCGGACGGACTGGTTTATCCGGCATCTGTACCAGCCGAAGGGCTTTTTTACCCCTCCCTATGAGACCAAAGGAAGCCTGAAGCGGAGGCTGGAACAAAGCTATGCAAAGGTAAAGGTTACATCAGTGGAAGGGATCGGATGCTTCCGCTGCATAAAATAATAGGAGAATAAAGGGAGGATGTCGGCATGAAACCGGATTACAAAAACTGGATGCCCAAAGGAATGATAGCTTCCTTTGCTGCAGGGACAATCACGTCGCTGGCGGCAGCGCTGGCTGTACAGGTCCGGATGCCTGCAGGAAAAGGATAACGGGTGCTGACGGCGATTTAAAAAGGCGGAACCTTTGCCATACACGACATCTTCTCGGCGGGAAAATATGGCGATATGCATGCCTTCGTGGAAAAACTAAAGACGATGGGTTATAATAAGGTAGAACTGATCGATACAGCAAATGGGAAATGGATCAAAAAGAGCGAAGCTCTATGGATGGATCTGGCGGGCTCGGCGCTGTTGATCGGAAAAAAATAAGTGACAAATGGGAGGGTTCTATTTGTCTGGTGTGATGGGCAGACCAGACAGATAGAACCGTCCCAATTGTCAGCAATTGCGGAGGTATGCTATGTGGTTTTTGTTTGCTTTGGGGTCTGCTGTTTTTGCAGCCCTGACATCGATTCTTGCAAAGATTGGTATTGATGGCGTGAATTCAAATCTGGCTACGGCGATCCGGACGGTTGTTGTTGTCGTGATGGCGTGGGGCATGGTTTTTCTGACAAATGCGCAGGGCGGCATTCGAAGCATCAGCCAGAAGAGCTGGATCTTTCTGATCCTTTCCGGCCTGGCTACGGGTGCTTCCTGGCTTTGCTATTATAAGGCGCTGCAGGTGGGGGATGCCTCCAGGGTGGTGCCGATCGACAAGCTGAGCGTTATCATCACGCTGGTGCTGGCTTTTGTGATCCTGCATGAGGAGTTTACAGTGAAAAGCCTGGCCGGCTGTGTGCTGATCGGCGCCGGCACGCTGCTGATGGTGCTGTAAAAAGCAGCGTCGTGTCAAAAGGCAATCCGCTCTTTTGGGGACTTTCATGGGGAAATACCATTCGGTATAATATTCTTGTGGCAGGCAAAAATATAGAAGGGTTCCTGTATTGGCAGCTTCTTTTCCGGACTGGAAAAGGGAGACGAAGGCAGCCAAACGCAAGAGGTGATGGTATGAAGGATGAATGTCTGATTTGCAAAGCGCCGCTCATCTATCTGAAAAACGATGAGGTGATGGAATGCGTGATCTGTCATAAAAAAGAAAACAGCAAGACCAGGTGTGCGAACGGGCACTACGTCTGCAATGCGTGCCATATGAAAGGCCTGAACAGCATCCTCGGTGTGTGTATGGCATCGGAATCAAAGGATCCGGTGGCAATCATTCAGGAAATGATGGATCTGCCCTTCTGCCACATGCACGGCCCGGAGCATCATGTGATGGTCGGCGCAGCTCTGCTTACAGCTTACAAAAATGCAGGCGGCGATATAGATCTGGAGAAGGCGCTTCTGGAGATGATGAACCGGGGAAAACAGGTACCCGGAGGAGCGTGCGGATTCTGGGGAGCCTGCGGAGCCGGCATCAGCTCGGGAATGTTTGTATCGATCGTATCCGCATCAACCCCGCTCACTGTCGAGCCCTTCGCCCTGTCTCACAAAATGACAGCCGCGTCACTGACAGCCATCGGCGAGATCGGCGGGCCCCGCTGCTGCAAACGAGACTCCTATCTCTCTATACAAAGCGCGATCGATTTTACAGCAGAGCACTTCGGCATCCAGATGGAAAAAACAGAAATCCTCTGCAGACACAGCAAGCAGAATAATCAGTGCATCGGGCGCCGCTGCCCGTTTCGGTCCTTTCATCCTTCATTCATCTTGCAAAACCCGTAAACAGGAATATAATAGCCCCATAGACTATGCAAAGGAGACGGTGCGATCTTCTCACAGCCAAAGCAGGCCTCAGGGAGCGCACAGAAAAAGATATGAAAAATAAACGGATTTTTATTTTTGCTATTGCAGCTGCACTGTCAGCATTGATTTTTGCCGCATGTGGGAAGTACGAATTAGCCGTGACTGAAAACACGGAAAAACATATGCTGATCACAGCGGAGAATGCCGATAAGGATGCAGCCGTTATGGTTGGAATTCTGGAAGTTGCAGAAGGAGAACAGATCTCCATCGCAGCGGATCTGTCAAAGGGCTCTGTTCGCGTGGAGATCATCGAAGTGCCCGAAGAACAGAGCAGCAGCGAACTTCCCGATCTGGATGCTGATCCGATCATGACCGCAAATCTCACCAACAAGGACGGAGAAGAGGGTACCGTGCCGGCGGGAGAATATGAGTTGAGAGCCACCTGCCTCGAGAAAGCAACCGGAACCATCCAGATCGACGTCGTTCCTGTAAAATAACAGCATACAGCGCAAAAACAGCGTTCAAGTCCAAAATAGTCATCCGTGTGTGAAATGCCACATAGGATGGCTGTTTTGCTGTCTAAAGACCCTGCTGCCTGGATCTCCAGAATCTGCACTCGTAGAAAACAGACCAAAACCAGACAGATAAAACCGTCCTAAATGTCATCATTTTCAGGAACCAAACCAGCAGAAAGCAATGACTGGACCAGACAAATAGAACCGTCCCAAATGTCTTCCCGATCACAAGTTTCCTTTTGTCTCCTGTGCAACTGTGGTATACTAAAATGCAATTGAAGTGCCTTTTAGGCAGAACGGGGAGAAGTTGATGAACAAAGCTGTGGTACTTTTGATTGTCGGATTTGTGTTTATTCTGCTGGGGATTGCTTTGCTTGTTACGGGTGCAGTTTCGCAGACCATTGCCTATGGCGGCGTTGTGGTCGGAATTTGTTTTCTCGCATTGGGTGCACAGGAAAAGAGCAACGAAGGAGACGGAACGGACAAGAAGTAAGTGGAGAGGGGCAACTTGTCATGTCGACCAGACAAACAGAACCGTCCTAGATGTCTGGTCTGGCTCTCCAACCAGACAAATAGAACCGTCCCATTTGTCTCGGAGGACCATTTGTCTCTTAGGAGGACTTTTTTATGGATATGAATGTAGATAATAACACGGCAGCATTGGAGGAAGCATCACAGAATTCGTCCATGGAATCGATCCCGGATTCTTCTGCGGTTCCACAGGAAGGCGGCAGGCCTTCTTCTTTTTGGGATACCCCGATCGGTGGGATCATTTGCATTGTTGTCTGGGGCGTCATCGCGCAGGGACTGATGTTTGTCGGTCAGCTTGCCTCGACGCCGCTGTATTTTATGATGCAAGCTGTTGGCATGGGCCTTTCAGCCAGCGGGAACGAGCTTTTGGGGGATAGTATTGTATCAGGCGCCATTTATGCATGTTTTGTCGGCGTATGGATCGTCACCCTTATCTTCCTGTGGGTCCGGAAAAAAGACCGCTTTATCCTGTCAAAGATTGGTTACGGCGGAGGGAATACCTTCCGCGGCCTTCTGCTGGGTCTGCTTATGGGATGCGGCATGAATATGTTCTGCAATGTGCTGGCGATGCTGCATGGCGATATTCATGTATATTTTAACGCGTTCTACCTGCCGGGTGTGCTGCTTCTTATTGTGCTTGTGTTTATCCAGTCCTCCGCAGAGGAACTGGTTTTCCGGGGATATTATTACCGGAAGGTCCTGCAGCGTTTCAAAAATCCTGAGGGAGCGATGATACTCTCCGCGGTCCTTTTTGGAGCAATACATATAAGCAACGAAGGCTCGACGTTTATCGGTGTGCTTTCCTGTATGCTCAGCGGCCTTCTGTATGCCGAGATAGTCTGTTACTTCGACAGCATCTGGTGCACATTTGCCGCCCACACGGCATGGAACTTCACACAGAATTTCATCATGGGTCTGCCCAACAGCGGCGTTGTCGTGCCCTATTCCATCTTCAAGCTGGATACAGCAAGCGCCAGAGACAGCTTTTTCTACAGCACAAGCTTTGGCCCGGAGGGGTCGATGACCTCCATCATCATCCATATTGTCGTGATCGCTGCGCTCTATTACTGGCACAAAAACACGAGAAAAGCCGCGGCTGAATGAGATAATTGGGACGGTTCTATTTGTCTGGTCACACCAATCTTAATTTAAAACAAACGGAGGCAGAAAATGGATACGAATGTATTTGTACTCGTAGCGATCCCGCTTATTATTGTGGCAATCATATTGAGCATAAGCAGAAGCAGGCAGCGCTATCATGGCACAGGAGAAGGGACTGACGTAAGAAATATAGAAGAGTTCGGTCATCCGATGAAATCTCTTTACACCAGTTCCAAGGTGTTCACTCTTCACCACAGGATCGAGATCACCGATGAAAACGAGAATGTCGTGTACCGGGCGGAGACACAATTCCCTTCGATCCATGACAAAACAGATATTTACCGGGCAGATGGAAGTCATGTGGCCCATATGGAGAGAAAAATTTTCACTCTCCATGAGCGGCGTTTTATTCAGATGAGCAGCGGCGTTGAGTTCCAGCTTTCCAATGAGCTGTTCCATCTGGTCAGGGATGTGACGAATATTGAAGGACTTGGCTGGGTGCTGGAGGGTAACCTCCTGCAGCTGAATTTTACATTGAAAGATGCGAGCGGCAATCTGATCGCTGTGGTAGGCCAGAAGCTGTTTTCCATCCATGATAAATATTCCCTGGATATTTACCAGACAGAACATGAGGAAACGGCCGTCGCCATTCTGGTCGCTCTGCAGCATATGATCACTGACCGTGCGGCCGCATCTTCTGGTGGCGGCGCAGCCAGCTCCGGAAGCAGCAGCTGATCCTGCAAAAAACAGCCATGCATACGTCATTTCATGGGCGCATGTGTGGCTTTTTTCTTTGGAAAAAAACTACGTTCAGGGGTGGTTGATCTCAGCAACCAGACAAACAGAACCGTCCCAGATGTCTGGTCTGGCTCACGGACCAAACAAATAGAACCGTCCCATTTGTCTGCTGTGCGAAAAAAGGATCAGGGAAAACCCCTGATCCTTTTTGACTATTTCAGTTTTCAGTTGTCTGCTCAACAGTCTGTTCCGTTGCCGGTTCTGTTGCAGGTTCAGTTGACTGTTCAGTTGCCTGTTCAACAGTCTGTTCCGTTGTCTGTTCCGTTGCCGGTTCAGTTGACTGTTCAACTGTCTGTTCAATTGCCTGTTCAGTTATGCTTATGCTGCAGTATTTTGGCGCATTCTTTCTCAAAATGAAGAGAATGACAAACTGAAGGACGAAGTGCACTCCGGTTCCGACCATCCCGATGATGATGCCCGCATCTTGTACAGCCGGGTCTTCGCTTATCAGCATCAGGTTTTGCCCTGTGCATGCATCATACAACGTGTGAAGGAGCGTCGGAACAGCAAATGCCAGCACATATTGAAGGAAACGGGACTTTCCGTTGACCTTGTTGTATTTTGCGAGTCCGAGGTGCCTGGCCATGAGTATTCCGTAGACCATGTGTCCCGCAAGGGTCAGCAGTCTGACCCAGGCTACCGCGCCTTCAGAAGCGTATTCGATTTCCTCAACGATCGTGAAGCCGAAGCCAACCGCAGCGCCGATGAGTATATATTCGTAAACATTTCTGAGCTTTTTGCGAAAAAGAAAAATTATGACGAGCATAAACGCAAGCTTTGTAAGCTCTTCGGGAGCGCCTGCCGTCATAAATGCAAAGAGCATCGATCGGACAAAATCGGGTGCGTTGCTTGCCGATATTCCAAGTGAACCAATCAGAACCGTCACACCGATAAATGCATAGAAGGAAACTGGCATAGACGCAATACCGGCACCGATTGGCAGGAGTGCCTGAAGCCAGGAGATTGGTGTCGGTGTTTCCCTTTTTACCATGCGGTAGTAAAACACTGCGAGTATTATAATGGATATGATTGCTTCAAGAATAGCCATGAACATCCTCTTCTTTCTTTAGAAAAACACGCACGCAAAGGTGATCGCAGCATTGCTTTATGTCTAAGATATTATCCCATCGATATTAGCGGAAATAATGGTAGCATCCGCATAGATAGTTTACAACCTTTTCGTATACTTTTTTTCGCAATTTTAACATATAACGGCAAGAATTCTCCCATCCTCTAAGGTGGCGGGATGAACTGCACATACTTGAATGCGGAAGTTAGTTCCGCATTCAAGTATCGAACTGATTACCCAGCAAATGAAGGTTCAGGAAGGTGTAACCGAAGCTCTCAAGGCCATCGATCAAATGGAGTGGGTCAGGCGCATGAACAGTATACAGAACCGCGCGGAAGAGTTTGTTCTGCATGAGCTGGTCTATTGCTGAGGGGGTGCTGGCGTGCAAATTCTGGAAGACCTTTACATAGGCAATGTGCGCCCCGGAGAGCGAATGTTCAAGCGAAACAGCCAGTACGCAAAGGCGCTGGATGAAACCGTAAAAGCCGGAGATGCCTTGACTTCCTCCTTATCGGACGAACAAAAGGAATTCTTTGAGGCCAACGTGCTGACCGAATGTGAGACGTTCATCTACGCTTTTCGATTGGCAGCTAAGATCATAATTGATGTTCTGACAGAAGGGAAAATGAAAGAAATCTGAAGAGAACAAGGAGGGCCTGTAAAACTGCAGGCCCTCCTTAGTCAATTATGGAAAACACGATTCCATTGACTACTTCCATCTATTTTTCATCTTTTTCATAACGTATCTCCATTCGTCCGGATGATTTCGGCGTAGTAACGTGCGGAGTCCTTGATCGTGCGCTTCTGCGTGCGATAGTCCACATGGATCAGACCGAAGCGC
>OCTX012162461.1_pt1 | contig 10137 bp, 10 predicted proteins | sample 1539691 | NCBI WGS metagenome assembly OCTX01 (sample SAMN02144231, study PRJEB22623) | gut metagenome | biome: sheep rumen | host: Ovis aries | place: New Zealand | reverse complement strand
ACATTTAATTTTAAATCATTAAAATAATTTAAAATATTCTCTTCATAAACAGATAATGGTAGTAAATCTCTTTTAGTTAAAACTAATAAAACATCATTAGTCAAATATTTAGAAAAGAATTCTAAATTACCAATATTAAATAAATCAACAACTAATAAAACTAAACTATCTGTTTTATTAATTTCTTTTATAATTTCTATATATTCTTCATTGGTTTTATCAGCAAAATTATATTCATTATAATTCTTAATTCTAAAACATCTTAAGCAATAATCATTATTTATATTATTTGTATATCCTGCAGATTTAGAATCATTATCTTGAAGAATTACTCCACAACCCTTACACTTCATCATAATACTTTCCTTTAGTAAATAAACTATGATCTCTTAGTTTTAACATGATATTATTTTCTCTAAATCTATTAATTTTTGTAAAGAATGTATCTTTACCTAATGGAGTTACTAATATTGTAGTAATACCTACTTTATTACCTCCAAGTACATCAGTAAGCATTTGATCACCGATGATTGCTACTTCATTTTCAGTATATTTATATTTTTTAAATATTTTTTGAAAACTATATTTAAATGGTTTTCTAGCATATCCTAATATATCTACATTAAGAACTTCTCCAAAAGATCTAACTCTTAATCTAGGACTATTAGAAAAGATAATAATTTTAAAATGTAACTTCTTTAGATTATATATTAACTCCTGTACTTCCGCACTTACTTTTTTTTGTTTACAAGGAACTAATGTATTATCTAAATCAAATAAAAGACATTTTATGCCATTTTCTTTTAGTTTTTTATAATCTATATCAAAAATACTTTTTTTATAAATATCTGGTATATATTTTTCCATATATTCACTTCCCATAATAATTTTAGCATATAACTAAAAATAAAAAAAGATATATACTATCTTTTTTTACTTTTCCCATAAATTATTTGGATAATCACGATTATCTATAAGTTTTTTAATAGATTCAACCACATAATCTTTATCTTCTTTATATGTTACCCCATACCATTTTGCACTAGTTTCAATAACTCTAGTTATAGCTACATTCTCATTAATAGTATCAAGTAAAACATCTGGTATTAAAAATTCTGCACTCATCATATTATCTCTATTGTTATTTAAAAAGATAGGTAATTTTGATTCAATATAACCAAATATTTTAGGAGTAAATAATAACATATTCATAGAAACTTCCCTATTACCATCTATTTCAAATGATTCACTACCATTTAAAGGAGTTGCGACTATTTTATCACCTTTTATTTCTAAAGAACTCTCAACAATGTTTGTTAATACATTATTATTAACTTCACATACTCCTCTTTTTACACTTCCATTTTCTGTTAAGGTAGAAGAAGCATGATACGCTACCATTCCAAATTCATTTTCTTTTATATTTTTTAAAAATTCCGCACCTTTTATAAATGCATCCCTACCATAAAAATCATCTGCATTTATAATCATAAATGGTTCATTTATCGCTTCTTTACAACATAGTATTGCATGTGCAGTTCCTAAAGGTTTAATTCTATCTTTTGGAATAGAATCTATATTATCGTTTTTTTGAAAACAATATGATACATTAACAAATTGTTCTACTCTCTTACCAATTGTATCACGAAAAATATCATAGTTTTCTTCTTTTATTAAAAATACAACTTTATTAAATCCTGCTTTAATAGCATCATATATTGAATAATCAATTATAAATTCACCATTTGGTCCAATTGGTTCTATTTGTTTTAATCCTCCAAAACGACTTCCAAGCCCTGCCGCTAATATTAAAAGTGTTATATCATTATTCATATTATTCTCCAATCTTTTTTATAACTTTATGACCTTTCATGAAAGTAACAATTCCATATTTATGTTCAAATGCAACATCGATAGTTTTATCTTTAATTGCTACTACCATTCCAACACCATAAATATCATGTTTTACTTTCTCACCTAATGTATAACTTGCAGATTCATCAATTAGATTTGCTTTTTCTATTTTATTTATGACATTTTTTTCTTGTATTAAATTATCCGGATTTATTTCATTAATAAACCTACTAGGTAAATTATTGTTTTCTTGACCAAATAACATTCTTGACTTAGCATTTACTAATTCTAAGTTTTTCTTTGCTCTAGTTATAGCTACATAAGCCAAACGTCTTTCCTCTTCTATTTCTTCATAAGATGACAAGGAATTAACATGAGGAAAAATTCCTTCTTCTAAGCCAATTATAAACACATTATCAAATTCTAATCCTTTAGCAGAATGAACTGTCATAAGTGTGATTAAATTTGTTTCATTTTTATGTTCTTCTATATCAGCTACTAAACTTATTTCTTCTAGAAACGATTCTAAAGAAATTATTCCATACATTTCTTCAAAATTAGCTGTTATTGATTTAAATTCATTTAAGTTTTCGATACGAATATCAGCTTCTAATGAATCCTCACTTTTTAATTCAGCAAGCATTCCTGTTTTATCTAAAATTAAATCAATAAGTTCAGTTAAAGAAATATTTTTTGCTTGTTCTTTTATTTCTTCAATCATTAATTTAAAATCTAATTCTTTACCTTTTGATATAGCATTAAACATACTAGTATTTTTAATATTTGCTTCATCTTGTATCTTTTGTACTGTTTTAATACCTATAGCTCTTTTAGGAACATTTATTACTCTTTCTAAACTATTATCATCATCCGTATTATAAATTAATTTTAAATAAGCTATTAAATCTTTTATTTCTTTTCTTTTATAAAAGAAGAAACTTCCAACAACTTTATAAGGAATATTTTCTTTAAGTAACTCTTCTTCAACATTTCTTGATTGAGCATTTGTTCTATATAATACAGCAATATCTTTTCTATCTACTCCATTTACTAGTAATTTTTTTATTTCACTTACTACATAGTGAGCTTCATCTTTTTCATTAAGCGCTGTATAACATTTAACCTTATTACCTTCATCTCTTTTAGTCCATAATTTTTTATCTTTTCTATTCTTATTATTATTTATAATATCATTAGCTACATTAAGTATGTATTTAGTTGAACGATAATTTTCTTCTAATAATATAACTTTTACATTTTTATAATCCTTTTCAAAATTTAAAATATTTTTATAATCTGCACCTCTAAAAGAATAAATAGATTGTGATTCATCACCTACTACACAGATATTTTTATATTTTGCACTTATCATTTTAACTAAAATATATTGTGCTCTATTAGTATCTTGATATTCATCAACTAAAATGTATTTAAAACGTTCTTGATATAATTTTAATATATCTGGATTTTCTTTTAAGATTTGTATAGGTAACATTAATAAATCATCAAAATCAACAGAATTATTTTTAACTAATTTTTCTTGATAACCACGATATACTTCAACTACTTTTTCTTCAAAATCTGTATTAGCATATTTACTATAAAGATCAGGTGTCATAAGTTCATTTTTGGCACTACTTATTCTATTTCTGATTGCTTTTGGATTATAATTCTTAGGATCTAAATTTAATTCTTTTATTATTTTTTTTACAGTTGTTAGTGAATCATCACTATCTAAAATTGTAAAATTAGATTTATAACCTACAATATTATAATACTTTCTAAGTATAGTTAATCCAAATGAATGAAATGTTGATATTTGCATATTTTCATACTTATAATCAATAAGTTTTGCAACTCTTTCTTTCATTTCACGTGCTGCTTTATTAGTAAAAGTAATTGCTAATAAATTATATGGATCAACACCTTTTTCTTTTATAAGATATGCTATTCTTGTAGTTAATACTTTTGTTTTACCACTACCTGCTCCAGCTAGTACTAAAAGTGGACCTTCTGTACATAATACAGCTTCTTTTTGTTCATTATTTAATGCATCTATATTCATATTACCACCAATATAATTTTATCATATTTTAGTTTATAATACACACTATTTAGACAATTCTTTTTATATTATATTAGGTGATATTATGATAAGTACATTAAAAGCTTTTAAAAAAAATGATCCTGCATGTAAAAACTATTTAGAAATAATTTTTTTATATCCTGGATTCCATGCGATTATAATGTATAGAATTGCCCACTTCTTTTATAACATTCATCTATTTTTTATAGCAAGATTAATCTCACAAATCACTCGCTTTTTTACACAAATAGAAATACATCCAGGCGCTACTATTGGTAAAAATCTATTTATTGATCATGGTTGTGGTATTGTTATTGGAGAAACAACTATTATTGGTGATAATTGTATCATTTACCATGGTGTAACATTAGGAGGAACTGGAAAAGATAAAGGAAAAAGACATCCTACTATAGGAAACAATGTAATGATTGGTGCTGGTTCAATTATACTTGGACCAATTGTTATTGGTGATAATGCTAAAATAGGTGCCGGAAGTATTGTGGTTAAAGACGTTGATCAAAAAACTACAGTTGTTAGTAAATACTCAAAAAATAAGAATGACTTATAAGTCATTCTTATCTTTTTATTTCAACCATTTCATATGCTTCAATAGTATCTCCAACTTTTATATCATTAAAGTTAGAAATAGTAATTCCACATTCTAATCCTTTTTTAACTTCTTTAGCAGTATCTTTTTCTCTTTGTACAGAACCAATATCACCATCATAAATAACTATACCATCTCTAATAATTCTAGCTTTAGCATCTCTTTTGATAATTCCTTCTGTAACATATGAACCAGCTATAGTTCCAACTTTAGAAAATTTAAATAATTGTCTAACTTCGGCAGAACCAATTATTTTTTCTTCATAAACTGGTTCTAATAAACCTTTCATAGCTGCTTCTATTTCTTCTACTGCTTTATAAATAATATTATATAATCTTATTTCTACATTTTGTTCTTTAGCATAATCTCTTATTGTATTATTTGGTCTTACGTTGAATCCAACAATAATAGCATTTGATGCTTTTGCAAGTACTATATCACTTTCAGTGATTGCACCTACACTACTTCTAATAACATTAACTCTTACATCTTCTACTTCTATTTTTTCTAAAGAGTTTTTAACTGCTTCTGCAGAACCATGAACATCTGCTTTTATAATTATTTTAATTTCTTTTAAACCTTCACCTATTTGATTAAATAAATCATCTAATGTTACAGCATCATTCGATTTTAAATCTTTAGCTTTAGCTGCTACCTTTCTTTGATCACTTATACTATGTGCTTCTTTTTCTGTTTCAAAAGCCATAAAACGATCTCCTGCTTCAGGTACTTCTGAAAGTCCTGTTATTTCAACTGGTTTTGAAGGCTCAGCTGTTGTTATTTCTTTACCTTTATCATCTTTTAATGTTCTAACTTTACCATAACTTGTTCCAACAACTATAGGATCTCCTAATCTTAATGTACCATTACCTATTAATACTGTTGCGATTGGTCCTACTTGTTTATCAAGTCTTGATTCAATTACAGTTCCCATTGCATAACGAGATGGATTTGCTTTGTATTCACCCATTTCAGCTACCAATAAGATGTTTTCTAATAATTCATCAATTCCAGTTCCTTGCTTAGCAGAAATATTTGTGTAAATTGTATCTCCACCCCATGAATCTGGTGTTAGTCCATATTCAGCAAGTTCTGTCATTACTCTTTCAGGATTTGCTTCTGGTTTATCTATTTTATTGATTGCTACTAAAATTGGTACACCTGCTGCTTTAGCATGATCAATTGCTTCTTTAGTTTGTGGCATAACACCATCATCTGCAGCAACTATTATAATTACTATATCAGTAATTGATGCACCTCTAGCTCTCATTTCAGTAAATGCAGCATGTCCTGGTGTATCAATAAATGTTATTTTTTCACCATTATGAACAACTTGGTATGCACTAATTGCTTGAGTTATACCTCCAGCTTCTCCATCTACTACATTTGTTTTTCTTATAGTATCAAGAAGAGTTGTTTTACCGTGGTCAACATGTCCCATTATTGTTACTACAGGAGGTCTTTTAACAAGATCTTCTTCTTTATCATTAACAACAAATTCTTCAAAATTTGCGACATCTACTGTTTCTTCTCTTTTTAATTCTTTTCCATATTCTGAAACTAATATCTCAGTATTATCGAAATCTAATGTATTATTAACATTAGCCATAATACCTAACATAAATAATTTTTTGATTATTTCTGTAGCAGGAACATTTAAAGCATCTGCGATTTCACCAACACGCATTCCTTCTTTATAAATTACTACATTTTCATCTTTTTCATTATTTGATTGTAACTTTTCTTTATTTTTATACATTTCTTTTCTTTTTAAAGAAAGTTCTTTTTTATTTGCTTTAGTTGCAACCTTATTAGGTTTTACTTTTTGTTTTGAAATAGTTTCATCTAAATCTATATCTTGTTTTTCAGCTATCATTTCTGCTAATTCATCAATAGCTTCTTCATCTACTACTTCATCAATAACATTATCAAGTTCTGTTATATCAATGTCTTCTAACATATCATTAGGATCACTAACATTTATACCTAATTCTTTACATTTCTTTAATATTTCCTCTATAGGCTTATTAACATCTTCTGCATACTCTAAAACAGACATCATATTATCACCTCTTTCTTATTATATACACTTCTTTAATTCATCATAAATACTATCTGGAACTTCTACTTCTAAATACTTATTTAATAACTTCGAATTTTGTGCTTTATTAATTACTTCAATATCGCGTTTTAAATAAGCACCACGTCCATTAAGACGTCCTGTTTGATCAACAACTACATTTCCTTCTGGAGTTCTAACTACACGTATTAATTCTCCTTTTGGAAATTTTTCTTTAGTAATAACGCAAGTACGATATGGTATTTTTTTCATTTTCATATTAATCACCTAATATATTAATTCCATCTTCTCTTGCTTGATCATAACTTTTAACATCAATTTTATAATGAGTTAAACGCGCTGCTAATCTAACATTTGAACCTTTCTTACCAATTGCTAAAGAAAGATTATCATCATCAACAATTACATATGCTTCTTTCTTTTCTTCATCAGTAACAAAAACATGTAAATTCTTTGCTGGAGCTAAAGCATGTTCAATGAATACAACTGGATCTTTATCATAAGCTACTACATCTACTTTTTCACCAGATAATTCTTTTAAAATATTTGCTATTCTACTTCCTCTTTCTCCAATACAAGAACCGATTGGATCTACATTTGGATCTTCTGAATAAACAGCTATTTTAGTTCTATTACCAGCATCTCTAGCAACACTGTATACAAGAATTATACCTTCATTAATTTCTGGAATTTCAAGTTCAAATAATCTTTTAATAAATCCATAATGAGTTCTTGAAAGTAAAATCAAAGGTCCTTTTGAATTATTTTCTACTTTTGTTATATATACTTTAATTGAAGAACCCATTGCAATTGTTTCACCAGGAATTATTTCATTTTTAGATAAAATCCCTTGTGTTCTTCCTAAATCAATATAATAGTTTCTTTCATCTTCCATTTCAACGATACCACTAACAAGTTCTCCTTCTTTATCGCTGAATTCATCAATTATAACATTTCTTTCAGCTTCTCTTATTTTTTGAATAACAACTTGTTTTGCTGTAGAAGCTGCAACTCTACCAAAATCTTTAGGAGTTACTTCTTCTTCAATAGTATCACCTATTTTAATATCTGGAACTATCTTCTTAGCTTCTTCTAAAGTTAAATGAATCTTTGGATCATATACGAATGGAAGTACTGGTTCATCTTCTTCATCTTCATCATCACTTATTGTTGAAAAATCAATATCAGAGAATTTTTTATACTTATCTTCTTCAGATCTATCAACAACTGTTTTAAATGAATAAACTTTAATATCCCCAGTATCTCTATCAATATCAACTCTTACATTTGATAAAGAATTATAATTCTTTTTATAAGCTGATGTAAGCGCTAATTCCATTGCTTCATAAATAACTTCTGGATCAATTCCTTTTTCTTTAACTAGTAAATCTACTGCTTTTTTAAATTCTTTACTATTCATCATCTTCACTACCTTTCTCTTTTGAACAAACATCTAATATATAGCTATCACTTATTGGATCTTCTTTATCCAAAATAGGATTTACAATATTAGAAACTGTAACACAATCTTCTACTTCCATAACACCCTTTTTATCAATTATAATTCTAAGAAAATTATTACTTCCTTCTTTTTCATAAACAACTTCATCAAGTATATAACCTGCGTCTTCAATACTTTTTTCAATTAAACTTTTAATTTTTTCTTCTAACTCCATAATTCCTCCACTATTATATTAAAGAGTGGGATTTTTCCCACTCTTTGCCGTCTAATTAATTATATCATACTTTTTCTATTTTTAAACCTTTTTTTTATAATTTATAAAATTTATTTATTAAAGATTAATTTAATGATATAATTAATAAGGTGATTATATGAATAAAGACCTATCAACTTATAAAAAAGAAGCTTCAAAAGGAATGTTATGTATTTTCTTTTATATCTTTTTAGCAAGCTTTTTAATTAGCTTTTTAAAACTATTTAACATTGATTATAATGAGTTATCTAAAAGAGTCAAAATAATATGTATTCTTTTAACAGAAATTATTACTATGTGTTCTATATTATTAGTTATGAACAAAAAAGTAACAAAAGACTTTAAAGATATAGTAAAGAATCATAAAACTTACTTTAAAAAATATTTTAAATATTGGCTAATAGCTGTAGGTATAATGATTATGAGTAATATGGTCATAAGTGTAATAATGGGTGGTAATGATGTATCAGGAAATGAAAAAGTAATAAGAGACACTTTTAAAATAAGTCCTTTATACATTTTTATAACTTCCGTAATTATAGCTCCAATTACTGAAGAAATGATCTTTAGACAAAGTATTAGAAATATTATTCCTAATAAAATATTATTTATTTTAGTATCTGGATTAATATTTGGAGCTTTACATATTGTAACAGGTTTTAGAGGCCCTTTAGACTTATTATATTTAATACCTTATTGTGCTCCTGGATTTGCCTTTGCTTATATTTTAGCTGATTCTGATAACATATGGATATCAACTTCACTACATTTAATGCATAACGGCATTTTAGTAGCGCTTCAATTTATGACACTAATATTTATGTAAGATGGTGATTTATGAAAAAGTTAATAAAATTTTTTATTTTAATTATTGTAGTATTTTTATCTATATTACTTTATGGTAGATTTATAGGAACAAAAAATATTATTACTAAAGAATATAAAATTATAAATTCTAATCTAACAAATGATTATTATGGATTAAAAATAGTTCATATCTCTGATATTCATTACGGAAGAATTACTCACAAAAAAGAATTAAAAGAATTAGTAGATAAAGTAAATAAAACTAAACCAGATATCGTAGTATTTACTGGTGACTTAGTTGATAAAGATACTGAACTTTCTAATGAACAAGCTGATGAAATTTCAAGCATATTATCTAAAATAAATGTAACTGTTGATAAATTCGCAATCACAGGTGATCATGATATAAAATTAAAAAACTGGAATTTAATAATTGAAAATGCTGGATTTAAAAATTTAAATGATACATATGAAACAATTTATTTAGAATCAGATAGATTTATTGTTATATCAGGTTTAAGTTCTAATTTAAATAATCAAACTGATATAAAAGATCGTATTAAAACAACAGAAGAATTCTTAAAAGGAAAAGAAAAACCTATATACTCTATTTTGCTTATGCATGAACCTGACTATGTTAAAGATATAGATTTAAGTAATTATAATTTAGTACTTGCTGGTCATTCACATAACAAACAAGTAAATATACCAATAAATCCATCTTTACCAAAAGGTGCTAAAAAATACTATAAAGCACATTATAAAATTAAACAAACTGATTTATATATTTCTGGTGGTATTGGTACATCATCATATAATTTTAGATTAAGAAATAAACCATCATTCAATTTATATAGAATGGTTAACAAATAATATTGTAATTAAGACTAATATAATGTATAATTTAATTAAGGAGGATTAAAATGTATTGTCAAAATTGTGGTAAGAAATGTGATGAAAAAGCTGTAGTATGCGTTGGATGTGGAGC
>OCTX012170311.1_pt1 | contig 10140 bp, 2 predicted proteins | sample 1539691 | NCBI WGS metagenome assembly OCTX01 (sample SAMN02144231, study PRJEB22623) | gut metagenome | biome: sheep rumen | host: Ovis aries | place: New Zealand | reverse complement strand
CTGCGGAGCGGTAGCGGGAGCCCTAACGCTCGGAGTTTCTTTTTGTCAGGAGAAAAACGCCCATTTCACTTGTAAAAACGCACATCATCCTTTATTTATCGGGGTGAGATGCACATTGACAGTCAAAAAATGGGTAAACTCCAGGGCTCTCGCTACCTGATAAGCAGCTTAAACCCGCCACCGCTAATGACAAGCATGCCGCCACCAACAGAATCCGTGATGAAGCCAGCGACCGCATCGTCGCCTGCCATGTATTTCCCAGTTGCAAACCGCCTTTCGCCGAGTTTCGCCGCATTAACGGTAAACACCTTGCCCGCGAGGTCGATGGATGAACCACTTTCAATTTCAAGCGCGGCAGACCTCATTGTGTCAGTAAGCTCGACATGAGCCGCTCCCGCGACGAGCAAACTCGTCTTCTTAAGCGCGGCAGGCGTGTCACAGCCGTCGCCGTTGCCAGGATAACGCGTCGTGGCGTTATTGTTCGCCGCAGCCGCCTGAATGGCGAGGTCGTTGCGGATGACGACGAGACCGCCCGCCTCCCCGTTTGCCGCCTCCTGCAAATATACAGTTCCGGCCGAGGATGCCTTGGCAGTATAGGAGCCCAGCGACTGACCGCGGGCAAGGATGTTGGTCGTCCACCAATCGGAAAAAGTAGAAGCTGCGCCAGCAAGTCGAACCGAGACACGCCCACCACCAGCGCCACCTGCATAGTAAGCCCCGCCGCAGCCACCGTCGGCGGTGATCTTGCCTTCGCCCGCAAGCGCACCGGCCGTGACATTGATCGTACCGCCCGCTCCGGCAGACGCACCGGCGTAGGTGCTGCCGCTCCCTCGGGCTTCTCCGCCGTCGGCGGTGATGGCGCCGTCGAGCGTCAGCGTCCCGCCAACAGTCAGCGTAAACGCGCCGCCGGCCGGGAAGCTGCTGTTCATCGATCCACCCGGCATCGTTGGACTCAAGACAGAGTCGAAGCCGTTCGTACGCGCCGCCTCCTCAAGGTAAAGCGACTGACCGCCGTGTGCGGCGGTGCGGCGACCCGCTGAGCCCGTCGTGAGGGCGCAACAGCGCGTGGCACCAGCCGAGGCACCAGTGGGAATCGTCAGATCGCCCGCGACCGAGACCGTGAAGGTCTGATCGTAGCAGTGTGCGGCTGTTCCGTACATACTGTTCAAGCTACCGAGCTTGGCGCCTGTCTCGAGCGTGAGGTTGCCAGGGAAAGAGAACGCGGTCGGCGAGGAGAACGCGACGTTTGCCTTGAGCGTCTGATCGCCACTGCCGATGTTTAGCGTTCCGCCGTCGTAGACAAGGCCAGCGCTCCCAGATCCGCTGTTGCTCGTCGTAACAGAAGCAAGCGAGGGGAGCGTTAGCGACGTGCCCTCGGGAATCCTAAGAGAAGCGCACCCCGAGATAACCACGGCATCGAGCGCAAGGTCTCCCATGACAGGTGTTCCGGTCCACTTGGTGTTCTGTGTCGAAACGGTAGTCGATTGCTTCACGTAGAGAGTTCCGTTTGCCTGAGATGGGTCGTAAACGTAGATCGTGCCCGGCCCGCTGACCCGCGAGTTCCACTGCCAGGAAGTCCCCTTGTAACCAGTTCCGCTGCAAGCAACGTTCGCAATCGGGAAGGCAAGCGGAGACTGCGTGTAGAGCGCGATGCGCCCGCCAGAGCCAGTGCCGACGATCTGGTCATTTCCGATGCCTGTGGGACCGGAAGCGTCAATCTTGCCCTCTCCGGTAATCTGGCTCGCCGTGATCCAGATTGAGCCACCCGTGCCGCCGGAGCGGGCAATGTTCTGGTCGGCCGTCCCGAGCGCGACAATACTGCCGTCGAGCGTCAGCGTGCCAGTGATCACAAGCTTGATCGCGCCGCCGCCGATGCCCGAAATCTTGTTCCTCTGGTCTCCCTGGGCGAGAGCACCCTGCCCCGGTTCGAACGGCTCCTTGATCGATCCGTAGGGCGAAGACCCGCCGCCCCATGCGTAACCGCCGTAGGCCGGCGAGGCGATTCCGTTCGTATAGCCGTAGCCGCGGCCTGTCGCCGTAATCGCCGTTCCCGAGGCGACCGTCATCGCGCCACCAACGGCGACGTTGAGGCACCAGCGCTTGTCCGCCTTGGTCGTATTCATTGGCGTCACGGAGGCACCGAAGTTGTTGTAGTTTCCGCGGCAGGACCATTTGCCGGAGTAGATGCCACAATCGCCAGAGATCGTGAAGAGCGGGAATGTCGCGCCCGAATAATCGGGGAACTCCGTGTCAAACGTCACGGTTCCCGTGTAGCCGTTCGTCTGCGTCCACGAAGCGACGATCGCGCCTGCATCCCATTCGCAATTCGCGGTCGAGAAGTCGCCGTTAAAGAGAACATGCTCGGACTCGGTGGGCGAATGACCCGCCGACCAATTGGAGCCAATAGATGCAAGACTGTTCGACGGCGCGACCCAGACGTTAAATCCGGCAGGGGCAGCAAGATTGACAACCGTCATTTCCGCAGAGCCGTTCTGCTCATCGATGCCATAGAGCCCCGCGGCGAGCGTGACGGTCACGGTCGTGTTGGATGTCGTCTGCTGGTCGAGGATTGGCACGACCACGATGTCTATGGAATTTGTGCCAGCGGGAATGATCGTCGTGCCGGAGAGCGGCTCGTAAGTCTGCCCAGCCGTTGCCGTTCCGCCGACCGTGTAGGCGATGGGCAGATTGTGCGCCGTGTCGACGCGCGTGATGCGGAAGACGCCAGGAACGCGGCCGTCCTCGGCCGCGTCTGATATCTTCTCGACCGCAATGTCGCCAGTATAAAACTCCGCCTGGCAAGTCCGCAACACTACGGAACCACTCGTAGAAGTTGCAGAAACAACGCATGCGCATGTCGTGTCGGCAGCGAGTCCCGAGAGCGTAGCAGAATATGTCATCGGTAATTCGGAGTCGGAAGTCGTCATTGCGTTCGTGACATTTCCGACAACGCAGCAAATGGACGCCGGAGCGTTCTGGGAAACCACGGCGGTCACCGTAAAGACACCGCCAGCATCGCGCGCCACTACAGGGGTCGCGACAACTGGGGCTGTGGCATCAGCCGTGACTTCTCCGTAGCTAATGTATGCCGTGTTCGTTATCGTAGCATGCCCCTCGGCAATCCACTCGGCAGTAGAGGCGACAGCGCGAATGCGGACTTCGTCGATGCCTCCTGTCCATCTCGTGTCGCCGTCAGCTTCGGCGCCAATGGACAGCGCGCCGGTAGGCGCGACAACTGGTCTAAGCTGGCTCTCGCCCTTCTTACCACCATTGACGTAGAGCTTCGTCTTTTCAGTGGAATATGTAGCCGTCAAATACCGCCATGCTTGGTCAAGCCGCACGGACGAATCATCTGTCGTGAACTGACTGCCGCTAGATCCAGTGCCCGACGAGCCAACCGTAATCTTGGCGACATGGCCCTGAAGCGTCAGCTCGTAGCCAGAAGTGTTTTTCCAATCAGACATGGAGGAAATCATGCGGTCGCAACCGGGGCTATTTAACGTCGTACGCGCCAAGCATGATATGGAGAGCGTTGAGTTCTCGCCTATCGTCGCCCACGATGGATCATTCGCAAATGAGAGATAGGAGGAACCATCAAGCCAAAGCGTCTTGCCGAGCGGGCCTGGATACGAGGCGTTCCCGTTGTACGTTGGCGAACCGACGGCCGTCGCGGTCAGATTCGCAACGGACTCCGCCGCGCTTCCGTTAAAGTGCCATACCGCGCGATATCCAGCGCGCGTCCAGACTTCGCGCGAAGCAGGTATGTCGTCGGGGACATTGGCCGTGTCGCCCGCCCAGTGCATCGTGATGACCGCTGAATTGGAAAGAGACGGCACCGAAACCCAGACAAGCGATGTTCCACTCGCATTCCATGAATCTACTTCAAAGGGAAGCAAGGTGCCGTTCGCGTCAGTAAACCAAAGGTGCGACGAATCGGGGCAAGCATCATACAAGAAGCCATCTATCGTCGTTTGGGAAATGCGCACAAGGACGGGGAAGTTCTCGAGCGCCGCGGCGGGCGTGGCGGGGAATGTGAGCTCGGACGAGTAAACAAGCGCGGTCGGATCGGGGCCATCCTGCGGAATGTTGTAGAACTCGAGCTCGCAGATCTGGAGCCAGTCTGTGGCACCGTTCGTCTCCGTGCAATTAAACTTGTAATATGCATAGGCTGTCTGGTTGTAGAAGGCATAGTAGCGCGATTCTCCGTTCGCCGACCAACCGGTCTCGTCCGTCCGCGCGACAAGCGGCGTCCAGACCGAGCCGTCGTTAGAGCCGGAGAACGTCCATGCCTTCGGGGCGCGGCCAGAGCTATTGTAGCAGCCGTTGGAATCATCTCCGTTCCAGATTCGGATTGCGTTCACAGCCGTTGCAGCAGCGAAATGGTAGACAACGTACATGTCGTTGGTCGCTGCAGCCAGCCACCGACCGCCAGAACTGTTCCGGTTGCCGTCGAAAGCCTTGGACGGAACGGAAGTCTGGGACGACGTTGAAGCCGCCGATACGCTGCCGGAGGTCGTCGTGGTGAGGTCGGAGATGTCCTCGGTAAAGCCGTCGTAGAGGAATTCGATTTCGTAGAGCTGCATATAATCACTTGTCTCCGAAAGGACCGCCGTGCAGTTGAACTTGTAGTATTCGTAGGCAGTTCCGTTTGTGAAGGAGACAGTCTTGACTTCGCCGGCAGTCCAAGGCACATCCATGCGGGTGTCGAGCGTTGTCCAGTTTACGCCATCGTTCGAGCCAAGGAATGTCCAGGCCTTTGGCGAACGCTCGTCCCACTGCGTATCACTTGGGATGCGAATTCGGAGGACCGAGACCTTTGTGGGGACATTGAACTTGTAAGTCACCCACATCGGGGTCTCGCCTCCTTCCTTGTGTCCAGTATACGCGAGCCAGCGAGTGCTCGCGTCTCCATCGAAGGCCAGCTCGGCCGTATAGGTCGCGGATGATGATGACGACGCGAAGACACCCCCTGCCGAAGCTGACGTGTCGACGAGCACCGGCTGGTCGGGCGGCGTGGCAGCGGAACCAAAGGCGACAAACGCACACGCAGCAAGCGCGGCGGAAAGAATCATCGATGTACTTTTCATTGTTGCAACCCTTCTTTTAAGAATCAAAACTTGTAGTATGACATATCTCCTCTTGACGCAGCTGCCGTCAGCGAACGGCGATTGTGTCGCCGGTATGCGCGAGAATCGCGCCGCTCGCGTTCGGCACCGCGTCCTTTCCGTTCACAGACACCTTCTCGCCCGGATTGAGACGCAACCAGATTTCGCCCGGCTCACATATGTCTTTGGGATTCTCCGACAAGACAAGCTTGTATACGCCGGGCCTATCGTTTTCGGGAACGAGTTTCGTGTTGCGCGCACGTGCGGCGTAGGCCGCGTTGTTCCCGAACGTGTCCACGTGCAGGGTGTCGCGCCGCTCGGCGACCATCTTCAGAAGGGACTCGTAGACGTCGAGAGACGGGATCGGATTCCATCCGTCGCCGGCATCGCCGGTTCCGACACCGTGGATCATCGCGCAGCTGACGCAGTTGGAGACCACGACCTTCTCGTCGAGCTGCTTCCGGTAGCTCTCCGCGCTGTCGCCGCGTCCCGTCGCGATGCGGATGTTCCCGCGCGTGTAGATACGCGCCTCGCTGATGATGCGCCCCGTCCAGTCGGGGAAGGCGTTCCCCGCGAAGGCGTAGGTGCGGACCTTCTGCCCCGTGTGCGACTCGAGCGCCTCGCGCGAAAGCTCGATCTCGCTCCACACCGTCGGCCAGTTCGGCTCGCGCATCGCGAAGAGCTCGGCGCGCGTCTTGCCCTTCATCTGCTCCCTGGTGAGTCCGGCGGACTCGAGTTCACGCATGTTCCGGTGCGTCTTCGTGTGCGACGCCATCTCCATGCCCTTGCAGGCCATCTCCTTGACCTCGGCCCACGAGCAGTACTTCTTCGCGCGCCCTTCCCCTTCCGGCTCAACGCGGTCGGTGATGATGAGGAACGTGGCGGGGAGTCCGTACTTCAGATGCATCGGCAGCGCCGTGGTGTAGTGGGAATACGCGCCGTCGTCGTAGGTGAACGAAAACGCAGCCTGCTTGCCTTCAAGGATCGGCGATATCTCCAGGCCGAACGCCGCATACGCGCACGCCAGCACCGTCAATGCACTCAGTTTCTTTTTCATCATTCTCTCCTTGGCTACCGCACGATAATCGAAAACCCGCCGCCGCTCACGACAAGCGCTCCGCCCGTGGCCGTGTCGACGAGATAGTCGCCGAGCGCCCCCTCGCCGATCGCGACAGTCGACCCCGCGGCGTATGTGCCGGGCGCGAGCTTCACGCCGTTGACCTTCGCCGACTTGACCGTGAGCGTCTTGCCATTGAGGTCGAGAACAGATCCAGACGACACCCGTACGCTACGAAGCTTCAGTTCATCAAAGAACTTGACGCGTCCGCAGTCACCGACGACAAGCGCCGCCATCTTGAAGTCGGCAACGGAATCGGGTGCTACTCCGCCTTTCGTGACTCCAGCCGGAATCGGCGTGTAGGTGTTCGTGTTGAGCGCGTTTTTGTCGTTGCGCACATAGATCGTGCCGCCCTTCTCGCCGTCGCTCTTCCCCTGAAGATAGACTGTGCCGGCCGAAGAGCTCTTGTCCGAACTTGCGTTGTCCTTGACGACCGTTGCGCCGCGCGCGAAGAAGTTCGTCTCAGCGCCTTCGGCGAAATTCCCGTTCGTAAGCCGCACGGCGATGCGTCCGCCGCCGCCGCTGCCATTCGATCCGGACGCGGAGTTGGCTCTGAACGCACCAGTGCCCGAAAGAGTTCCTGCCGTGATTGAAATCGAGCCGCCTGACGCGCCGGCGTTATCGGCCGAGCCACCAGTCGCCCCCACGCTGCCGTTGTTGACTAAGGCACCGCTTACGTTGAGCAGCAGGAGACCGCCGCCTGGCGCACTCGTCGCCTGGTCGCCGTTCGCCGTGCCGTAGCCCGGCAGACGCGGTGAGAAGATCGAGTCGTAGGCCTTGTTGCCCGATGCGCCGGCCGACTGTCCGCCGTGGAAGGAAACGGTGTCACCGTTGATCTCCATGTCCGGGCCGGCGGCGTAAGCGGTGATGCTTCCTCCTTGCTCAACCGTCAGGTCTCCATTGACCGTGATGTCGCACTTCGTGAAGTCGGTAAGATCCCTGTTACCCCGGAACTGCAGGCATCCTAGCGTGCCGCCGTCGTGTAGGACTACATTGCCGTCGAAGGTGTAGGGGGCGTTCGCCTGGAAGATCCAGTTGCTCGCGAACTCGTATGGGGCAGAGCCCCAGTTGATCGTGCCGCCGTCGTAGCGGATTCCGCCCTGACGATTCGATGTCGCCGAAATAGACATAGGACCGTTGGGAAGATTGAGCGTCGTTCCGGCGGGGATGGCGAGCATGCCGTAGTTGCGGATGACGATTGCGTCGAACGTCCAGGTCTCTCCCGCGGGGATGGCCGTGATCGCCTGCGGATTGTGCCAGCGAGCGCCGTAGGACTTTCCGCGCTGGTCATCAAGGTAGAGCGTTCCGTACGGCTTCGCGGGATCGGCAGTCTTTACGTAGAACGTGCCGCCTCCTCCGCCCGAGCCGCCCGCGTTGATGCCGTTGATCTTTACGTTCGCCGTCGGGAACGCGAGCGTCGTCGCCTCCGTAAGCTCAATCGCCACGCGGCCGCCTGCGCCGCGGTTTCCGTTGTAGTAGGAACCTGCCGAGAAGTTCGCGAGGATGCTGCCCGAGCCCGCGCAGCTCTTCGCCTTGACGTAGACCGAGCCGCACGCCGTGTTGGAACCGTCGAACTGGCGGCCACGAACATTGATAGTTCCGTTCAGCGTCGCCGCGCCGCCTACTTCCAGCCAAACCGCACCGCCGCCGGACTTGTTGTCCGTGGCGGTACCGGATGAGTAACTGCCCGCGCCAAGATCGGCTGGACGGTACACGTTGCCGTATATCTTGTCGAAGCCATCGTAGCTTGCGGCGTGCGCCGAGACGGCACTGCCCGCCGGGAACTTCTGCGCCCAGTAGCCCTTCTTCTCCGCGTCGAGCTTGCAGCCGGAGGCCAGCGTGAAATCGCCTCCGACGATTGCCTTAAGATGATACTTCTGCCCGTCGTTCGCCTCATTGATCTTATGCGTCCAGTTGCCGCCGAGTATCTCGACGTTGCCCGTCACGTTCAACGCGGGGAAGGTCGAGTCATAGGTCGTGTCGATCTGCACGGTGCCCGTGTAGTCCGCTTGCTGCGTCCAGGAGGCGACCGTAGCTGAAGCAGCGGAGTCCCATTCGCAGTTCTTGGTCGAGAAGCGTCCGTCGAAGAGTATGTTGTCGGATGAGGTCGGCGCGATGCCCTCGGACCAGTTGGAGCCGACAGACGCGAGTCCGTTCGACGTCGCGATCCATGTGTTGTAGCCGGATGGCGCAACGAGGTTCAAGACCGCCATTTCCGCGGAGCCGGCCTGCGCGTCGATTCCGTAGAGTCCTGAGTCAAGCGTTACGGTTACTGTCGTATTTGAGGTCGTCTGCGAGTCGAGGAGCGGCGTAACCGCGATGTCGACGGAGGTCGATCCGGCTGGGATCGTCGCCGTACCGGAGAGCGCGGCGTACGTCTGATCCGCTACCGCCGTGCCGCCGACCGTGTAGGCAACGGTCAGGTCGTGCGCCGTGTCGGCGCGCGAAATGCGGAACACTCCGGGCACGAGGTCGTTTTCGGCCGCATCGGAAATTCTTTCGACCGAAAGATCCCCGGTGTAGAACACGCCGCCCTTCTTCACGGCTTCAATGTCATTCGCGTTCTTGCCGTAGGCCGCGAAGGCGTAGGTCGTGTCGGCCGTCAGGTTCGCGGGCGTGTCGGTGTAGGTGTTTGGCGAGGCGGAAGATGCAAGGATGTTCGTAATCGCGGTTGAGCCCGCGTCGTAGATTACGCCGACATCGCCGTTGTTCTCAGTGAGAACGACCGAGACCGTGTAGGAACCGTTCCCGTTGCGCACGGCCGTCGGCGTGGCGAACTTCTGCGCCGTTGGATCGGTCAACTCGATATCGCCGGCGTCGAAGAACGCCGCGTCGGCCATCGTCGCGTGTTCGAGCGCCACTTCCGCCGCGGTCAACGCGCCTTTGCGCAGACGGGCTTCGTCGACGTATCCGACGAAATACGCCTCGCTGCCGTCGGAGTCGCATCCGATCGAGAGCGGCTTTCCGTTGTCCGTCGCTGCCGTGATCGAGCCGGAGCCGACCTGCGCGCCGTTGCAGTAGGCCTTCAGGGAAGCGCCGCTGTAGACGAACGTGAGGCGCAGCCAGCCGGAGGACACGAGGTCGGGAATCGTCGCGGAAATGGCCGTCCCCGATGCTCCACGGGGGGACATGGTGGTGTTGGAGTTGGCCATTTCGACCTCCCAGCCGTTCGCGTCCCCGTAGCTATTCTTGCGCGAAACGAGGCGGTCGTGTCCCAAGCGCGCCGTGGCGTCGTACCAGCAGGAGAAGGTGAAGGTGCCGCCGACGCCCAAGGAGTCGTAGCTCGGGATGGTCAGGTAGTCCTTCTTGTCGGATGTGGCGGTCTGGCGCGCCGTACCGACAGCGCCGTCGGCATGGGCGACGGAGACGCCCGTCCATTTCGCGGGTCTCGCGGCAAGTCCGTGCCCGGTTGCGTCCGCGACGGCTCCGGACGCCTCGTTCATGTGCCACACGCCAGCGTAGTCCGTCCAGACTGCGGTCGGGTCGTTGTCGAGGTTCGCGTAGCCGCCGAAGCAGGCCGTGAGCTTCGTCGCGGACGAGAGTGACGGCACCTTGACCCAGACGAGGGTTTCGCCGGAGGGGTTGAACGTATCGACCTCGAACGGAAGCGAGGCGTTGTTCTCGTCCTTAAAGAAGAGATCCGTACCGTTTGCGCTCCGCAGCTCCCCCGAGACCTCGGCGGGCAGACGCACGAGGACTGGGAAGTTGGCGAACGTCCCCTCTCCGATCTTCGCGAGCGCCGTCGCGGATGGCGTAAGCGTCATCTTCTTCACGAAGTCCGTCTCCTCGACAGGGACTCGGTTGCGGAGAGTCAGAGTCGCGGTTGTCGTGCCAGGCATCTCGTAGTTGCCGGCGAGGAGCGTCACGGTGATCGTCACGTCCTCGTCGACTGTCACATCGTCCAGCGGCACGACCGGA
>OCTX012080947.1_pt1 | contig 10141 bp, 5 predicted proteins | sample 1539691 | NCBI WGS metagenome assembly OCTX01 (sample SAMN02144231, study PRJEB22623) | gut metagenome | biome: sheep rumen | host: Ovis aries | place: New Zealand | reverse complement strand
GGGCCATTCATTCCAATAGAATACAGAAAAGAGAAACCGAAGAAGCGATAAACGGCTTGAAAGACAATCTTGACAAAATCAAGTCAAGGGAAGAAACTTTGTCCGAAGGGGTCTATCACCTGTTTGGGCGGAGGCTGGCGACATTGAATTCCCTCTCGGAGGCATTCTTCTATGAAGGTCATCAGGATTCATCAGCGAAAAGGGTTTACCGAAAGGTTGAGGATGAATTGGACTCTTTCAGAAAAGAGGGCTCGCTTCAAGAAATTGAAAAGATTGTCAACGGTAGTCAGGACGGTATCATGACTAAGCTTCGGGAGGAAATCAACCTTCCGGAAAAGGACTACCAATTGTGCTGTTATTTCATTGCGGGGTTGAATCCGAGTTCAATCAGACTTCTTACGGATGAAGGCAAATCCAATATCTACTCGAGAAAAAGCAGGATCAAACAGAAGATAAAGGAGTCAAATTCCCCCAATGTACCTCTTTTTCTTGACCGTATCGGATAATCCCCGTTTTGCCGAATTCTTGCAAAATGTCCTCTCAGGACCCTGAGAGGGCATTATTTGGAACTAAAATCTTGCAACGGGTGATTGTTGTTTTTGGAATGGAAGAGTATCAATAATTTTGTCTGATTTAGATTTGGCGCCTGCAAGGAATTATACCTGGTGTTACCGCCTCGTCACATATGGTGATTGGGATTGATAATAATGTTCATAATCGTTCAACTCATATGAAGCCAATTGTAAAATACCTTTTCTTTATTTTAACCGTCCTAGCCATGATCGGATGTCAAAGGTCACCAGGACGGTTGAGACTGCATCCTTCAAATATCCGTGTATCTGCCGAAGCGGCAGAGGTTAACGTTTCGTGCATTACGGGTGGATACATCATGGATATCTTCACTTGTGGGAGCGACTTTCAGGAATTGCTGAACAGTGACCCCACTTATCGGATTATCAGAATTGAGGAGACGAATGCGGCACAAATTAATCCATTGGAAGCAGAAAACGAATGGATTCATGTCATAATGCATTCCCCATACGAACTCACTGTCCGAATAAAGGAGAACGACACAGGTGAAAAAAGATATGGTATGGTTGCTTTTAAATCTGTAGGTCACGATACGGGAGGATTTCTGAAAATTACGCAGGATGTTGAATAAGCCGGAGTTTCGGATGCAAGGAGGATCCCCTTTATACATTACGAAGTGATTCTCAATTTGGTGCCTCTCTTTTCGGGAACAATTGTTAATTGTATGCATTATGCGCAATAGCTCAACGGTAACCTTTTATATTCAGTTGATTACTTAATTATCGTTCAATGAAACACATCAAATGCTTTGTTTTAGTGTTGGCTTTATCTGTGGCCCTACTCTTTCCGGGACAGAGCCTCAAAGCCGCAAATGATAACGACCAAAAGGGTATGACATTTATCTTATCCGCGGAAGGGGGCTTTGAATTCGTTCATCAGTACAAGGGTGTCCTCAACACAGATATGACATTGTCATTGGGCCATTCCTACGGAAATGGTCTTTTCTTCGGAGGTGGCATAGGATTGTATGCGAGTTGGAAAAACGACGTATCTTTTCCGTTGTTCGTACAAGGGCGTTATTCTTTTCCTACAACAAGGAAAGTGTCTCCCTTCGTTGACCTGAAAATGGGTCCGGCATACTCGGATTCTTTCAGAAATGTTGCATTGTTTTATTCTTCCGCGATCGGGATCGACACCCGGAGATTGTCATACTATCTGTCCTATAGGAGTATCGAATGCAAAAACGGTATCCCTTTCAAAGGACTTCAGCTTGGAATATCTTTCTTGTTTTAGGCGTTAATCACGATCATATACTTTTATGGGAAGAGGCATACCGCTTCTTCCCATATTTTTTCAATACCGTGAATGTTGAAGATTTTGATATAATCTTTAAAGATTCTGCAATAGGCTTGACAGGGTGATGTTCTAACTTTGTATTGTCGCGTGTGTCACGAGAAGATTTCTTTGATTGGGATGGCCACCCATAAGGAGAGCTTCGCAACTTTGAAAGAGATGGTGGTAGGTCCACCGCATACGGCGTACAGGCGCAGTGTGCAAACCACTTTGTGCGGCTGGAAGGGAAACTGACTGGTCGTGAACGACAATTGGAAGGCTGATGTAAATCAGTCGAGGTGAGCATCAAGGAGATGAACGCAAGTGAACCATTGATGAGGTGCCGTTAGCAAAAAGTAAGTTGCATCAAAACCGGAGTTACGCGACAGACGCCGGGACAAATGACTGAAGATTACCTGTTTACTGTCAGTCGGGTGCACGGCATATAGATGGCATGAACTTGGTGCAGGCTCTTTCAAGGAACGTGAGAAGCAGGGAAGGTATGTTAAGCGAAAATGCCGAGAGCGCAGAAACGCAAGGCAGAAAGTAGCGATGCCCTTTCCTGTGGCGGATCGCCCTGTAGTAGCGTTGAAGTCCCTGTAATGGGGATGGAGCGAAGGGGGCGACGTACTTGGCCGAGTTTATGAGTTCAACTCTGAAATTGAGGATGAGACTATGGACGAAGCGAAACCATTTGATGTTGAGAAGCGGTTGGTCTATGAAGCCTGGAAGGATGTGAAGTCCAACAAAGGTAGTGCGGGGATAGATGGAATAGGGGTGGAGGAGTATGAAAGAAAGCTCCCCAAGAACCTCTACAAGCTGTGGAACCGCATGAGCAGCGGGAGTTATTTCCCGAAACCTGTGAAGCTTGTCGAAATCCCGAAATCCAATGGAGGGAAACGCCCGCTGGGAATCCCCACGGTGGAAGACAGGATAGCGCAGGCTGCGGTGGTGAAGGCTATAATGCCCGAATTGGACAAAATCTTCCATGGTGACTCATACGGCTTCCGCCCGAACAAGTCCGCACACGACGCCGTAGCCAAGGCGGACGAGCGGTGCTGGCGTTACAGCTGGGTACTTGACATGGACATCAGCAAGTTCTTTGACACAATTGACCATGAGCTGTTGATGAAGGCGGTGCGCATGCATGTGACGGAGAGATGGATGCTCCTGTACATAGAGCGTTGGCTGAAGGTTCCGTACCAGAAAGAGGACGGCACTATCATCGAACGCACTATGGGAGTACCGCAGGGTTCGGTCATCGGTCCCGTGTTGGCGAACCTGTTCCTGCATTATGTGTTTGACAAGTGGATGCAGAAGAACTATCCGAATATCCCGTTCGAGCGGTATGCGGATGACAGTATATGCCACTGCGTAAGCAAGAAACAGGCGGAGTTCATACGTGACAGGCTGATTGAGCGGTTTGCGGAATGCAAGCTGAGTTTGAATGAAGAAAAGACGAAGATAGTCTACTGCAAGGACAGCAACCGGCATGGAGAGGATGAGAACGAGAGTTTTGACTACCTCGGTTTCACCTTTCGCCCGAGAAAAGCCCGGAACAGGAATACGCATCAAGTCTTCACTGCGTTTAAACCTGCCGTCAGCAAGAAATCCAGCAAGGGGATACGTGATGAGATACGGAACTGGAAAATCTTGCGGAACTATCACTTGAAGTTGGCGGACATTGCAGCCCAAATCAACCCTGTGGTCAGAGGGTGGATACAATACTATTCCAAATTCGGGAAGACCGAATTCAGAAAGGTAATGGACTACCTGAACCAAAGATTGGTCAATTGGGTGAGGAGGAAATACAAACGCCTCAAGGGAAAATGGGGCAGGGCGTATGACCTCATTGCCAAGACGGCCAAGGACAACAGAGCATTATTCTCCCACTGGGCGGCGGGATACATCCCGTACCAAATCAGTAGGTGATGTGGATATAAAGTATTGAAACATTATTTATTAACAACATTAAAGAGTTAAGTGCGAAGAGCCGTGTGATGGGAGACTGTCAAGCACGGTTCTGTGAGAAGGGAGGGGTGAAACTCCCCTCCACTTACTCGACATAATATGCGAAGGAAACACACAAAACATCACGATATGAAGTTCAGATTTATCGCTATTGCAGCGACTCTCGGGCTTTGCCTGTCGGCGTCTGCGCAGTCCTCGCTTGAGGACAATTTCCGTAATCCTCCGTCCTCGGCCAAGCCTTGGACTTGGTGGCACTGGATGAACGGCAATGCCTCAAAAGAGGGTATTACCGCGGATCTTGAAGCCATGGCGGCTGCCGGAGTGGGAGGCGTCCAGGCTTTCAACATCAGCATCATGGACAAAGGACCGGTCGACTACGCCTCCAAAGAGTGGTACGACCTTATGAACCACGCTATGCGTGAGTGCCAGCGCCTCGGCATAGAGTTCGACATGCACAACAGTCCCGGTTGGTCGTCTACGGGAGGATTTTGGATCACTCCCGAGACTTCCGGAAAGCAGGTTTCATGGAGTTTCGCCTATGTCAAAGGCGGAAAGAAGGTGGACATCATGGTCCCCCAACCGGCCAAGGCGCTCGGAAGCTATTGGGACGATATCCTGATAGCCTATCCCTCGACCAAGGACGAGGCTCTGGTGGAGGCATCACTCGCAAAAGCCACCATTGACGGAAAGGATGTTCCGGTATCAAGCCTCTCTCTCGCTTCGGCTTCGGAATACCGATTTACAGGCAGCGTCGTTTTGGAATTCTCCACCCCCGTTACCGCTTCTTCCCTGACGGGTTTCATACGCAACGATATGCCCGAACCCTCCGAAGCTGAACTCCAGCAGATAAGGCAGGGCTTCGGTAGACCGAACAGTGGACCCGCACCTCAGATCAGCTTCTCGGATGACGGAAAATCGTGGAGCAATCCTGTCGATATATCCGTTCTTCCGGGTGCGATGTCATACGCGTCTTTTGATGCCAAGACTTTCAAGTACGCCAAGATTGACGCTAAGGCGACTGTGATTCTCCGCGGTCTGCAGCTCTCAGGTGCCGCCATTGACAGCGGCTTCCTCCGCAATGCCGACTATGAGATGAGCGCAGGCGGTGGCGGAGGCTTCGGTATGATGGGAAGAGGCATGCAGCCAGCAGGCCCCACCGCTCCCAAGAACAATACCGGTGAATATGCCATCGATCCTTCAAAGGTAATAGACATATCACGCTACATGGATGCGAACGGTCATCTCGTATGGGATGCTCCCCAAGGTGACTGGACTATCTTGAGAGTAGGATATGTTCCCGTTGACCGTCACACCAAGATGGGATCCACCGTCGGTGACGGTCTGGAAGTGGACAAACTCAGCAAGGAAGCCCTCAAGTTCCACTTCGATTGGCTTTATCCTCAGCTTATGGCCGAGCTTGAGAAATCCGCTTCAACAGTAGGCGCCGGTATGCTCATAGACAGTTACGAGGTGGGCAATCTCAACTGGACTCCCAAGATGAGGGAGGAGTTCCGCTCCCGTCGTGGTTATGACATGATCGGCTATCTTCCCGCACTCGTCGGAAAATATGTCCAGAACGAGGACAAGACTTCACGGTTCATGTGGGATTTCCGCCGGACAGTGGCGGATTTGTTCGCCGACAACTATGCCGGATATTTCGCGGAACTTCTTCATCAGCACGGAATCCTTCTTTACAACGAACCTTACAATTCTTCCGTCTTCGATGAGATGCAGGTCGGTTCCCGTGCCGATATCCCCATGGGAGAATTCTGGGTACGTACCCATCAGGACCGTCAGACCCTGAAGATGGCTTCTTCCATCGCCCATGTGAACGGCAAACGTCTTAACGGAAACCAGATCGTCGGTGCCGAGTCCTTCACAGGGTGGCAGCCTGATGCCGGATGGCAGAACTTCCCTTATTCCCTCAAGGCCCAGGGCGACGACGCATGGACAATGGGTCTGAACAGATACATCTTCCACCGTTTTTCACATCAGCCCAATGTCAATGTCGTTCCCGGAATGTCCATGGGAACAATCGGGTTCCATTTCGACAGGACAAACACATGGTTTGAAATGGGCTCGCAGTGGCTCAAATACGTCGCCCGTTCACAGTATCTTCTCCAGCAGGGATCAATCGTTGCCGACGCCCTTTATCTTGTCAGCCAGGATGTCCCCGGCGGTTCTCACAGTGCATGGAATCCCGACCTTCCTTTCGGATATTGGGGTGACCAGGCCAATGCCGAGATGTTCCTTGACGCTGTCAAGATAGACGGTCCTGACCTTCTTTCGGCGGACCGTACCGTCCGATATAGGATGCTCCTTCTCCAGAACGTGAACGGAGGCCGCAAGATGACGATCGAAGTGCTCCGCAAGATCGACAGCTATGTCAGCGGAGGCGGAGTGGTCTGCGGAATGGCTCCCACCACTACTCCCAATCTCAGTTCAGACGCGGAACTCCGTGAGTTCGCATCCCTCGTTCAGAAACTCTGGGGCGGAATCGAAAGGGGAGGAGTGAAACAGGTCGGAAGAGGCCGTGTCTTCGCTACTCTCAACGCCAAGGAAGCCCTTGACGCGATCGGTGTCGTTCCCGATGTGGAATATTCCTTCGCCGAGGATGCTCCTGTAAACTTCATCCATCGTGATGTCAACGGAACCCAGATCTATTTCCTGGCCAACCACCGCCGTACCGCGGAGGATCTTACCGTTACTTTCAGAGTGAACGGCCTCCGTCCCGAGCTTTGGAACTCCGATAGCGGAGAAATCGTAAAACTCGATGTCTATGAGGTGCTTCCTGACGGAAGAGTCAGGGTCCCGATTCATTTCGATCCTGTAGGATCATGGTTCGTCGTGTTCCGTGACAAAGCGGGTGAAGGGCTGAAGTCAGTATCACGTGACGGTGTACCTGTTATAAGCACGGCGCTTTATCCCGAACGTAAGGGTGGCCTTTATCCGGATGTGAAGGACAATTTCACAATCAGCGTCTGGATCCGCCCCGAGACCGACAGCGGAATGCCGAATAACGCCGGTGCGACAAGCGGTTCCACATGGGGAGGCAGCGCCAATTCATATCCTTATGTCCTCGGTGATCCCGAGCAGCTCTATGGTCCCGGCAACGCAATCGCCGGAATAGTATCAACCCGTCTCGGAGTCACTATCGCCCAAAGGGGCGGTATGCCCGCCCAGCAGGGTCGTCCCGGAATGGGTGGCCCCGGAGGTATGATGGGTGGCTTCGGCATGGGCGGAGGCGGCGGAGCACAGCCCGTCCTTTCAGCCATGGGCAAGATCGGAAGCTGGAATCACGTTGCTGCGGTTTACCGTGACGGTGTACCTCATTTATATATTAATGGAGAACTGAAGGGAACCGGCCAGAAGGCGACAGCCTCCGTACACCCCGCTTATAAGGATGTGGCGATCGCCAACAACAATCTCTTCTATGAAGGAGACTTCGCTCAGTACAAGGTGATAGACTCCGCATGGAGTGACGCCGACGTGAAGGCGGAGTTCTCCAAGGGCGCTCCCAAGGATCCGACGGCATTCGAGCCGGTACAGGCTACATCCAAGGGCTGGACAGTATTTGAGAACGGATCCTGGACAATCGGAGGAAAGACCGTGAATGTCAAAGGACTCGGTGCTCCCAAGGATCTTACCGCCGCAGGATGGTCAGTTTCCTTCCAGGAGAAGAGGGGAGCTCCCGCAGGCATCAGCCTTGATCGCCTTATGCCTCTGCAGCAGTATCCTGATGATGGAGTGAAGTATTTCTCCGGAACGGCGACTTACCGCACTACCTTCCAGATGAAGAAGTCAGAGCTCAAGGGCAAGGTCCTTTATCTGGATCTCGGTCAGGTATATGTCATAGCGAGGGTCAAACTCAACGGAAAGGATCTCGGCGTAGTCTGGAAGAACCCTTACCGTCTGGAAATCACCGACGCTGTCAAAGCCGGAGCCAACACTCTTGAGATTGAGGTTGCCAACCTCTGGACCAACCGTCTTATCGGAGATGCGCAGACTCCTTCGCTATATGAGAGCGCCGGACGTGACGGAAACCATCTTCCCCAGTGGTATGTCAACGGGGAACCCAAGCCCGAGAATGACGGCAAGGTCGCCTATACCGTGGCTGATTTCTACAATGCCGATGAACCTCTGTACGACTCCGGCCTTGTCGGACCTGTCGTCATAAGAAGTGCCGTAAGATTCTAAATCAATTCATTATGAAAAAGATAATCGTTCTTTTGACTGTGCTTGCATTGGCTGCATTCTCGGCCAATGCCCAGCAGCTTATGGCCGGAGCGGCCAAAGTTGATGTCACTCCCGCTGAGAGTGACCTCAAAAACCCCACCGATATCATAAGGGGCCGTCTCTATGTGCGTGCCCTGTATGTGACGGACGGAAAGACTCCAGTCGCCATCTGCACCGTTGACGGGGATCTCCGCGAGACGGATGAAGCTATCCGCCGCTCAAGCGCGACTTCCGGCATACCCGCATCCAATTACGTGATCTCCGGAACTCATACCCACAGCCCCAGCACGGGCGGACTTGGCAACAACGGCAAACCTTCCTACGAGGATTACTACGTTGCGATCGAAAAGGCCGTACGTGAAGCCAAAGCTGCGGCCCGTCCCGCAAGAGTGGGCTACGGGAAGCGTCCCATTGACCTCAGCGTCAACCGTGACCTTTTCAACGAGAACCAGCAGTGGTCCCAGTCTCCGGACTGGAACGGAGTCTCCGACAAGGACCTCACAGTTCTGGCCTTCCTTGACAATGACAACATTCCCATCGCCATATATCTCAATTACGCGATGCATCCGGTCAATTTCTATATGAGCGGAGTCATCAGCGCCGATTTCCCCGGAGATGCATGCGATTTCTTGGAGAAGGCATACGGCGAAAAGACCATCGCCCTTTTCAGCCAGAACGCTTCCGGAGACCAGAATCCGAAGCTCGCTTATTCCGATGTGTTCCGCGAGGGTCAGCTCAAAGCCGTTAGGACTCCCCGCGGCGCCATGGGCGGCAACAGGAACAATAATGCCAATCCCACTCCCGAGCAGCAGAAGGCACGTCAGGCTGTTCTTGACCTCAAGAACGAATATGTCCACATGCTCGGAACTTCAATCGGCTTCAAAGCCATGGAGATAATGCTCTACGATATGACATTCGAGAACGCTCCGGTTGTACGTGCCGCCGAAAAGGTGATTTCCATACCCGGCCGTCGTCGCGTTGACAACAACGGAAGAGAGAATGTCGAGGCTGAGTTCGAACCCACTGACGACGTCCACGTCGGAGTCGGTGTTGTCCGTATCGGGGACATCAATATGGTGACCGTCAGCGCCGAAATCTATGCGGAAATCGGCCTGCACATAAAGAGGGCATCTCCCTCATCCAAGACTATGGTCGTATCGATAGCGGACGGTCCTTTCGAGACCGGTTATATCTATTCCGACAATGCGACTTACCACAAGACTTTCCAGGTTCTCGGATCCAGGGTTCAGCCCGGTTATGCCGAGAAGGGTATTGTCAATGCGGCATTGGAACTCATGAACGAAGTCAAATAATATTATTACCCTATGAGAAAAATAGCTTTGCTCGCGGCTGCGGCTTTGGCCATTGCCGCATGCGGATCTTCGGACAACAACATCAATCCTGCCTCGAAGATCTCTTATTCGGACCTTCAGAAGGGTTGGGAAAACCCTCCCCAGTCCGCAAGAACCCGTGTCTGGTGGCACTGGATGAACGGTAATGTCACCAAAGAAGGAGCCAAGAAAGACCTTGAATGGATGCACCGTATCGGTCTTGGCGGAGTCCACAACTTCGACGCCGCGATGAACACCACTCCTATAGTTGAGAAACGCCTTGTGTACATGGATGAAGGTTGGCAGGAGGCTTTCGGATACTCAGTCAAGGTTGCCGATTCCCTCGGTCTTGAGTTCACTATAGCTTCGGCTCCCGGATGGTCTTCTACGGGAGGCCCTTGGGTTGAACCCAAAGACGCCATGAAACGTCTGGTTTGGAGAACGGTATATGCTGACGGAGGAAAACAGGTCAACGTCGAGTTCCCCGCTCCTTACAATAATGCCGGAGCCTTCCAGAATGCCGGTGTATCGGGCCGCGGAACCGGAGCCAATGTGGAATTCTACGAAGATGTTTCCGTCATCGCCGTCAAACTTCCGGACAGTCAGAAGAGTGCCGCTGAACTCGGAGCCGTATTGACCACAAGCGGTGGCGACTTCACTCTCGAGCAGCTTACCGACGGGGACGTGCGTAATTCCTCGCTTCTTCCCACCGATGAGAAGAACGGATTCGCCTGGATCCA
>OCTX011149696.1_pt1 | contig 10143 bp, 8 predicted proteins | sample 1539691 | NCBI WGS metagenome assembly OCTX01 (sample SAMN02144231, study PRJEB22623) | gut metagenome | biome: sheep rumen | host: Ovis aries | place: New Zealand | reverse complement strand
TGAAAATGGCTTGTTTTTTAGTTTCTGCAGCAGAGGCGGTTGTCGTAACAGCCGTAACAGCAGCACAGTCAAAAAAAGAGAAAAAAGAGATTGAGGCAGGCAACATTGATCTTTCGGAAGGAAAATCAGCAGCGCTTGCCGCAGAAGGACAGGGACATGTTCCTTTTGTAAAGAAGTTAAAATGGCTTTCTTATATGCTTTGGGGCGGCGCGATCCTGCTTGCCTTTGAGCACCTGTGGCATGGAGAAGTCGTACCGTGGTTCCCGTTTTTGACGGCGATGGCAGATCCTGCGGATGCTATGGAGATGTTCCATGAGATGGCAACGGTCGGTGTGACAATGGCAGTACTGATCACCGTTGTATGGCTGATCATGGTTGCGGTATCAAATGTACTTGAGAAGCGGGAATTGCCGGAGTCTTCTCACGAGGCATAGAAAGAAGGTTACAAGATGACATTATTGATTACAGTATTTGCAGCAGTGATCGCTACTGTGGTATGGTACAACATCGGAAATAAGATGAGTATTGGTGTGCTCTGCTTCTTATTCTGGGGCGCATCGATCATGTGGTTTGTAGATGCAATATTCGAATATGCAGAGTTAAAGGCAGACTATTTTGCACCGGCAGCAGCGGACATGCTCAATGATGCATTTCTGGGCCTGGCGGTCGTAGCACTTGCACTGGTCATTTGGCTGGTTGTGCTTTTGATCCGCGACCCGAAGGGGACGGTACGTCTTTCCTTAAAAAACATGAGTAGGTAGTATCGCAGTTTCATAAATGAATCAGACAAGGGAGGAGGACATTTTTGTTCTCCTCTCTTGTCTTTTTTGATCAATTGATTCGTATGCAGTACCGGATTCCAAATGAATCAACGGCATTTTCTCATAACCCCCCCGGGGGCTTGTGCCGGACGAATCGTCTTTCGTACAATCAATCTATATGACAACGATGAAACAAAACAAGGGGAGAGTGTGATGAGAGGAAAATTCAGTAAACATTTGATTGCAGCTGCAGCCATTGCGGCAATGACTGTTGGAATGCTTACAGGGTGTGGCGGCAGTGGAACAGATAGTGGTTCCGCAGGTGCAGAGGCACAGGCAGCAGGAGAAAAGGTATTTACCTATGGTGATACCACATTCAATGCGGAGAATGACGAAAAGGATGTCAATCCACACAACGGCTATGCAGGATGGGCATGCATCCGTTATGGAATCGGTGAGACCCTGTTCCATTATTCGGATGCCATGGAGTTAGAGCCCTGGCTCGCAAGTGACTATAAGAATATTGATGAGACCACATGGGAGATCACATTAAATGACGGGATCACATTTACAAGTGGCCGCGAACTGGATGCACAGGCAGTAAAGGAATGTCTGGATGATCTGGTTGCTGTTCATGAGCGCGCAGCAGGTGATCTGAAGATCGATTCCATTGAGGCTGACGGGCTGACACTGACGATCCATACGACAGAACCGGTTCCGGCACTGATGAATTATCTCTCGGATCCGTATGGATGCATCATTGACATGGAAGCAGGCATTACGGAAGACGGAAATGTTTCGGGAACCGGTCCATATATCGCGACAGAGATTGAAACCGATAAGGGGCTGACACTTGTCAAAAATGAGAACTACTGGAACGGGACACCGAAGATCGATACCATTCATGTACAGACGATCACTGATGGCGATACGATGACGATGGCACTGCAAAACGGGGATCTGGATGCAGCGTATGGTCTGCCGTATGCAAGCCTTCCGCTTTTTGCATCAGATGATTATACGATCTCATCCTGCGAGACCTCGAGATCCTTCTTTGCACAGATGAATTACGAGACCGAAGCCCTGCAGGACATCAATGTGCGCAAGGCGATCGCGAGCGCAATTGACAGAGAAAACTTTGTCGGGGTTCTGTTAGACGGAAACGGTGCTGTGGCGGTCGGACCGTTCCCGGAGAATTTTGCATTCGGCGATACAACTGTAACGGATGAGCCGTTTGATCTTGATGCAGCGAGAGATTACCTGAAGCAGGCCGGATGGGAGGATACAGATGGTGATGGCTATGTTGACAAAGATGGTCAGAAGCTTACGATCCGCTGGCTGACCTATCCAAGCAGACAGGAGCTTCCGCTTCTGGCAGAATCTGCGCAGGCATCATTAAAGAGTATCGGCATCGATGTACAGGTGAACAATACGGCGAGCCATCAGGATTATGTGGATAAGGGCGAATGGGATATCTTTGCGGGCGCATTTGTAAGCGCACCGACCGGAGATCCGGAATATTTCTTTACAACCCATTGTCTGGATACCTCATCTAAAAACAGAGGGGGATATCACAGTGATCAGATGGAAGCCTTAGAAGAGGAGATGGCTTCCACATTTGATATAGACAAGCGAGCGGAACTGGCAACACAGATGACGCAGACGATGCTGGATGACCAGGCATTTGTATTTGCATCCCATCTGAAGATGTCGATCGTATCAAAGGCAAATGTGACAGGACTGATTGCGCATCCTTGTGATTATTATGAGTTTACGGTAGATCTGGATATTAATTAGAATGATTATGCAACGTTATATCATAAAACGATTGCTGCAGCTGATCCCGATTTTGATCGGGATCACGCTGCTTACCTTTCTTTTGATGAATGTTTCATCAATCGATGCAGTCGATATTATGGAACAGAATACTGGTGGAAACTGGAGCGAAGCGCAAAAGGAGCTGATGCGGCAGGAACTGGGATTGAACCTTCCTCTGCCGCTACAGTACCTGCGCTGGCTTTTCAATTTGCTGCATGGAGACATGGGCGTTTCGTATATTTCGGGACGGCCTGTCTTTTCTGCGTTTATGGAAAAGCTTCCGGCGACCATTTATCTGACCATCACATCAATCGTTTTGACGATCATTATTTCGATTCCGCTGGGGATCATCTCTGCCGTACGGCAAAATAAGGTGACGGATTATATCATCCGGTTCTTAAGCTTTATCGGCAACTCTCTGCCGAACTTTTTTGTGGCACTTTTACTGATCTATATCTTTGCATTGAAGCTTGGGCTCTTGCCTGTTATGGGAAATGCAGCCGGGTGGAAAAGTGTGATCCTGCCGACGCTGACACTGGCGATCGCAATGGCGGCAAAGTATACCAGGCAGGTGCGCGCAACGGTATTGGAAGAACTGAACCAGGATTATGTGACCGGTGCCAGGGCAAGAGGAATCCCGGAACGGCGGATTCTGTACTTCAATGTGTTGAAATCCTCCATGCTGACGATTGTAACGCTTTTGGCGCTTTCAATTGGATCTCTTCTTGGCGGAACGGCGATTGTTGAATCCATCTTTTTGTGGGACGGTGTCGGTAAGCTTGCAGTCGATGCGATCATGACAAGAGATTATCCGATCATCCAGGCGTATGTGATCTGGATGGCGATCATTTATGTTGCGGTCAATCTGGTGACGGATATCGTCTACCATTATCTGGACCCAAGGATCCGTCTGCAGGAGATGCGAAGAAAACCGGTCAAACGAAGACCGGGCATAAGAAAGCAGCTGCGCTTTGCGCAAAACACAGAGCCGGATGCGAGAGTGCTTTCGAATGTACAGACAGGATATGACCCGGATCATATCAGTGTGCGCAAGCAGAAGGTGAAAAGAGATTACGCCAAAATACGACTGATCGTTTTTCTGATTCTGGTGGGGATCGTGCTGATCATAGCGGCGTTTGCTTCTCATCTTACACCATATGATCCGTATGCACAGGACCTATCCGTTGCACTGCAACCGCCCGGAAATGGTCATCTGTTGGGAACGGATCGATACGGGCGTGACATGCTGTCCCGTGTGATCATGGGGTCTCAGACAACGATATACGCGTCGCTATTGCTGGTTCTGATCATTGTGGTTACGGGACTTGTCGTCGGCGTAATCTGCGGCTGGAAAGGTGGAAAACTCGATACGGTTCTGATGCGGATCTCCGATGTATTCCTGGCATTTCCGGGGATGGTATTTGCGATCGCGGTTGCAGGTGTGCTGGCTGGCGGATTGATGAATGCGGTTGTCGCACTGGCGGCGATTTCCTGGCCGAAGTTTGCACGGCTTGCCAGAAGTCAGGTGCTCTCGATCCGGGGATTGCCGTATATACAGGCGGCAAAGCTTGCCGGCTCGGGAACAGGAAAGATCATCTGGAAACATATCCTGCCGAATATCACAGGTCCGATTATCGTGACAGCCGTTCTGGAGATTGGAACCATGATTATGGAGCTTGCGGGATTGTCGTTCCTTGGTCTTGGCGCGACGCCACCGCTTGCGGAGTGGGGATCGATGATGAGTAATGGCAGGAGCATGTTGCAGACCTGTCCGTGGGTCGTCCTGGCGCCCGGTGTGGCGATCTTTATCACGGTGGTGCTGTTTAATTTGCTTGGTGATACCGTCAGAGATGTGATGGATCCGAGGAGGAGATAGATTTTAGCTCGTAGATATATTGGATGATTACGGTCTGGATAGAAGGTGGCCGCATTCAGCTCGTAAATACTCTGGTGGATTACGAGCTGAATCAGGAGGATTCGAATATAGACCGTAAATATTCTGGTGGATTACGAGTTAATTAAGAATAATTCCAATATAACTCGTAATGTTGTCATGAAATTACGAGTTAAATGGTAACTGTTGGAATTTGGCTCGTAATGATGCTGGAAAAATACGGGTTGAAATAGATTATTTTGAATATAGCTCGTAATACATGCACCCTGTCAAACAAATATTTGAGAAATGGTTGAGAATGATAAGATGAATCAGGTAAATACCCCGCTCTTAGACATCCGTCACATAGATGTCTGCTACAATGGAATACCGGCCGTCAGAGATGTTTCGCTGACAGTCCGTCCGGGAGAGATCCTCGGGATCGTCGGAGAGTCCGGCAGCGGGAAGAGCACGGTCATCCGCGCTGCCATGGGACTTCTGGGCGGAAACGGATTGGTGACAAGAGGTGACATATATTACAAAGGAATCAATATCCCGGATGCCGATTCCAAAACGCTTCGGACACTTCGGGGCAGTGAAATGGGTATGATCTTTCAAAACGCAGGTGCGTCTTTAAGTCCGATCCGGACCATTGGGGACCAGATGTATGAAAGTGTCCGTGCGCATGAGAAGGTCAGCCGTCGGGAAGTAGATGCGCGTGCGCTCGATCTGTTCGCCCGCATTAACCTGTCAGATGGGAGACGGATCCTGGAAAGCTATCCGTTTGAAATGTCGGGCGGTATGAATCAGCGGGTCGGGATTGTCATGGCGATGCTTTTGCAACCGGATCTTTTGTTTGCGGATGAGCCAACCAGTGCGCTGGATGTTACTGTGCAGGCACAGGTTGTCGAGGAACTGCTGAATTTGCGGGAAGCATTTGGAACTGCAATCGTCATTGTATCTCATAATATTGCCGTGATTGAAAAGATGGCAGACTCGATCGCAGTCATGAAGGATGGGGAGGTTGTGGAGTACGGACCGGCCAAAGACGTGATCCATGACCCGAAAGAAGACTACACCAGGCAACTGCTCGGGGCGGTACTTCGTCTGAAGACATGATCAGAAAAACAGCTAAGGTGATGGGAGAACGCCATGTCACATTTATTGGAAGTCAAAAACTTAAAAAAGACCTTTTTAAACAAAGGGCAGCAGGTGACGGCAGTTGATCACATCAGTTTCTTTGTTAACCGGGGGGAATGTCTCGGTCTGGTCGGTGAGAGCGGATGCGGCAAGAGCACGACGGCAAACATGATCCTGCGCCTGACAGAGGCCGATGCAGGAGAAATCAGTCTGTGTGAGGGAGATCCAGAAGAAGGAGCGCAAGAGAAAAATGTTCTCAAGCTGCGTGGAAGAGACTTGAAGAAATACTATCAGGAGATCCAAATGGTATTTCAGACGCCGCAGGATTCCTTTGATCCAAGGTGTACGCTTGGCGATGGAATCATGGAAAGCATGCTCAATACGGGAATGTCCCGCATTGAGGCCAAAAGCCGGATGTATGAGCTGCTTGAAAAAGTAGAACTTGCTCCGGAACTTGCAAAAAGATATCCGCATGAAGTCAGTGGCGGTCAGTGTCAGCGTGCTGCGATCGCAAGGGCACTTGCGGTTGAACCGAAGCTTTTGATCTGCGATGAGGCGACCAGTGCGCTTGATGTGACCGTTCAGGCACAGATCGTTGCGCTGCTGAACAAACTAAAAAATGAGACAGGGGTCTCGATCCTTCTGATCTGTCATGATCTGGCACTGGTGCAGCACATGTGTGACCGGGTGATTGTGATGTATCAGGGGAAAATCGTGGAAGAGGGGACGCCTGATGAGGTGATCCGGCATCCGAAGGAAGACTATACAAAGCTGCTGATCAGATCAGCAGTCCTGTAAAAATAAAAGCCGGCGGGTTGTGTATGAACCGCCGGCCTGTTTTTAATCTTCGTTAAAGTTTGTAATATTATTGTCGTTCAGAATGAAATCATAGGTATTCAGATCGTCTCTTAACACCCAGCCGGCCTTATGCCAGAACTGGTTTCCAATCTCATTTTTCTTAAATGCAACGAGAGAGACCTTGTTGATCTTTTCTTTCTGCAGTTCGCGCATAGCGGTAACCGCCATGGTTTTTCCGATGCCCTGTCTTCTGCAGTCTTCACGGACGCAGACGTGATAGAAGCAGGCGTTTCTGCCGTCGTGTCCGCAGAGAATGGTACCGATGATCTCGCCGTTACGCTCTGCGACAATACTGGTTGAGGGGTTTCTTTTGATAAATCGCTCCACGCCTTCACGGGAATCGTCGATGGAACGGATGCCGAATCCCTTGATCGTCATCCATAGCTTTTTGACGCTTTCATAGTCCGCCAATGTCATGGTGCGGATAGTGATTGATTGATCCATAGTACTCCTTCAAAACATAAAACATTCTGGTTATCTTTTTATATGCTTTTCCCTTTTCTGTCAATAAAAATCTGTATATACTGTGATAGGGAGAAGCAATAACAGGATGATCTGTGAGGTAATACAATGGGGTTGGAGAGAAAAGAGAAATACAAGATTGCGCTCTGCCAGATGGATTCACAAAATGTCAAAGAAGAGAATCTGAAAGCGGCAGAACAAATGATTGAGGAGGCGGTAACAAATGGTGCCTCTCTGGTTGTGTTCCCCGAAAACATGAATTTTTGCGGAAAGGGATTACGCTACCAGGCAGAACCGGTCCCGGGACCGACGACGGATTTTCTGGCGGAACAGGCCAGAAAACATAATATCTGGATCATGAGTGGAAGCATCCCGGAAACCTGTGGAGAAAAACCGAAGAACACATTGGTGCTGATCGATCCTGCAGGAGAGATCCGCTGTAAATACAGCAAGCTTCATTTGTTTGATGTGGATCTTGATGACGGCAGTTCGTTCCGGGAATCTCACAGTGTCACACCGGGGGAAGATATTGTTCTCTGTGATACGGAATTGGGGAACCTTGGATTTACGATCTGTTATGATCTGCGGTTTGGAGAATTATATCGGCTGCTGTCTCTGGCAGGCGCACAGGTGATCTTTGTACCGGCCTGCTTTGCGATGCAGACCGGGCAGGCGCACTGGGAAGTGCTGCTTCGGGCACGCGCAATCGAGAACGGTGTTTTTATCGTGGCATGCAACCAGATCGGTGAGAAGTATAATATGACAGCCTATGGACGTTCGATGGTCATCGATCCATGGGGAAAAGTGATCGCAAAGGCAGAAGACAAGCCGGGTGTTTTAATGGCGGAGATCGATCTGGGAAGAATCGAAGAAGTGAGAAAGCAGATTCCTTCTCTGGCAAACCGGCGCGCGGACCTTTATGAGCTTCGGGAAAAGAAGTGATCAGTTTCCGGGTGAATCTGCTTTCAAATAGGAATGGGAAGCCGGGTGTTTCACGGCGCCAAATATCATGATGTAGATCAAGATTGCAAGAAAAATGAAGACGATAAAGACTATACGGCTGCCGGTCAATGTACCGGCGGCCATATTTTGTGGCATTTTTGCCTGCGCGGCAGCGACAATACTGGATGCGATGACGGTACCGATTGCACAGAAAAGCTGCTGCAGGGTATTAAATACAGCATTCCCGTCTGCGTATAATTCATCCGGCAGACCCTGCAGGCCATTTGTGACGAGCAGTCCATTGATGCAGCCCATGCCGACGCCAAAGATCAGATAGATCATGGTCAGCAGGATGAACGTTGCATGGTTTAATGTGACGGCATAGAGAATCAGTGCGATGATGGAGAACAGGAATGTTCCCTTGATCAGTTTTGCACCGCCGTTTTTGTCATATCGTTTTCCTGCAAACGGATTTAGAATGGCGGCAAATGCACAGCCGGGCAGCAGAAGGCTCCCGGCCTGTAGCGTATTTAAGCCGATACAGATCTGTCCGTAGTTTGGCAGTACAAAACCGATGCCAAGTGCGATCAGTGCAAACAGGATCACGCCTGACAGGCTTAATGTATAACGTTTATACCGGAAGATCGTTAAACGGATCAGCGGAGATGGAGACCGTTTTGAGCGGAATACAAACAGCAGCAGGAACAGCAGAGCACCAGCGTATAACAAAAGGACGATCGGATGGTGCCAGCCAAGTGCTGCGGATTGATTGATCGCAAAGACCAGGCAGACAAAGCAAAGAGCGATATAAAGATATCCTTGTTTGTCCATCACGATATTTTCAGTTTTTGCAGATTGGCGGATACAGACTGCGCCCAAGATAAGAGAAATGACAAGAAGAGGCAGCAGAAAAGCAAAAATCATACGCCAACCCCAGAGCAGGGTGATGAAACCGCCGATGAAGGGTCCGATCGCAGGGCCGATCCCCGGGATCATTGCTGCGATGCCGACAAGAAAACCTGTTTTGTCATAGGGGGCCTGCGTCAGAATAATATTATACATCAATGGAAGGGAAACGCCGGTGCCGATTCCCTGGATGATCCTGCCGAGCAGCATGATTGAAAATTCCGGTGCGCTCATGCAGATAATCGTTCCGAGGATAAAACACAGATTTGCAAAAATAAATAAATGCTTCATGCGAAACCGTCTGATCAGAAACGGCGAAGAGGGGATGATCAAAGAAAGCACCAAAAGGTAGCCTGTCGTGCACCACTGGACAAGCCCGGTTCCGATATGAAATTCACGCATCAGGGTCGGGAATGTGACATTCATGGATGTTTCCACCACGATCCCTGTAAAAGTCATCAGTGCGGACGCTAAAACGGATAAAACCAGCTTCGCGTCAAATTTTCGTTCAAATTCAGAGTTCATGAAAAGTATTATAACATTATTGACAAGAGCACAAAAGATATATAGTATAAGATGTACATTTTTCGTATGGTAGCATACTAAAGCAAATATAGTGTTTTATGAGAGGATTTACAATGAAAAAAAGAGTACTTGCAATTATTATGGCATCTGCAATGGTGATCGGTTTATCTGCATGTGGAAGCTCAGCAGAGAGCGGTGCGGCAGGTGGCAGTGCACAGGGAGAAAGCGCATCGGGAACCTATACAGTCGGCATTTGTCAGGCGCTGGAGCATGAATCGCTTGATGCCGCAACAGAAGGATTTGAAGCCGCACTGAAGGATAAGCTTGGAGACAGCGTTGAGATCGAACTGCAGAACGCACAGGGCGAATCTGCAAACAATACAACCATTTGTAATCAGTTCGTGTCTGCAAACGTAGATCTGATCATGGCAAATGCGACACCGGCACTGCAGGCTGCATCTCAGGCAACGGCAGATATCCCGGTACTGGGTACATCAGTTACGGATTATGCATCCGCACTTGGCATGAGTGATTTTACAGGAACAACAGGAACAAACGTATCCGGAACATCCGATCTGGCACCGATCGATGAGCAGGAAAACATCTTTGTTGAACTTCTTCCGGAGGCAAAGAAGGTTGGTATCCTTTATTGCTCCGCAGAACCGAATTCCATTTATCAGTCGGATGCATTTGAAGCAGAAGCCAAAGCAGACGGCATTGAGACCGTTGTTTATACGGCAGCAGATTCCAATGAGATCCAGACCGTAACCACAAAAGCAGTACAGGAGTGCGACGCGCTCTACATCCCGACCGACAACACATTTGCAGCAGCGATCGGAACCGTTAAAAATATCGTTC
>OCTX012104756.1_pt1 | contig 10144 bp, 6 predicted proteins | sample 1539691 | NCBI WGS metagenome assembly OCTX01 (sample SAMN02144231, study PRJEB22623) | gut metagenome | biome: sheep rumen | host: Ovis aries | place: New Zealand | reverse complement strand
TTAAGCTCATGAACCGGTCTGTTAGTAGCTTCAGTCTTATCAGATATATAGAGCTGAACTACCTCTTTACCCTTCATAGCGCCAACATTTGTTATATCCACAGATACTTCAGCGCCTTTTTCTATATCTATCTCATCAGGGCACTTTAGGTTACTGTACTTATATTCTGTATATGAAAGTCCGTGTCCGAACGGGAACAGCACATCCATTTTCTTTGTATCATAATATCTATATCCGACAAATACACCTTCTCCATAGAAGACCTTATGTCTTGCAACCGGAAAGTTAATGTAGCTTGGATTATGTTCCAGTCTGATGGGGAAGCTTTCTGCCAGCTTACCTGACGGATTTACCTTACCATACAGAACATTCATAACAGCCTCGCCTACGCCTTCTCCTCCAAGATAGGCCTCAACTATTCCCATAGCCTTATCAGCCCATGGCATCTCTACTGGCGAACCATTATGAAGAACTACTATAACCGGCTTGCCTAATTCAAGTAGTCTTGATATAAGTATATTCTGGCTGTCAGGAAGTCTCATATGCTTTCTGTCATAAGCTTCTGACTCAAAAACATCCGGAAGTCCGGCAAATACTATTATCTTATCTGCTGATGCTGCAAGTTCCTCAGCCTCTTTAAACGCCTTCTCATCCTGAACATCCGCATCGAATGGGAAGCCTTCTGAATACTTAATCCATCCGTCCTTTGATGTATCGCAGTAATCATCCATAACAGACACAGCTGATACAACCTTATGAGAATTGATATGACTGCTTCCTCCACCCTGGTATCTTGGAGTCTTTGCAAAACCACCGATAAGAGCTATCTTCTCATCTGCTGCAAGTGGAAGTACGGACTCATTCTTAAGAAGAACTATACACTGTTCTTCTGCACGAACAGCCTTCTCATGATCCACATCTCTATCAAATACTTCTTCCTGTCTGTTCTCTATGAATTTCTCAATCCACTTAAGCATATTCGTAACTGCTGTATCAAGAGCTTCAGCCGAAAGAGTACCATTCTTAACCGCTTCAACTATGTACTTATCATTTGCTCCTGAACTGGATGGCATCTCCAGATCAAGCCCTGAAGCTATACTCTTAATTCTGTCTGAAACTGCACCCCAGTCAGACATTACAACTCCATCAAATCCCCACTCACCTCTAAGCACATCATTCAGAAGCCAGTTATTTTCAGAAGAATACTCTCCATTGATTCGATTATATGAAGCCATAACTGTCCATGGATGAGACTTCTTAACTGCAGTTTCAAATGCCGCCAGGTATATCTCTCTTAAGGTTCTCTCATCAACTATATCATCTGCATACATTCTCTCTGTTTCCTGAGAATTTGCTGCAAAATGCTTTACAGAGGTTCCCACATGCTGGGACTGAACGCCATTTATATATGATGCTGACATCTCTCCTGCCAGATATGGATCCTCTGAAATGTATTCAAAATTACGTCCACACAGAGGCGACCTCTTGATATTAATAGCAGGACCAAGTATGGTTGATACATCAACCGCCTGGCACTCCTTGCCAAGTATCACACCCATATCATACATAAGCTGCTTATCAAATGATGCAGAAGAAGCACAGGCTGTCGGAAAACAAACTGCATCTATGGAATCATTAATATTTGTATATCCTTCTTCCTGCTTTCTAAGTCCATGAGGACCATCACACATAAAAATGGCCGGAATACCCAATTCTTCAAACTGCTCCGTTGTCCACGCATCATGTCCTGAAACAAATGAAGCTTTCTGCTCCAGTGTCATCTTTTCTAAAATACCCTTGATATCCATGTAAACCTCCTAATAACCAATAAGGCTTTCTCCTGTAAGTACATATTCATCATCGATAAGTGAATACTTCTTTATCATGTATAAATATTTCTTTTTTCTGAGAAGACCTTTATCCAGTAAATAGTTCTTATTTGTTTCTGCTATTTTCTTAAAATGATTTCCATTATACATACTTCTATATACTTCTGATTTGTCTCCGGAGCTTACAGAAGTCCAGCTGATGAGATTATCCTTATATGAATCGCCATAAACTGAATCCAGTGTCGATATCTCCAGCTGGAATTCTTCCGGACACTTTACCTCAACTGTTGTTATAGAAGAAAGTCCACTAGTAGTTGAAACCCTGATATATGCCCTTCCAGGATTTACCGCCTCAATAGAACCATCCATATCAACTTTAACTATATCAGGATTAAGCGATGTATATGTTATCTCATCCTTTCCCTGATACAGCTCCTTATACTTTGTATTACTATCTGAAACTGTTATTTCAGCCTTTATCTTACTCTTATCATTAGGTGTAAGATAGATATTTTTCTTATCAACATTTAGACGTATATCAGCTACCATCTGCATCTTGACAGCTTTCTTTTGACCTATTCCAACCTTCTTTTCTTCTGTTGAATAGTATGGAATACCTAATGCTGATTTATCAAAGATTGTTTCATAAATAGTACATGCTGCCAGATAACTTCCTGCAAACTTTGGATGTTTATTGTCCGAAACAATAATTGGCACTTCCGGATACATCTTAGAACACATAAGCATCTTCTGTCCAACCGGAGCCACCTTCACCTCGAATTCATTTCCCAGCCTGTTATATATATCCGAAACAGCCTGAGTCATTTCTTCTCTGTCCAGCTTGTATTCGGTATACCTGTCAGAATACTTCAGACCTGTAGTGCTGGCCCACGTCATATATAGAACCGGCTGAGCGCCACTGTCTTTTACCAGACCTATAATCCTGGATAGTGACTTATAAGAATGCGCATTGTAAGTAGTGATGAATTCCTCTGAATGTCCCTGTATTACTACGTAGTCCCAATTCTTCTTAAGCTTTTTCCTAAGCTTCTTTCCTACTTTGGTCTTACTACTGGCATATTTCTTCAGATTATATCCACCTACAGCAATCCTCGCAGTCTTTATCTTTACACCGTCTGCCTGAGCCAGTCCTTTAAATATATTATTCAGTTTATGATTCTTCGTAAAACTGTTACCTACAAAAAGAACCTTTATAGTTTTGGATGTATCTTTTCCTTCTGCATTTACTTTTAGATAGCCTGATGAGATAGAACATATAAGCAGGCAGCATACCATCAGTAATGCAACTCTTCTACGTATCATTTTATATATTTTCTGTTCCCCTTAAGCAGTACCTCAAAATCATTATGTGTCATAGGTTTGTCATATAAGAATCCCTGAGCCATATTACATGATACTTCTTTCAGGAATTCTGCCTCTTCACTGGTTTCAACGCCTTCAGCAATTATTTCCATGCTGAGTTCATCAACCATATGGATTATATTTCTTATAACAACCTCTGTTGTTTCATTATTTTCTTTATTATCTATAGATCTGATAAAAGACTGATCCAGCTTAATGATATCTACTTTCAAATCTTTGAGAAGGCTAAGTGAAGAATAACCTGTTCCAAAATCATCTATTGACACCACGATATCATTTTTCCTCATTTCATCCAGGAACCCTTTCAGCCTGTTAAAATCCTCATAACATGCTGTCTCAGTAAGTTCAACTTCAATGTATTTATGTTTTATGTGATATCTGTCCAGGATTGACAGTATTCTATCTGAAAAATCATCACTTCTAAGATGGTTCTTCGAGAAATTAACTGACACCGTCACAGGATCTATCCCACTATCCTTCCAGTCTCTTATATCTCTACAAACATTCTCAAATACGTAAAAGTCCAGTTCACTGATGCTTCCGTCTCTTTCGAGAGCCGGTATGAACGAAGCCGGTGGAATCAGCTTACCATTTTTGAGCCATCTCACAAGTGCCTCACAACCACACAGACAATTTGTTGATAGATTTACCTTCGGCTGATAGTATACGACAAACTCCCTGTTAATTAATGCCTGATTGAAATTATAGCTGGTCTGCTGTTCATTCAGTCTCTCTTCCCTCATATCATGATCAAACCAGATTATGTCATTATTTCCTTCCATTCGGGATACACCAAGGGCAGTAGACGCATTTGTAATAGCCTCACCCATAGCATCTCCATCCTTCATATCAAAAAGCCCTATGCGGAAATACATATTCAGTTCATTTCTCTCGCCATTTTTATAATAATTAAGCTTTAGGGGGTTCAGGTGTTGAAGATAAGAGTCTACCCGCTCATCCTTCATAACTAAAATGAAATTATCACCACCAAGTCTGCCTATCATCTCATCAGGATGCTTAAATCCATATATATCATCTACAAAACACCTGATGATATTATCCCCCTGTCTCATTCCTATATTCTTATTAATGAGCTTAAAATTCTTTATATTGAGAAATGCAACTGTGAAATCTCCAAGTTTTCCCTGTGCGCTTAACTTTCCTGCCCTGTTCATAACACCATTAAGATTCAGCGCCCCGCTCTGACTCTCGATAAAAGCAGCTTTCTTCATTACATTTATCAGTCTTGCTCTTTCATAAAGCGCAAAAAAATTAGAGCAAAGAAAATAAATATCATCCCTTTCTTTCTCATCCCATTCATATCCCTTCATAGGATAAGCATTCATGACAATGGATACGCCGCTTTCTGTCTTAAATTCCATTCTGTAGAGTGAAGGAGAGTATCCATCAGGAGATTGAAAAAGCATTTCATTGCCCTTAAAGCCATGACGATCTATCTCATTTGGTTTTGCGTCAATAAGCGCTTCAAGTCTTCCCAAATGAATCGAATCCTTTATGATATGCATCGAATTTCTTGTATAATCAGCTATTTCTGTAATAGAACAGCTGTCAGAATTAATACCTCTTATAAAGCTTTTATAATTATCACTGCAAATTCTATTATTCATACTACACCCCAAATACAATATGTAAAATCTACATTCCCTCTATCATGCCTTACGACATCTATATCATTATAGCACACTCTAAATCACTAAAAAAGATGTCAAAAACTTATAAAAATATAAAAAATATGATAAATAGAAAAAACAGCCATTTCAGGCTGTTTTTGCATCATCGTCTTTATATAAAAGCTTCAGTAATATCGGTGTTAGTATCGAGCTTGTTATTATCAGAAGAATTACAGATGTGAAGAATTTGCTTTCTATCATATCTGCTTCGAGTCCCCTCTTTGCAACTATAAGGGCAACCTCTCCTCTGGTCATCATACCGATTCCGATCTTAAGGGCATTTTTACCTTTAAATCCGGTCAGCCATCCTACCGCTCCACAACCAATAATCTTTGCAACAAGTCCAACTACTACAAACCCTAAAGAAAACATAAGTATCGTAGTATCCAGGCTTCTAATATCCGTCTGAAGACCTATACTGGCAAAGAATACTGGTCCAAAAATCATATAAGAATTGACATCCATCTTCCTGTCAATATATTTGGAATCATCAAGTGAGCTGAGGATTATTCCCGCCACATATGCACCTGTTATATCTGCTATTCCAAAATACTTATCTGCTACATACGACATGGCCAGCGCAAGCGCAAGACCAATTATCGGAATACGCTGTGTATGCGGATGTTTCTCATCTACCTTCTTAAGTACCTTGAATAGTATTATTCCAACTACTATGGCAAATACGAAGAATCCAACTGTTCTGAGTATTACGTCCGATATCTTGTTACTAGGGTCCTTAAAGCCGATTACAACTGTAAGTACAAGTATACCGATTACATCATCTATGATTGCCGCACTCAGAATCGTTGTCCCGGTTTCTTCTGTCAGCTTACCAAGCTCCTTTAAAACCTGAACGGTAATACTTACCGAAGTTGCCGTTAATATAGTTCCTATAAATACAGCCTTTAAAAAGCCGGGACTGCCAAATGGCTCAAAGCCATAAAAGCACATATAAAGTATCGTTCCCATTATCAGAGGAACAAAGACTCCGGAACACGCTATTATAGTTGCTTTAATCCCTGTCTTCTTCAGCTGGGGGATACTTGTCTCCAGTCCGGCACTGAACATAAGAAGGACTACACCTATCTCTGCCATATAAGATATGAAGTCTGAAGGATGAACCCACTTAAGCAGACTCGGTCCTATCAGAAGTCCGGCTATGATTTCTCCTACGACCTGTGGCATCTTGAATTTACGTGCCAGAAGTCCGAAACACTTTGCTGTTATAATTATTATTGACAGATCCCTCAGAATCCCCAGTTTATCCATTTTTATCTTTCCTTTCTAATAATTAAAGGGACGGTTCTTACCGTCCCCTTAATATATCACAAAAAATAAAAATGTAAAGTATGTTTTAGCATAAATGCATATTTTCAATTCATTTATTCATATCTCAGAGCATCTATAGGACTAAGTCTTGCCGCTCTTCTTGCCGGATAAAGTCCGAATACAACGCCTACAAGAGATGAGAATACGAACGAAACGACTATAGCCATATATGGAGGACTGACAGATACTGTAAGCATACTTAGAGTCTCATGACTTTGAACCAGCATCTTGACTACGAATGATATAACCACACCATTCAAAAGTCCCAGAAGTATTCCTATGATACCTCCAATAGCACATATGAGAACTGCCTCTACCATAAACTGCATCTCTATAACTTTATTCTTAGCACCTAATGCCTTTCTAATTCCTATTTCTTTCGTTCTCTCAACTACAGAAACAAGCATGATATTCATAACGCCTATACCACCAACTATAAGCGATATGGCAGCTATGACTGAGATAGCTACAGTAATTACATTTAACACAGTATTGATCATCTTAAGCTGATCTTCCAGACTCTCTATCATAATCTGACTTTTAGGATCCATATCCTTCTTCATCAAGCGTGTGAAGTAAGACTTTGTGTTCTCCTTAAGAATATCAACATCTGCGCCCGGCTCATTCATGAAATACAGAATAGGTGAGCCCTGCTCATCTTCAGGAATCCCCAAGGTTTCCCATACAAGCTTAATAGGAACAACTAAATTCGTGGTATTATCTTCCTCTTTCTGTCCCGCCTGTCCCATGTTAACCAGCTGCGTCTGCTTCTGCTTATACACACCGATTATATAAACGCCAATGACATCGCCGGATGAAAGTGTTATCTCTAATCTCTTACCTATAGGATTCTTCATTCCACCCAGTCCGTATTTTACGAAATGATCTGATACCATACAGACTTTACGCTCGTCGATATTATCCTGAAAGCTTATATCTCTTCCCATTAGCACTTCCAGGTTATTCTCCAATGCATAACTCTCTACAGAACCGATTATACTTATATTTGCCTTATGTCCATTATCTTCATAAGTAACATCATCTCCCAGACTGGGATGCACAAAGAAAGCAGATGATACCATTCCGTCAAAAGCTTTTTTATACCTATCCATATCTTCAAGGGTAAAAAGTGCTTCTTCATCAACTCCTATCTCAGGATTAAACCAATATACAGCAAGCTGATTAGTACCAGTAAGATCTGAAAAAGTCTTCTGTATAGTATCACGAAGCGAACTACCTATGGTAGATATAGTTATTACAGAGCTTATACCTATGATAATACCAAGCATAGTAAGCACTGAACGAAGTTTATTTGCCTTGACACATGACCACGCCAGACGAAGATTCTCACTGAAGTTCATTTGCAGCACCTCCTTCGCTAGTAGCGTAATGCATCTTATCAGCGTCAGGATCATTACGTCTTGAGTCACGTTTCAACTTAAACAGCTCATTCTTTTCATCAGATAAAATGTAACCATCACTGATAGTAACAATTCTTTCCGTTTCAGCAGCCAGTTCCTTACTATGTGTTATAAGCACGATAGTTTTATGCTGCTCATCATGAAGCTTATGAAATATATCCATGATAAGGTGACCTGTCTTGGAATCAAGAGCTCCAGTAGGTTCATCCGCAAGAATGATAGATGGCTCACATGCCAGAGCTCTCGCTATTGCAACTCTCTGATTCTGACCACCGGACAGCTCATTAGCCTTATGCTTATATCTTTCTCCCATTCCAACCATTTCAAGGAGTTCCATAGCTCTATCCCGTCGTTCTCTTCTGGACATACCACCATACATAAGCGGAACTTCCACATTTTCCAGGGCTGTAATACGGGGAATCATATATGCACTCTGAAATACAAATCCTATCTCATGATTTCTGATTTCACTAAGATAATCATCATCCATCTCTGATATATCTTCACCACTGAGATAATACTTTCCGGATGTAGGACGATCCAGAGCACCGATTATGTTCATCATAGTAGACTTACCGGAACCGGATTCGCCTACCAGAGATACAAATTCACCACTTCTTACTGTGAGATTTATATCATGAAGTATATGCAGCTCATTTTCCTGACCTTCATAGTATTTTTTGTTGATGTGCTGCATTTCTATTACTGTTCTTTCTTCCAAATCAGCACATCTCCTATTCTGTTATCTTAATTAATGATCCTTCAGCTATTGTATCAGGATAACATACTACCTTATCTCCCGGTTTAAGATCTCCACCAACAATCTCTGTATAATAATCACCTGTTTCACCGGTCTCAATATCAGTTCTCATGGCCATGACAATTCCATTCCCCTGATCCTTAGCGACCAGAACATATTCCTTTCCATCTTCATCTTCAAGGATTGCAGTGTAAGGAACTGCCATTACGCTTATCTCACTTCCGGTAGCTATCTTAACCTTAATCTTCATTCCGAGCAGAAGATTCTCAAAATCATTTATATCTATAACAACCTTATATGACTGTGCTGTGCCCTTCTGAACTTCTGAATATGTATTTAACTGCTCGGTCTCAGCCGCACCGGATACAAAGTCAACAACCTTTGAAACCTTACCCTTACCAGTAACCTCTTCTATAGAACTGTTGGATATCTCAACATCCATTCCCTCCTTCATCTTGAAGATATCTCTTTCCTTGATATCTACAGTTACAGAGAGATTCTTGTCATTCTCTATCTGAAGTATAACTCCTGAAGGGATAAGTCCCTCAGTTGCGCTTACCGATGTAACTATTCCATCATGTTCAGCCTTAATGATGGTTTTATCCTTCATTCTACGATAATTAGCCAGCTCTGTTGCTACAGCAGAATATGTTGAAATATTTGATATAGTCATTTCATTTGAATTCTCTGCCGCTTCAACCGCCTGCTGCTGTCCATCTACAGTCTGATCATATCCATCCTTGGCAGCTTTAACTGCTGCTTCTTTCTCTCCCAGAGCCATCTCAGCAGCATCCATAACCTTCTTCAAGGCAGCAACTTCATCCGTACCTTTCTTTATGGCATCTGTAGCAGTTGCCTTCTTCAGCTTCTTTACCGCCTTTTTATAAGCCTTCTTAGCTTCATCATAGTCGTCTTCTGCTTCTTCATAGGCTGTTTCTGCATCTGTTACATTATTTTCAGCCCTGTTTACCGTTTTGGTAGATGAATTTCTGGTCTGATTAAGCTGTCTGTAAGATATCTCTATTTCCTTCGCCTGACGTCTATCCTCATCTGATGCCTGTGCTTCAAGCGCGTCTATTCTCTCATTTATTTCTCTGTCATCAATGATACATACAGTATCACCCTTCTTTACTCTGTCACCTACTTCGACCTTTATCTCTTTGATAGGATACTGGAGTGTTGATACTACACTCTGTACTTCACGGCTCTGAACTGTACCCGTACCATTGATATATGTAGTCATATCCTGCTGCTTATATTCTTCAACAAGAGTCTCATCTCCCATAGAATCAGCAGCTTTCTTCATTACATTATTAAAGCCATAAATAACAGCCACTATAACAGCTATAACTACAAGAGCTATAACAATAATAATAACCGGCTTACCCTTTTTCTTTGCCCCCTTCTTACCATACTTTTCGTCCCATGACATTTTCTTCTCCGCAGACGTTGCACTTACTGCATTATTCGAAACATTTGATGGTTCCATTCTTTCCTCCATATTTTATGTATTATCCAATTATGCCTGGACATGTGGGAAGTTGTGTAACTTAATCGTTAAATCCAGTTTAGTATAACACATTTAAATTTTCAAATACCTTAAGTTTATCTTAAATATTTGATACTTATTTATTATCCATCATATATGACGTAGGTGTCAAAAGTACCTTTTAACACCATATGACATACGGATTGCTCCATTTCTTACGAAATTCTCGCAATCCTAGAAAC
>OCTX012055918.1_pt1 | contig 10146 bp, 7 predicted proteins | sample 1539691 | NCBI WGS metagenome assembly OCTX01 (sample SAMN02144231, study PRJEB22623) | gut metagenome | biome: sheep rumen | host: Ovis aries | place: New Zealand | reverse complement strand
CACGAGTTCAATGCCGAGGACTTCTATCCCGACGATCCCGTTGTCATCACCATCTCCCACATGGGATACATCAAGCGCACGCCGCTCAGCGAGTTCCACGAGCAGGGTCGTGGCGGCATGGGTTCCAAGGCTGCCCGTCATCGCGACAACGACTTCACAGAATATATCTATCCTGCCACGATGCACAACACGCTGCTCTTCTTCACCCAGAAGGGACGCTGCTACTGGCAGAAGTGCTACGAGATCCCCGAGGGCGACAAGAACGCCAAGGGCCGCGCTATCCAGAATATGCTCAACATCGAGCCCGACGACGCCATCAACGCCGTACTGCGCATCAAGAACTTCAACGATACCGAGTTCCTCAACTCCCACTTTGTGGTCTTCGCCACGAAGCAGGGTATCATCAAGAAGACCTGCCTGGAGGCTTACTCACGTCCACGTGCCAACGGTGTGATTGCCATCAATATCAACGAGGGCGACCAGGTGGTAGGCGTACGCCTCACCAATGGCCACAACGAGCTGCTGCTCGCCAACCGCAACGGACGTGCCGTGCGCTTCGACGAGAATGATGTACGCACGATGGGCCGCGTCTCTACGGGTGTCATCGGCATGCGCCTCGATGGCGGCGACGATGAAGTCGTAGGCATGGTTTGCGTCAACGATCCGCAGACAGAGACCATCATGGTAGTCTCTGAGAATGGCTACGGCAAGCGCTCCGAGGTAGAGGACTATCGTAAGACAGCCCGTGGCGCGAAGGGTGTGAAGACCCTCGCCATCACCGAGAAGACAGGCCGTCTGGTAGCCATCAAGGTAGTTACCGACGAGAACGACCTGATGATCATCAACAAGTCGGGTGTGCTGATTCGCCTGAAGGTAGCTGATGTCCGCGTGATGGGTCGCGCCACCCAGGGCGTGCGCCTCATCAACCTCACGAAGAAGAACGACACCATCGCCAGCGTCTGCAAGGTGATGCACTCTCAGGCTGAGGAAGAAGACATCGAAGAGGCAGAGATCGTCGATGAGGAGCTGACAGAGGAAGCTATCGATACCCCGCAGGTCGAAACCGAAGATAACGATAACAACAAACAATAAACAAACTAATTTTATTTCTAACCAAATTACAGGCTTATGAAAAAATTAATGATGATGGCAATGATGATGGTAGCCAGCGCTACCGCCTTTGCCGGTGACAGTGACGCCCTGAAGGCAATCCTCAAGTCAAAGTCTTATGCCGAGGCTGAAAACCTCGTGAAGACCACCCTCTCTCAGCTCGCCAACGATCAGGAGAAGGCTGCAGCTTACAACAAACTCGTCGACCTGGCTATGGAGAAATTCAATGAGCAGAGCACGATCCAGACTGAGAATCAGCTCGCCAAGCAGATGGGTAAGGAAGAGAAGCCCGTCGACGAGGCCGCTATGTCTGAGGCTGCTTACAATGCAGTCTGCGCAGGTATCGAGTGCGACAAGTACGACCAGCTCCCCAACGAGAAGGGCAAGATCAAGCCTAAGTTCGACAGCAAGAACGCTCAGCGCCTCTGGACTGCTCCGCGTAACCAGCTCGTCAACGCCGGACAGGCTGCCGTGCAGGCCAACGACAACGCCACAGGCCGCAAGTACTGGCAGCTCTTCGTGGAGAGCGACAGTGCTCCTCTCTTCAAGGATTGCGACCGCGAGGCTCAGAAGCCCTTCTTCGGACAGGTAGCCCGCTTCGCCGCTGTATTTGCCTATCAGGACAAGGATATGCAGAAGGCCCTCGAGCTCTGCGACATCGCTATGAAGGATCCTCAGGAGTATGAGGGCTGCCTCAACCTGAAGCTCGAGATCCTCGGCGACGGCCTGAAGACCAGAGAGGACTCCGTGAACTACTGCAACAAGCTGAAGGACATCTATGCCGAGCACAAGACCGACGGCGTGATGGAGAAGCTCTACAACACGCTCTCTGCCATGGGTGAGAAAGAGGCTGCCAACAAGATCCTCGACGATGCCCTCGCTGCCAACCCCGACAACTTCGTGGCACTCGCCGACAAGGGCCTCGGAATGCTCCAGGACAATCCTGCCGAGGCTGCCAAGTGCCTGAAGCGCGCTGCTGAACTGAAGGCCGACAACGCCGTGATCCAGACCTATGCTGGTACCGCTCTGAGCGTACAGGCTCAGAACATCGAGGATCCTGCACAGAAGAAGGCGCTCTACGAGGAGGCCATCAAGTACTACGACAAGGCTAAGGAGCTCGATCCAGACCGTCTGCAGAGCAACTGGGGTTACAACCGCTACAACGCTTACTACAACCTCTACGGTGCTGACGATCCTAAGACCAAGCAGGCAGAGGCCGACAGCAAGTAATCCGACAGACTAGTCATCATACACCTAAGGGGACCCGACATTTTGCCGAGTCCCTTTTTCATTTGGTCACATTTTTACGGAAATGTTTGGAATACCGGAATTTATTATGTATTTTTGCAGCATTGATTCAAAAAGACAAAAACGAATTCCAAATTTTTAGTAATATGAAAAAAATGATGATCCTCGCCGTGATGATGACGGCCACCGTAAGTGCCTCGGCACAGAGTACACCTGCAGACCCGTATTTCACCTCCAAGGAGATGCCCGACATGACTAAATGGTGCCCAGGGCCTCCCGACACTCTCAGCACGGCCTTTGCCTACGACCTCATGCAGTATATGTGGGGCAAGAAAATGCGCAACGACAAGGAGCGTGCCGACATTGCCTACCGTGATGCCATCTTCGGTGTGGATTACATCGTCAAGGAGTTCAGCGAGCCCTTCGGCCTGCAGATCTCCAAGGAGGATACCCCCGAGATCTATAAGCTCTTGAACGACGCTCTTGCCACCTGCGACAGCATCTGCCGCTATCCCAAGCGCCATTTCAAGCGCATGCGCCCCTTCATACGTTTCCATGAGCCAACGCTGCGCCCTGAGTTTGATGCTGAGTTAGGCGCATTCAGATCCTTCCCCTCAGGCCACACGACGCTGGGCTGGAGCTCCGCCCTGCTGCTGATGGAGATCAATCCCGAGTGTGCTGACACCATCCTCGCTCGCGGACTGATGTATGGCGAGAGTCGCGTCATCCTTGGTGCCCACTGGCAGAGCGATGTCAATGCAGGCCGTCTGGGTGCTACAGCCGCCTATGCCCGTCTTCACTCCAGCGAACGCTTCCAGGAGCAGATGCGCCTGGCTCGTCTTGAGTTCCGCTGCAAGAAGGGTATCGCCACAGCCGCCGAGCAGAAGACCTACAAGAAGATCCTCAAGAAGCGCAACAAGAAGTAAAAACATCTTATCCCATAACTCAAGATGAAGAAAACAACATTGATTTCGCTGTTCCTGTTCGTGCCACTCATGCTGGCTGTAGCTCAGGCTCAGAAGACGCCTGCCATTCCTACCCACATCGACGTCAAGGAGCGTACCATCCAAGACCTCCTCTATTTTCCCTTTACCTGCATCAATGCCTACATGCCTACCAGAGAAATTGCCTGGCAGCAAGTCATGGATACTTTTAATACTTGCGAAACCATCAATGGGTATCCAGGTCTCCATGCTGGCGAATCCTTCGATTTCACTTATCACGGTGTTCCTATAGGCATTTGTTTCTATGACTGGTATGACAACAGGACTTGGTATCTCTTTTTCTTCAATACGAAGAAAGAGGCAGACGAGTTCTATCGCCATCTCGTCAACGATGTTCAAGGTGCAGGCATCCCGCTTACCCAAGATAAGATCTACGGTGGCATGTCAAACCGCAAAAAGCCTGTGTCCATCTTCAAGTGGGTGAGTATCGATCCACCAGCCAAGGTGAAGAAAGTCAGCCCATCCAACATTGAGACCGCTGATGTCGTCGGAATGTATAAGGTGGAACTGGGTGTCATGAAAAAGAAAAACAAGTAATATTATTGGCGGAATCTTTGAAGAAATGTCACATCCTATATATCTCTATGCTATTGGGATATTAGGTTTTCTCTTACTGATGTGGATTGGTACGGTGTATTATAATAAAGGTATAAAGGAAAAATAGATATGGTTACAGTAGCATTTATAGGCACAATAAGTTTGTTGGCTCTTATTTTCTATCTTTACGACAGAAAAAGATTAAAGAGTAATTGACTCAAGAGGGTCCCCGTCGTTGCCAATATCGCCATCGACCATATACTCTCTATAACGCACATTGGGCTTGCATCACTGCAAGCCCAATGTACTCTAACTTAAACCAAAACCATTATGAAAAAGAAAACTTACTCTAACTATTTTAAACTAACGTATGAATCTTAAATCTTCGCTATGTGATTTCTCTTAACCACGATGCAAAGATACGGCGAGTTCTGGCCGATTCCAAATATTCGTGCGAAATCTTCTCCAACTTGTTGCGACGGAGTAGGAGAGATGCGACAAACCGCCTCCAAGCCCCAAAATCCTGTCGCAAAAGGTGTTTTGAATAGCCAAAGTTCTAATCCATTAACAAAATCCAGGATTTGCCAGGAATTATAAAGGGATTTAAGTACTAACTTCTTTCTAACTTAACCAGATTTGTCCAGCAAAACTTGTTTGAATGAAATAAATACATTATCTTTGCAACAAATTCCTAGAACTATGGAGATTGGACTGTACGAGCAAATTATTAATCAGTTGTTTGAGGTCAAACTTGAGCAATTAGATTCAAATAAATATTATGTTGGCAAAAAGAAGATAGACGCTTCAAATGTTGCCAAATATCTGAGCAGATATCTTTATGGTTTGTTTGAACAAGTGTTTTCTCAGTTGAATCAAGACGATGCAACAGTTGAGAAAGCTATATCATTAGCCAATAATATTATCAAGAACCTGTCTCGCGATTTCTATCTTGATGATAAAGATTTGATATCAGCCAAATCCGAGATTCTTACCGCCGTTATCGATAAGACCAAGTGCGATTTTCCAGATATAGCTGAGCGATTAAAGGAGATAACCCCCATCACCTCACTTGTCAACAGTTCACTGTTTACAGGTTCCAGCAAGCAAGTGACGATGGAGAGCGAGCTTAAGCGAGAAATACAATCTGCCGACGAGATTTGTCTCTTGGTGTCGTTTATTAAAAAGACTGGTCTGAATCTTATCTACGAACGCCTCAGGAGTTTCACGGGAAGTGGCAAGCGCCTGAGGATTATTACGACAACCTACATGGGAGCCACAGACTTTCATGCCGTGAAGAAACTGGCAGAGTTGAAAAACACAGAGATAAAGATTTCATATAATTCTGAGGTTGATCGCTTGCATGCTAAGTCGTATCTGTTCCTTCGTAACACGGGCTTCCATACAGCCTACATAGGCTCTTCCAATCTCTCAGAAGCTGCTTTGACATCCGGCTTGGAGTGGAACGTGAAAGTGACTCAAGCTGAGCTGCCACATATTATAAAAGAGGTAAGACACACTTTCGAGTCGTATTGGGGCGACCCGCTTTTTGAGACGTTTTGTGCAGGACGTGATGACGAACGTCTGAAAACAGCTTTAGCAGGCACAAGCGAGACTCCAGGAATCGACTATAGTGTACTCGACCTGATAAAAGCCCACGACTATCAAGATGCTGTGCTTGAAAAGTTAAGGATGGAGCGCGAGGTTTTTGGCCATTATCGCAACCTTGTCGTTGCAGCAACAGGCACAGGTAAGACTGTCATTGCTGCCTTTGATTACAAAAACTTCAAAACCCAAAACGAGCGAGCCAACTTCTTGTTTATAGCCCATAGGGAAGAAATCCTCAAGCAGTCCATAAAGACTTTCAGAACAGTCCTAGAGGATGAGAATTTCGGTGACCTGTGGTATGGTGGGGTAGAACCCTCATCGTTTGAGCATTTGTTTGCGTCGAAAGACCTACTCAATAATCGTCTAGACGATTTGAAATTGGCAGACGATTTCTTCGACTATATTATTTTCGACGAAGTACATCATATCGCAGCAGATTCTTATCGCAAGATTTTGGCACGTTTTAAACCCAAAATACTCTTAGGATTGACGGCAACGCCAGAACGAATGGATGGCGAGGATATCACCCAAGATTTTGATGGGCGTATCTCTGCGGAAATCCGTCTCGACGATGCTCTCAACAATAGCCTTCTAGCACCTTTCCACTATTATGGAATCACCGATAGTGTCGACTTGAGCGTAGTAAGATGGCAAGGTGGAAAATATGTTGCCTCAGACCTGTCTAATATCTATACCTCCAACGACTTGCGCACAGGCCTTATCCTACACAAGATTGAAGAATACCTTCCTGATTACAACAATGCTCGTGCATTATGTTTCTGCGTCGATGTCAATCATGCCCTGAACTTGCAAGCCAAGTTCCAACTGGCAGGTCTCAAATCAGGCTATTTGGTAAGCGATAATGCCTCTGAACGTGCTAAATGGAGCCGATATCTGAAAGAGAAGAAAATCAATTTCCTCTTTGTCGTCGATATGTTCAATGAAGGCGTTGATATACCTGAAGTTGACACCATTCTCTTCCTTCGCCCCACAGAGAGTCTTACCGTCTTTCTGCAGCAGTTTGGACGAGGACTTCGTAAATCCGAAGGAAAGCAGTTTGTCACCATCCTCGACTTCGTGGGACATTGCAATAAAGAGTTTAACTATACCGATCGCTTTCGTCGCCTCATGGGGCGCACATCTATGAGCGTAGCCGAAGAGGTAGAAAAAGATTTCCCACACCTTCCACTCAACTGCCACATCACCTTAGAGAGCAAGGCCAAGGACTATATATTGGAGAATATCCGCGCCTCTATCAGTTCCTTCCGCAAAACGAAGGTAGAAAATTGGGTTAGGACATTTCGAAACGATTTCGACAAACCTCTTACGCTTACCAATTTCTTGACGCTGCACCAGATACCGATAGAGAAGTTCTATAAGGCTTTCAGTTGGAATTCACTGATGGCCCAAACTGGTCAGCGCCATAAAAGTTCACGTTTCGACCTACAACTGCGTCGTGCCGTTTTTAAGAAGTGGTTATCCACCGACTCGTTCTCCTATTTTTCTTTCATACAGCAAATGGCTCATAAGCGCATGAAAGTCAATGTCGAACAGCTGAATAATGTTGATCGCTCGATGGCCCTGATGTTATATTACGACCTCTTCCTTGAAGCTGGCCAATACGTGTCATTACAAGGCATGTTCAACGACTTATCAACAGACAATTTCTTCTGCGAAGAATTAGAAGAAGTGATGGCGTTGCTGAAAAATCGTTGTGAGGCTTATGAGAAACCCGACAATTCTGTGCTTCTTAACTTCCCTCTGAAATTACATGGTGTTTACACCAAAGACCAGATATTCGTTGCAATTGGAACTTCTACGCTCGATCGAAAGTCATCCAATCGCGAAGGGGTAGAACGAAATAAACGTCTAAACATAGAGGCGATGTATGTTGATGTCATCAAGGACCGTGAAGAAGGCTCGAATACCAATTACAATGACTTCGCCATTAATGAGTTTCTTTTCAATTGGGAAACCCAGAATAAGGTAAGTCCGGAATCTCCAGCTGGTAAGAACTATATCAATCAAACCCAAACGATGCTGCTCTTTGTACGCCAACAAGCCACCTTCCCAGAAGATAAAGGGCGCACGATGGGATACACCTATCTGGGTGAAGTGAAACTTGTCAGATACCAAGGTTCTCGTCCGATGGAGATAGTTTGGAAGTTAAATACCCCCATGCCCGCTTCCTTCTTGAAGATAGCCAAGCATAGGGCCATAGGATAATCAATATTATAAATCATAAAAACGAAAATGAAGCAGATAGAAGTCGTTGCGGCGATCATCCGCAAGGGAGACAAGATATTCGCCACACAGCGAGGATATGGCGACTATAAGGACAGCTGGGAGTTCCCAGGCGGCAAGATGGAGGCGGGTGAGACGCCCGAAGAGGCCCTGAGGCGTGAGATCTGGGAAGAGCTGGAGACGCGGATAACGGTAGATGGCCTGTTGCATACCGTCGAATGGGACTATCCCCAGTTCCACCTGACGATGCATTGCTACTGGTGCCACATCGAGAGCGGCAGTCTGACGCTGAAGGAGCACGAAGCCGCCCGTTGGCTTGCCAAGGGAGAGCTCGGGAACGTCGCCTGGCTTCCTGCCGACCTCACGCTCCTGCCAGCCATTCAGGCAGCCCTATAACGCACATAAGGCCCGCATCCCTGCGAGCCTTATGCACATTTCTTAACTAAAAACAAACCAATATGAAAAAACTAACCTATTATATTTATGCAACTAACGTATGAATCTTAAATCTTCGCGGTGTGATTTCTCTTAACCACGATGCAAAGTTACGGCGATTTCTGGCCGATTCCAAATATTCGTGCGAAAACTTCTCCGACTTGTTGCGACGGAGTGGGAGAGATGCGACAAAACGCCTCCAAGCCCCAAAATCCTGTCGCAAGCAAAATAAAATTTGGTGGATACCGGACAATATCTCGTCAAGATGGTGAGATAATATCATTTTTTTTTGCAATTTATTTGGCAGTATCAAAAGTTTTTCTTATTTTTGCAGCGAAAATAACGATAAATCTATGTCCATCGCGAGATATACATTGATTTGTTCTTCAAAATCAGCCCACCGTGAGGTGCGTCATAGTACAAATAAAAGGTTAATAGATTGTTTGGGACTCCATTTGGAGTCCCTTTTTTGTTTTCTACCTACAAAAGCGTCCTGGAAATAAAACTCCAGAACGCTTTTCTTTTGTTTAGTACCCCATACAAGAGGTCGTTCCCATCGCCGTCAGTATCGCCGTCGCAATCGATGCAGGCAATACTTCCTGAACACGCTAACTAGTAATACCAAAGGTCAACGTTTTCATCTGAGTAAGATTATATAATAGAAAAGCAGAAGTCGATCTGACTTCTGCTTCTCTATTTTGAAATAATTTGTAAAACTGTCCGTTGATTAGTCTTCAAACCTTTTCCTTTTTTTCTTGCCACCGCCGCCGCCGTTTACAGACTGCAACTCTTCCTCTTTCAGAGCGCGTGGGCTCTCTTCTTCATTCTTCTTTACCATAATCTTAGAATTTTTAAATGTTAAACAATTTTTTTCTTCTCTTGTCGCTTAAATGTTGTTTGTTCTGATCGACGGTGCAAAGATAAGAAGTTTTTTTTAATTTCCAAGAAATTTCCCGATTTTTTTTCTTGTACCAAACAGTTGCGATTTGTTCTAATTCACCTTCATCATAAATGTTGTTGATGTGAAGGCTGATGTTCTGAACGGTGGAAGACGTCGGAGACGTAAATAGAAGAATACCAGTCCGTAGGTAGAATAGTAATTCTATCCACCAACAACAAAGCGTCCTGGAATCAAACTCCAGAACGCTTTTCTTTTGTTTAGTACCCCATGCATGAGGTCGTTCCCATCGCCGTCAGAATCGCCGTCGCAATAGAGGCGATAATCTGCACAACCCACTTAAAAGTTTCCTTCTTCGTCATAATCGGTTAATAGATTTAATGGTTCTTGCTCTGGCAAGCGTCTCCTTACGTCGCCGAGCGAATAGATTGTTAATTAATTTTACTTATCTCCGATTAGACTCCGTTTTGCGATTTCCCTAGGAAACACGTGCCCGCGCGCTTGGCAATTTTTGTCGCCCAGTTAGGCCGCAAATTTCATCTTTTTTCGTTGACAATGCAAAGGTACGAAATTTTCAGATGCAAAACAATAGTTGCCGGCAATTATTTTCGATTTATTTCAAATGTTAGAATGACGAACGAAGCAAGAGCAGAGCCAAACTTGTTTGAGCTATGCCTTGCAAGGAGGAATTCGACGAAGTCAAATGACGGGACAAAGGGACAATGGGACAAAGGGACATTTGTGTTTTCGATTTTTCAATTCGGACAAAAATGGCCTATTAAAATTATTATATATATTATTAATATATATATTAATAATATATATAATAATTCATATAATAACATTTGTCGTCCTACCACACTCATTCCTGACAATGCAAAAACCATTTGTCCCAATGTCCCTTTGTCCCAATGTCCCATTTTTTTTGTACTACCCTAGAAAAAGTTGAATGTTTTTCACCTTAACCCTGCCATAGGTTGAATGCCTGTTTGGTACCTTAATCCTTATCCCTGGCAGAAGTTGAATGATTTTCTCTTAACCCTTGTTTGTGTTGAATAGGCTCCG
>OCTX012198774.1_pt1 | contig 10148 bp, 6 predicted proteins | sample 1539691 | NCBI WGS metagenome assembly OCTX01 (sample SAMN02144231, study PRJEB22623) | gut metagenome | biome: sheep rumen | host: Ovis aries | place: New Zealand | reverse complement strand
GATCACGTCGTACCACGGGGAGTTGTACAGGTAGTTCACAGACTGCTCTACCTGCTGATCATTCTGGTAGTAATTGGCCGTGGTGTAGCTATCCTCGGCGGGACGGTCCAGGAACTTTCCGCAGGAGACGGCGCCAAAGGCAATAACAGCGGCCAGGGAGATATATTTCAAAGTATTTTTCATGGTCTTATCCTCCTTGCTTTAGAAAGTGATGTTAACTCCAAAGGAGCAGGTCATAGGAGAAGGATAACGTCCATTATCCACACCGAAGGTGAGACCGCTGGAGTCCTGGGTGGAAGCACCCACTTCCGGGTCATAGCCCATGTACTTGGTGAAGGTGTAGAGGTTCTGGATGTTCATATAGAGGCGAATGTTATCAATCTTGGCCTTGGAGAGCAGGCTCTTGGGGAAGGTGTAGCCAAGGGTGATGTTCTTGATTCGCAGGTAGGAGCCGTCTTCAATATAACGGTCGCTGAGGCGGTCGTTGTCGTTGGGGTCGGCCAAGGTGGGACGGGGAGTCTTGGTATCGGCATTGGCCACGCGGACGTTGGTCACGTCATCCAGCCAGGGCTTGGAAGCGTCGATGGCCTCCAGGCGGGCGCGGCTGGCAATGCTGTTGTGCTGGTTCACCCAGACGCTGTTCATGTGCACCAGGCCGTTGTAACCCTGGCCCATCATGTTGTAGTTGAGCACCTTGTTACCCACAGAACCATTCAGGAAGATGGTGAGGTCTACGTTCTTGTAACGGAAGGTATTGGTCCAACCGAAGGTGAACTTGGGCAGCGGGGAACCAATGTTGGTACGGTCCAGTTCATTGATCTTGCCATCTCCGTTCACATCTGCGAACTTGAGGTCTCCGGGCCATACGGTGGTATTGCGGTTGAATACGCCGTCCTCGGGGAACTTCTCGGCCTTCGGGGAATTCATAATGTCATCGAAATCCTTGTACACACCCACGACCTTGTAGCCGTAGAAGTTATACAGGGACTGGCCGATTTCCGTCACGGACACGATATCGTTCCACTGGCCGTAACCTACGAGCTGGGCGTTGGCACTGCCGTCCAGGGCGATGAGCTTGTTCTGGTTGAAGGAAATCTGGAAGTTGGAATCCCAGTTGAAGTCCTTGACATCCACAGGATGGGTGTCCAGGGTGATTTCCAGACCGCGGTTGCGGATGGTACCGTAGTTACCCTTCGGGGCGGCCAGGGCGGAAGAACCGTTACCCTGGGTACCCATATAGGAAGGAAGGGTCATGGACATCAGCATATCGGAAGAAATCTTCTGATACACATCCACGGTAAGGTTCAGGCGGTTCTGGAAGAAGCTCAGATCCAGGCCGATGTTGGTCTGCTGTTGTTTCTCCCAGTGGATACCGGTATTGGAGATGTTGGCAGGACGCTGGCTGTCACCGAGGGCACTGGGCATCTTGCTCATGCCGGACTCCCAGGCACCGGCGCCGATGTTGGCGTTACCGGTCTGGCCCCAGCCGATACGGATCTTACCGTCATTGAGGACGTTCTTGTTGGTGAAGAACTTCTCGTTGGTGAAGCGCCAGCTACCGGCTACGGAGTGGAAGCCTGCCCAACGGTTATCCGGACCGAAGTTGGAAGAACCATCGTAACGGAAGGTGTACGTGAGGAGGTAACGGTTGTCGTAGTTGTACGTCTCACGGGTGAAGAAGGAAGCCATGGAGCTGGAACCGAAGCCGCCGCTGAGGGTGGGAGTGCCGGTTGCCAGGCGGATGTTGTGGATCTCATCGGAGGGGAGGTCCGTATTGGCTCCGCTCAGATAGCTCCAGCGGGATTCCCAGGCTTCCTGACCCACCATGGCGGTGATGCTGTGCTTGCCGAAGGTATTGGCATAGGTGAGGTAGTTCTTCACAGACCAGTAAGTGCTGGAATTGCGCTGCTGGCTGATGGAGTTGCTACCCTGTTGGAAAGTACCCAGGGAGATCTTGGGTTTGTAGGTATCGGCCTGCGAAGCGCTGATATCGAAACCCAGTTCCGTGCGGAATACCAGGTGCTTGATGGGGGTGAGTTCGGCGTAGATGTTACCGGTGAGCTTCTGACGCTTCAGGGTATTCTCATTGTACATAGCCAGGGCCACCGGGTTCTTGGTGGTGTAGCCTTCACGAACTACCGTGGAATAATTGCCGTCCAGGTCGTAAACCGGGATGTCCGGCAGGGAGGACAGGGAGTAGAAGATAACACCTTCCTGACCGTCGGCCAGTTTCAGGTTATCGTTGGTGACTGCATAAGTGGCATTCACACCCAGTTTGAACCATTCCTTGAGCTGGGCGTCCAGATTGGTACGGAAGCTCAGACGGTTGAAGTTGGAACCGATGATGGTACCTTCCTGGTTCATATAGGAACCGGAAACATAGTACTGTACCTTCTCGGAACCGCCCTGGGCGCTTACCTGATGCTGGTGCTGGATGGCGGTGCGGAACACCTCATCCTGCCAGTTGGTACCCTTGCCCAGGATGGAAGGATCTGTATAAAGGGGATTGGCCTCCACCTCACCGAGAGCGACCATATCGTTGTAGTACTCGGCGAACTGGCGCAGGTTCATCATATTGATGCGGCTGTTCTGACGGGAAACGGCAAACATACCGTCGTAGGAGAACTTGGCATCGCCGGCCTTACCGTGCTTGGTGGTGATGAGAACCACACCGTTAGCACCCTGGGCACCGTAGATGGCCGTTGCAGAAGCATCCTTGAGGATTTCCATGCTCACGATATCGGCCGGGTTGATGGTGGACAGCGGGGAGATGGTAGATACCTTACCGTTACCCAGAGCGTCACCCAGACCGAAGTCTGCACCGGAATTACCGCCACCCTGAACAATCACGCCGTCAATGACGTACAGAGGTTCAGCGTTGGCGTTCACCGTGGCTTGACCGCGAACGCGGATAGAGGAGCTGGAACCCGGAGCACCGGAAGTCTGCACAGCGCTCACACCGGCGGCGCGGCCCTGCAGGGACTGGTCCAGGTTGGTGATGATGGAGCCCTTCAGGTCTTCCTCCTTCATGGAAACGGAAGAACCGGAGAGGTCACTCCTCTTCATAGTACCGTAACCCACGACGACAACTTCGTCGAGGAATTCGGCATCCTCTTTCAGGAGGACGTTGATGACAGACTGACTGCCCACAACGATCTCCTGCGTTGCATAGCCGATGGAAGAGAACACGAGCGTAGCGCCGGGCTTCACCGTGATCACGTAGTTTCCATCCATGTCTGTGATGACACCATTGTTGGTGCCCTTCTCCATGACACTGACTCCGATCGCCGGTCCCAGATCGTCGGAAACCTTACCCGTCACCTTGTTCTGTGCGAACAGGGCGGTGGTGGCGAGGAGCGCCAGCATGAAGGTCACAAATTTTTGTTTCATGCTACTTGATTTGTTAGTTAATGTTAATATTGGTTTAGATTTGATATAGCTTCCTTGATAACATCTATGGTATAGTCCGTGATGTATACACCATTCAGACCCTGGGCCTCCTGGGCCGGGTCTCCGGTGTAAGGGTCTCCGTGCTCCCACTGGGTGTGGACGGGATCGGCAAAACCGCTCCAGCCCCAGAAATTGACACCCTGGAGCATAGCGCCCACCTGGGAGAACACATATGCATAATAGGTATCGCGCGCACGCGTGGAGGCTTCGCGGGAAGGGCTGAAGCCGTCCCGGGGGAAGCCGAATTCTTCCAGCACGACGGGCTGTCCCAGTTTGCCGGCCAGCTGGTGATGCAGAGCGATATACTCTCCCGTCTTTTCGATGGCCGAAGGAAGATCTTCCGTGAGGCTTTCGGCCCTGGCCCAGCTCCAGTTGTAGGGCCAGATGTGAATGGTCATATAATCCACGCCGGGGATGCGGCATACCCGCTCCAGCAGTTCTTCGCTCATCTCGCAGCCCCAGACGCCCTCGCTACCGGTAGAAAGCAGGTGATTGGGATCCAGCTGCTTGATGATACGGGCGCTTTCCGTGAGCCAGCCGATGAAGCCGTCCTGTACCTCTTTTTCCGAAGAGAAGCAGCGGGGCTCGTTGCCGATCTGCCAGGCAAAGATGGCGGGATCCTCTTTGTAAGGCTTGCCGGTGAGGCTGTTGGTGCGGCCCACAATGGCCTTGACGTGATTATAGAAAAGTTCCTGGGCCGGGGCGCAGGTTTGGAAGCGGGCCATCTGCTGCATAAAGGGAACATACCCGTCAATAAGGGGAATGAGGGCTTTCTCACCGGTGGCCCATTCCATATACTGGCCATAGCCGCCGCTCCATTCCCAGGAGTTGTTCAGATAAAGGACGGCCTGCATATCCCTTTTGCCCAGTTCTACCAGGAAACGGTCCAGGCCCACCAGCAGGGCTTCGTCGTATACGCCGGGTTCTTTCTCCAGGGTGGGTTCCACGCGGGAGAAGACGCCATCCGCTCCCTGCGCGCCCACCAGCACGCGAAGATTGGTGAGGCCGAGGGCCTTGAGGGTATCCAGTTCCATGGTAAGACGCCCGAAATCACCGCTTTCCGTGTCTGACGCCAGGATGGGGCCATACCAAAAATTGGTGCCGATATAAGTATAAGGCTTACCCCCACGCATGAACTGACCGTCCTGCACGGTGACAAAAGAAGGTTTTTGGGAACAACTGAGGGCAACCAGGGCCGCGAAGGCCCATCCTGCCAGTTTTGGTGTTATTTTCATTATGTTGGCCGACATAAATAATGTTACAGTGCAAAATTACACTTTATACGTCAGCACAAAAAATGTAAAAATAACCAAATATGATACTATTTTGACAATCCTCTTATCCGAGGATTACACGTATACCCGGTTCTTGGTGAACAGGGCCCTGAAATCCCGGGGCGTGTAACCACGACGGGATTTGAAAATGCGGTTGAAATTGGACAGATTGTTAAAACCGCACGCATAGCAGATTTCCGAGATGCTGGTGGTGGTATCTACCAGCAGACGAGCGGCGTTTCCCAGGCGGATATCAATGATATAACTGGACAGGGTGCGGGTGGTATGCTGCCTGAAAAAACGGCTGAAGGCGCTGGGTACCATTCCCACCAGGGCGGCCAGGTCTTCCAGACGAAGATCTTCCGCATAATGGTTGGAAATGTATTCCTTAACCTTGGCTATCCGCCGGCTTTCCCGGTCTGCCCTTACATCGGCAAAAGAAGAGGAAGCCAGCGTCCGGGCATCCTTGTCCTGCGACAGCTCATAGAAGATCTTGAGCATCACCAGGAACTGCTCAAAACGGTCTTCCATCCTGGCCAGCCCGTCCAGGTAATTGTATACCCGCATGATGGCCGTCATGGAAAATGCAACACCCAGTTTTGCTTTTTGAAACATCTTCCGGATGGAAGCGAACTGGGTGCGGTCCAGCAGTCTTTCGTCCAGCAGAGAATCCGAGAACTGGATGGTAATTTCCCGCACGTCCGGCTCCATGCAGTCTCCCTGTTGCCATGCGTGTTCCAGACCGTTTCCGGTGACCAGAACCAGATCGTATGCTCCTATTTCTTCTATGCTGTCCCCCACCACGCGATGCACACCCGTGCCGTGCTCCACGAAGTTGAGTTCGAACTCCTGGTGCGAGTGGATGGGGTAAAGGAATTCGCTCTTGTGACGCTCTACAATATAAAAGCAGTCCTTGTCCGTAATAGGAGGTGTCTCACGTAGGACTCTTGCCATAAAGTGATACTTTTTAAACCTACTTTTAATAGGCTGCCGCCTGCCGGGAGATACTCAACTGCTGGATCCGGTAGGTATCTTGCCCGTTGGAAGTGGCATAAATGGTAACTTGGAAAAGTTCTCCTCCGGCATTCAGCAGGCCGATGAGGTATTTCTTGTTGGCCTCCGAGGCCCGGTGCGTCACCTGGAAGGAACGGGGCGTGTTGGAGGCGAAGAAACTGCGGAGGATTTCCCGTGCCTGTTTCTTGGAACAGTTGCGGGATGTGGACAGGACGGTTACGTCCAGATTGTCTGCAAACCAGCTGGAAAGGGACACCACGTCTCCGGCCGCCAGATACTTGGTGATGGAGGAAAATACGGAGAATTCTCCCTGCGGCTGGGTGCGCGGAATGGAAGTGGATACAAACTGGGACTGCGCGGCAGCGCTCAGACACAGCAGCAGCGCAACCGTTACGGCAACCGTATGCAGAAGTTTGGACATCGGCCTGTATACTTGCAAATTCCGCGCCGAATCGCTACATTTGTGCAGATATGGAAATTAAACTCATTACGGTAGGAAAGACGGATGTCAAGTGGGTAAAAGAAGGCCTGGACCTATACGGTTCCCGGCTGCGCCACTACGTGTCCTTTACCGTAACGGAGATTCCGGAACTCAAGAAAGTATCGGCCCTCACCCAGGCCCAGATCAAGGAAAAAGAGGGAGAACTCATCCTCCGGCTGGTGGGCCCGCAGGACATCCTGGTCCTGCTGGACGAGCACGGCCATGAGTACCGCTCGCTGGAATTTGCAGACCACCTGCAAAAGCTCCTCTCCCGCGGGGCCAAGAGCCTGGTCTTTGTGATCGGCGGCGCGTACGGCTTCTCAGACGCCGTCTACGGGCGCTCCAACGAGAAGATATCCCTCTCCCGGATGACGTTTTCCCACCAGATGGTTCGCACGATTTTTGCGGAGCAGCTGTACCGGGCTTTCACCATCCTGAAGGGAGAGCCCTATCACCATGAATAGAAAACGGCTCATACGGCAATCTCTGGCGGCTGCGCTGATGGTGGCGGCCGTGGTTACCTATATTATATCGGCCCTGGTGGGAACCGGAAGGTCGGACGTTACTTCCGCCGCCCGGGAAATGAGCCGAAAGGTGGAAGTGAGGATGGCCCTGCTGGATGCCTATATCAACCAGGCCCTGCAGGAAGACCCCACCGCCTGGCTGGATCTTCCGGGCCTGCCGGAAGACATGGTGGTATACCGCTACGTGGAGGATTCCCTCCAGAGCTGGGCCAACCAGTTCCCCTTGAGAAACGATGACATCCACATCCGCACGCTGGTGCAGCGGCTCGGAGATGCCCGAACCTCGCTGGCCTCGCCCCTGAGTGACGCCTCCTCCCAGCCCGGTTTCGCCAATTTCGGCCCCAAATGGTTCCTGGTGAAAGCCGTGGAAGGCACAGACTGCAAGGTGGTGGCCGGTCTGGAGATAGTGAATGAGCTCAGTGCCGGAGCGCAGGGAGGCGTGAACCGCCATTTCCGCGTCAATGAAAGATACACCGTAAGACCCCTTTCCACAGGCACCGGTGCCCCTGTCCGCATCCAGGGGAAGCCTCTTTTCCTGTTGGCCGATGAAACCCTGGCAGAACCTTCGGGAACGCATTCGGCCCTTCTGTGGGTGGCTGTCGGCCTTTTTCTGGCCGGCCTGATTCTTCTGCTGAGCGTGCATCCCACCATCCCCTGGCTGCTGGGCATTCTCGCGTGCCAGCTGGCGGTACTGGCCTGGCTGTATATACGCGGGCCGCACCTGTTCCAGGACAAGCAGCTGTTCTCTCCCCTCCTGTATGCAGACGGTCCCCTGCTGTATTCCCTGGGCGCCGTCATCCTGCTGAACCTGGCCATCAACCTGGTGGTGATGGACCTGTACCTCGTGCGCTGGACCCTCCTCAAGCAGCTGAGCCGACAGAACTCCCGCCCCCTGCAATGGGTGCTTTTCGCCGTTCTGTGCCTTCTGCTGGCCGCCATCGTCACGTACCTGCACCTTACGTTCAAGAGCATCCTCATCAACTCCAGCATCAACCTGGAACTGTATAAGGTATTTCTGCTCACCCGCTTCACCGCCCTGGTATACCTGTCCTTCCTGCTGCTGTCCATTACCATTCCGGTGCTGCTACAGATCCTCTCGCCCTTTGTCCGGTCGCTCCTGGACATCCGCTACGATATGTTCACCCCTGTCGGGCGGCTTTTGTATGCCGTCTGCATCGGCGTATACTTTGTAGTGGCCTCCTCTACCCTGGGCTTCAGCAAGGAGCAGAAGAGAATTGATGTCTGGGCGGCCCGCCTGGCGATGGACCGGGATATCGCCCTGGAAATCCAGCTGCGGAGCGTAGAAGGAGCCATTGCCTCAGACCCGATGATCGGGGCCCTTTCGGCCATCAACGGCAGTGCCGATATCATCCGAAGCCGCCTCACCAGCGCCTTTATGGGCCGCATCTCCCAGGACTACGACATCACCGTCGTGCTCCCCGGGGCCAACTCCAGCATCAATGCCCTCTTCCAGGAGCGCATCCGAAGCGGCACCCGGCTGGGAGACAATTCCCATTTCTTCTACAACAGCCTGGGAGGAGGGCGCACCTCCTACACCGGCCTTTTCTCCTATTATGTAGAAGGAAACGGGTCCAGCCTGGTGCTCATCAGCGTGGAATCCAAGCACAACCGGGAAGACAGGGGGTACCTCAGCCTGCTGGGCATCTCGGATCCGGGCCGGATAACCCTCCCCTCCGTCTATTCCTGGGCCAAATACAACACGGAAAAACTGGTGCAGTACAAGGGCACTTATGCGTATCCCACCGTCTATTCCGGCAAACTGAAACGGCTGGCCCTGCAGCACAAAAGCGGGCACGTAGACCTGGAGGGCTGGTGCCACTTTGTCCGCAATGTCTCCGAGGAGGAAGTCATCATCATCTCCCGTCCCCAGACGGAGTGGCTGTACTATGTGGTGGAGGCCTTCCTCTTCGCCATCCTGGCCTTCGGCCTCCTCGCCTGGATCTCCTGGAGAAAGAGAAACACCACGGGCCGACGTTACTTCCAGAGCCGCATTTCCCTGGTCGTGTACACTTCCCTGCTGGTAACGCTGGTGGCTATGGCCGTATTCAGCGTGTGGTTTGTTTACAAGCGCAACAGCTCCGATATGAACAGCATCATGACCTCCCGCATCAATGCCCTTCAGAGCATGTTGCAGGAGCATCTGCGCCTGGTAGAAAACACCGAGCAGCTCACCACCAGCCAGAATCTGGCCGCCGTGGAGGGCGTGGGCAACAACCTTCGCTGCGACATCACCCTGTTTGACATAGCCGGCCGCGTGGTGATGAGCACCACGCCCGAAGTGTACGACCGCATGATCCTGGGCCATCGCCTGGACGACCACGCCTTCAACAACATCTGCTACGCCCACAAACGCTTCTACATGCAGCGGGAAAGGGTGAGCCGCCGCAGTTTCTACGCCTTGTACGCCCCTGTATTCAACAGCAGCGGCAATATGATAGCCATCGTGTCCTCCCCCTTCACGGAGTCCTCACAGGACTTCGAGACGGAGGTTATCCTGCACGTGGCCACGGTCATCACCATTTTCCTGCTGCTGCTGCTCATTTCCCGCTTCATCACCTTCGTGATGATCAGCCGCCTGTTCCGTCCCCTGACAGCCCTCAGCCGCAAGATGACGGTGAGCGACGTGGACCACCTGGAGCCCCTGGTATACGACGGGGACGACGAGATTACCCCGCTGGTAGAGGCCTACAACCGGATGGTGCAGGTACTGGGAGAAAGTTCCCGCCGCCTGGCGCAGGTGGAAAGGGACAAGGCCTGGACGGATATGGCCCGAAGGGTGGCGCACGATCTGAAGAATCCTCTCACGCCCATCAAACTGCAGCTCCAGATGCTGATGAGGATGAAAGACTCCGGCAACCCCGCCTGGCAGGAGCGCTTTGACGAGGTGGCTTCCACCGTCCTGTATCACGTAGACCTGCTGGCCGATTCGGCCGACCAGTTCTCCACCTTCGCCAAGATGTACGACCAGAAGGCCGAAAGGATAGACCTGGACGCCCTGGTGCGCCAGGAGGTGGATCTCTTCGATTCACGGGACGATGTAAGCATAGAATACTTCGGCCTGGAAGGGGCTTTCGTGAACGCTCCCCGTCCCCAGCTCACCCGCGTGGTGGTGAACCTCATCACCAATGCCATCCAGGCGGTGGATGATGTAGCCGGAGAGCGGCGGCTGCTGGTTTTCGTGCGCAATGCCGCCGAAGACGGCTTTTACGATGTGGTGGTGGAAGACAACGGCCCCGGTGTTTCCGAACAGAACCAGGACAAGATCTTCACCCCGGACTTCACCACCAAGACCAGCGGCAGCGGTCTGGGCCTGGCCATCTGCAAACGAATCGTGGAGCACTGCGGCGGCACCATCTCCTACTCCCGCTCCTTCACCCTGGGCGG
>OCTX012272995.1_pt1 | contig 10150 bp, 5 predicted proteins | sample 1539691 | NCBI WGS metagenome assembly OCTX01 (sample SAMN02144231, study PRJEB22623) | gut metagenome | biome: sheep rumen | host: Ovis aries | place: New Zealand | reverse complement strand
ATCCACCTCGCCAAGATGCTGCCTTACCGTAAGCAGTTTGCCCTCGCTCACCGGAATATCGGGCATCAGAAACGAAGCATGACGATCCGCAAGGCTCTTGTCGACAAAAACCGCAGGCAGCCTATTGGCAAGCGCCACAAAACCGCTGTAGGCCGATTGATGTTCGGTGAACATCGGATCACAACACAACAGCTCATGCCACAATGCAATGGAATGCCTCATCCGCTGTCGTTGTATGAATTGTTTTAGGGTGCACCGACGCGGCTTTGAACTGTTGTGCGCAGTCCGTACTACTGTTTTCCCCTGTTTCTCATAGACGGTTATTCCCGATTGTGGCATTCTCCCAATCAGCAAAATACCTTTGGCGTTTTTCTTTCCCATGGCAGTTTCGTTTTAGTCAAGTGGCAGCCTCGGAGCAACCTCGTAGTTGCGCCCTCTTTTACTCTATTCTTTCAGTTCTGTTATTCGTCTGTTATTCGATTTAATATCGAAGAACAATCGAATAACAATGCAATAATAATAGAGCATTTAATATGTTTGATAAGGCGCAACTCCGAAGCAATTCCTTGCCTGCTTCTATGTTGTCGGATTGCAAATATAGAAACTTTTGGCGGAAAATTCAAAAAAACAAGCGAAAATAAAGCGAAGCGACTCCATATTTACGGGTCGCTCATTTCCCACAGCAAATCATCCATGTTGTCGCTTTCATAATAAATCCTTTAAGATCGTATGATTTGCAACTTTTTGCCAAACTCACTTTCGTTTATATGTTTGATAAGACTTTCCACCTCCACTTCATGCCACATTTTGAGCATTGTGACTTCTGTACCATTAACATTAAAATGGTGTCCAATACGAGAATCCGGCTTGTAAAAATCCCAATTAGCTTGCACCTCTCCTTCTAACTTATCATCATATTCATATTTTCCATCCGATCTATATTTATAAATGAGTTGTTTAAACCATTTCCCCCTCTCATAATAGCTGTTAATTTCCCGAGGAAAAGCTTCATTCAATTTTTTTAGAACTTGTTCAGAGTCACCGGTCAACTCACTCCTATTTTCTGTTGCCCATAACTTCACGATAGCAAAAGCTGTAGCAGTGTAACCCATATTAGCGCCAATACATTTGTTATCATAGAATATTGTGTATTTAGTTCTATCTTTCTTGTCCAGATAATTGAAGAAACATTCTATCTTTTTCCTCTCTTCCTCTTTGATGGCATTCATAAAAGCAAAGATAAAATTGCCATTTTCCTCATAAAAAGACCTTAAAAGATTACCTTCTTCCGAAGTTGAAGAAAAGCCTAATTCTAACCCTTTTTCTTCCCCTTTTGTCACAATGCCGTTTTCCCTCGCTAAAGAAGTAATACTAGAATAGCGGATTCCCTTTCTAAACAATAGGCTATCATCTAACTCACTATATACCTTTTCATCGTAGCCAGCGTATTTGTCAACCAACCAAGGGTCACTTTTATCATCACTCATAATGCTAAATAGACCCTTGACATAAAGCATCTTCAATAATTCCAATCTTGGCTGGTGATCGTAATAGGTTCCGTCTATTATCCAAAAATTTGTTGTCGTATTATTGTCAGTTAAGGTACTTGCCATTATAGAGTCAAGTATCAAGTCTCTATATTTCCCCCATAATTTTGTAATGGTATCAGAAGTCTCTTGACTAATTGCAATACAAGACTGTTCATTGAAATCTTCGATATTTGGAAACATCAGTTCATTCTTAAACTCTTCCAAGAAGAAACGGTTTCGAGTTGTTAAAGAAGGTGAACTGAGCAATGGAATAACAATTCCATCAAGAATATCCTGGTAATTAATTTGAACAAAGTGATCGTCTTCTCGTAAAATCCGTATTTTGTTTTTCCTCTTTTTTTCTTTGTTATATTGACATTGCTCTTCTTTGAGTTTCTCGAAATTCGAAAGCCTATGAGAGACAAGTGGCGTCAGATAAGTATAGATTTGACAAATATCCTTTGTGTCAGTACGGTGAGTGCCAATATAATAGCGTGTAGTTTGGGGTTTGTCAAAGTATGCGGTTTTCAAATTATTTGGAATATTTTTCTTTGCTGCATTTGCTCCACCCTCAGTTGAGTCTATTTTGTTCTCAATAATAATTTGTAGTTTTTTAGAAACACCATCTAATTCAACATTGCACTCAATAAAGATATCAATGCGGTCTTGACAATATGTCTTAATACCTTCGAGGATTTCTTTGTCGGTATCGTTCCGATACCCAATGGCTTCTTCGGCTAACAAGCTAACTTGTTTTTCCGTCTCCACATGGACATTACTTATTTTTATCTTACGTGACAACACGGCTCTACGCATGTCCGAATCAATAAGCTTAGGATCTTGTTGGAAACTACGCTTAACTAGTATATCCAAAAGCATCATTACAGGTGATACAATTTCTTTATGAGGTTTTTTTATCTCAAACAGCCACTTAAGAAAAGAACTATAAATTGTTTCACTCCTTGTTTTAGAGATTATCTCAAAAAACGAAGGCTCATCGTATTGCTCTTGTAGGGCAATAAGTTCTTTATCACTGTTAAACTCAACTATCTTATTAAGATAATACTGATAATCTTTTGTTTCCATAAACTGCATTCTTATGTTAATACTAGAATTTCATCTATTCTATCACTTTTTCATTCTCGCGACTCTACAAATATAGGAACTTTTGTCGGAAAATTCAAAAAACAAGCGAAAAAAAGTGGAGCGGCGTACAAGCTGCTCCACCTTGTGGGTTTGGAGTCTTAAAAACTTTGTTCTGTTATTCCGCAACCAACCTTTCTTCTTCTTTGATTATTTTATCAACTTCTTCTGACAGCCAATTTCTAATTTGCCCGTCTTCTTTTTCATCAGCGTTTTTCATGTCCTTTCGAGACGCTCTCTTCCATTCCCAATTGTCATTGGTGATCTTGGCCGACGGTTTCGAAATAAAGGTGTTGATTCTTTCATAATCTGGGATTCGAGCTTCTTTTTTCTTATGGAAAACCCTTTCAAGCAAAACCAACGCACCTTTGTCCCTGATTTGTATCTGATAGAACGCCTCTGAAAGCCCATCCATGTCGTCAAAGGTTTCACGAAGAATGCTTGTTGTGAATCTCACCGCACTTTTTGTGCTTCTATCATCAACCTCAACGCCTTCCATATCATTTAGCACCTCTCGGCAGATTTTGGAAATCTGCAACGTCCTATCATCGATATTCTCATAAATCAAATCCAAAGCGATTCTGTGCTTTCTGTAAATGTCATTGCAAAGTTGAACCAAGTCTTTATCCATAATAATCTGTTTTTTAATGATCTCTATATAATTGTTTATTAATACTTTGCTTTCGTCAGGCAAATCGTTTTCCTTGTTGATTACCACAGCCGTTAGAACATCATGGATATCACGATAATCCATCACAACCCAATCCTCTTCAGTTGGTTCGTCACCATCAGGAGTTAGGTAAACCATAATTTTAGTGTAGTCACCATAGTGTTGGGCCAAGGTATCGGAATAAACTTTGAGTTGTGAATTCTTCGTGTTTCCATAGGCATGTTCGTTCGCGTCAACCTTATTCTCTATGGCGATGACTATTTTGGCTTCTGACGACACTAACAAAATGTCAATGTTGTACCTTTCCCTATAGATGTTAAATGACGAAAGATTGCAAGTGAGTAATTGAGCCACCGTGTCGTCGTCCGAAATTGAATCTGACAACCTAGCCAATACGCCATATAGGAAGGCGTCCTTGAGCCCGTGACTCTCGTTCGGGTCCAACAGCCAACCTAACATATTGCTATGCCGGATCTCCGTCCTTGAGATTTTAAGTACATCAAAGATATTTATTCTTGTCGAATATTTGGACAATTTCTCGAAACTCTCGGTATCTTGTAACAAAACCAGCAAGGCTTTTTTCAAGGTTGGAGAATCATAAATAACTTTTTTAATTTGTTTTCTCATCGTTCTTTGTATAATATTGCTTTGAACGTTGCAAATATAGAAACTTTTGTCTCAAAATTCAAAAATTGCAGCAAAAAGTAGAGCGGTTTCGCACCGCTCCACCTGTGACTGCTCAAAACCCTATCCTCTTTCGCGTAACGCTATTGTTCAGCTGTTCGCAGCGGCAATAGCTTTCAAGCACAGGAAGCATCTCGTCACCGGTGCCGTAGAGGATGCTGTTGATGGCGTGCTTGCGAGCCTCGTTCTCGATCTTTACCTCCGATAACTATCTATGGATGATTTAGTTATCTCGAAATTGTCAGTCGTCTTGATTTGATTGTGTTTAATCATCAACGACAGTTGTTTAACATTCACGTCGCTTTCGGCAAGATTGGGGCCTAAAACAATGCCACTTAACACCAATGGAAAGGCATTGTTGTTTTTATCGATGGAGAAGCTTACCAAAGGTGCGACGATGCCATTCTGTGCGTTTAAAATCCAGTCGAGTTTATTGCCTTTTATGGCTTGCGACTCCTCCAGTGAGTAGAGCAAACGCACTTCCTCTTCCATGGCATACTCTTCCGGTTTGAAAAAATGCAACCAACTATGGAGATGGCTTACCTCAAAACTTCGTCCTTTCAAAGCCTTGCATAACTTTGACGCGAGATAGGTCAGCTCTGCATGGGCATCCTTTTTCGCATAGCTCACTTTAGCCAAACAAAAACCTTCTGGGAGAGGTTCGTTGATTTCATATCGCAAGGAGACGCCCTTTGTGTCATCTCCATACATTCGCCACAATCCAAGATCGTCCTTTTTTGTCATCCGACTACCCGATAGCAAGAAATACAAAGAGTCGCTGCCATCATCCATAGTCCTAGCCGCCCATCTTGACAACAGGTTGGACGATGGCATAGCCTGCCCCAAAAAGCGTTTGGCATAGTCGGTTTCCGTCTTGTCGTTCATGCATACCACATTGCACATACTTTGCTTCTTTTCATTCATAGTTCTGAACGCACTGGCGAGGGTGGTGTAACGACAAATCCTCTTTGGCATACCAGAAGCGCTGCCCAACAATGATTGGAAAAACAGTGCCTCATATTCTGGACGAAACATGAAATAGCTACCGAAATCTTCAATGATTTCATCAGCCGTTTTGGCCTCACGCAAGCTATCGAAAAACGTCTTCATCCGCCCTCTAATCAGTGAAGAATAAGTCTTTTCAAAAAATTGCGACAAATCTGAAACGCCGATAGGATCGAGACCTTTAAACTTGAAACCCGTAAGCGTTTGCAAAAGCGTATCGGTACCGCAACGAATTGGGCCACGTGTATTCCTTGGATAAACCGTACATGGAAAGTCTTCAGGAATGAACGCATCGGTATCGTTCACCACAATATAGAATGCCGCAGTGCCCATTTTTTCCTCATGGATATTCATGCTTTTCTTATCCATCTTTCCCTTCTCGTCAAACTTGACGTAAGCGAACTCTTTGTGGTTTCGCAACACCACAAAATCGGAAACGCAACACAGGCCATCATTATACGGTCTAACCTCAAAACTACCATCCTTCTTGGACAGACAGTCTTCCAAGACACAGAAAACTTCGTTGATATGCATAGGTGTCATTTGTTGGTTTCTAATGCAACAGGGGCTTTATCTGCAAGCAGCCATTCGCCGACTTTTAGGCCTCTATCTGCTGCATTGATGCTATTTTAATAGTTTTTTATACTCTTTTTTCCTCTCCTCATAGGTGTCAGCATCTTGCTCGTTTTCAAGAAGTATGCGATAAATAGAAAGAATCAGTTTACTGTTGTTTTTATAGAACTGTTCAAGCAAATTTCTGTCTGATTCAGACAAGGGACTTTCCTCTATCGGGATTGGCAAAACAGCATTAATGGCCTCAAGCCGATCTTCTGTACCTTTTCTGTAATAATATGGCGTACCTGAAAGCGCATTAAACAGGCGTTTGTCATAACTCTCCCACAGCATACCGTCGCCGCTCAGGAGCAAATCGTGGTAGCATTCCTCCGTAATGGGTTTGATATCGAAGCCATTGCCCAAGATTTCGTTGATTTTAGGAATCTTATCTTGCGGGATGTCTTCTCTCACATAAAGTCCGGTGAAAGCCGTAGGGAGATAATGGACACCTGGACCAGGCAAAGGTTTGTCGCTGTCTCTTAATACATGTTGATGATATTTCACACGTGCATATAAACACTCAAACTCCTTTATCACTTCATTAGTGGTTTTCCCCGTTCGGGAAATATAGTCTTTTATGGCATCCTTCAGCGCTTCTGCAATCGTTTTATAAGCCCTCTTGTTGTATTCGAAAAGATGCGTCGGGATGTAAAACAGTTTGTCTTCAGTTTCCTTTACGACATAGATGAGAAATCTTGCTCCTCCTTTCTGTGCACCTATAATATCTTTGAAATCAAGCATTGATTTTTTCTCACTGTGCTTTTTTGTGTAATACCTTAGTGCATCTTGAAGTGCCTGATCAAACGAAAGGCAGTCTGTCCCATCAAAAGAATAGAGCTTCCTGCCTATATGATGGCTTACGGCCGCTTCCAACAGGCGCACATTTTCAATATTCCCCATAAATTCCGATAACATCTGTTTTTCGGTGTTACCGATAGCCATAATAGACAGTTCCTTCGCACCTAATTTCAAGTCTTCATCATCGGCATCAGGCATAGCAGGCAATTCTAGGCAATTGGCATATTCTCCCAAAATCACCGTGTCGCGTTGATTCATGTTTTGCTCTTCCATCAAAGGAGCTATTACCTTGTCAAATATGTCTTGGTAGCATATATGTACATACACTGGCTTCCCATAATTATCTTTACCGGCAGGCTTCATGTTTTCAGAAACGCTGCCATAATTTGAGAGTTCCCTTTTGCTGATGGGTGAAAGATACACAAAGAGTTGGAGGGCCTTTCTACCGTCAGCACATGATTCATAATAATGTTGTGTTTGGTTATCGTGCTCTTTGGAAAGGACCTTGTTTTCTATAAATACTTCGACAATTCTATTACCCTTTTTCTTTAAGGTGGAAGTCAAATTGTACCTCAAGAAAACATCAAGCCTTTGTTTCTTGTCAAAATTGGCATTGACCTTCTTTCCATAGTCTTCCAAATAGCTGTTTAGAGGATATTCCGTTTGCTTGTCGGCTACCGAATCAACAGAAAGAGATCTCGTGAGAACGGCATCGACGAATTCTTGCGGAATATCAACCCCTTGCTCCTTTGCTCGCATTATAACGATATCGAAAAAACGAATGAGCGTCATCTTATTTGAAATGTCAAAGTATCGGCCTCCCAGCAGTTCAGCAATCATTCTGCTATGTACCATTTCGTGCCGACTTTTCCCAATCATATCAAAAAGGTTTTGCCTGGAAACATATTCAACCACTTTTGAGTTTTGGACATTGTTATTAAATTGTTCAAGCAATTCAACCGTTCTGGAATGATAGCCTTTTGATATCCATTTCATTAAATCAGCCATATTTTACTATTATTTAAGTTCGTTATGCAGTTGGTTCTTTCTTTACTGCAAATATAGTAACTTTTAGCGGTTTCGGGTTGTCAGAATGGTTTTTATTCAATCGCTTCCACTATAATGCCCAATGTTTGTGCTTTCTCTTTCAGCTTATCGAAATCGTTCTTGCGCCACATCTTTACACTCCGCACGTCACCTTCTACAAAAGGCAACTTGTGGGCATCATCCCAATAGAAATCCCAATTATCTTGGTCGGTGATTTCGTTTCCGAAATACTTGCTATCCTTCACGTCCACAGTAACCGTGTCGTCGAAGTCATAGAACAGGAACGAGAGCCAGCGCTTATCATAGTAGGAATTCAAATCTGTTGTAAAGGTTTGCCGCAAATGGTCAATGGTAAGCGCATCATTGGGATGTTGCATTTTCCACTGTTCGCAAAACGCCTTGAAGATGAGGAACGACGCTTCGCTCTTCGAAGCTGGACGGCCATTGTCGTTCAGCCATTCTCCGGCTTTTAGGCCTACAAGATAACGAGTATTGTCGCGGTTGCTGGCTTTGACGATCTTCCTTACGGCCTTCATCTTTTCCTCGTCGCCCTTGAAATGGTTGTACAACACGATCTTGAACAGGTTCTCGTTGGCATTCCAAAACTGATCAATCATCGTCTGTTTATCCTCCACGGCACTGGCCTCCTCACCAAGCAAAACCTGAGCTTCATTTGGATAGATGGCCGACAACGCTGTCTTGAAAGCCTCCGAAGCGAAGATGGTTTCCAAGTCATGGCTTTCCGTGTCGGCGATGGCAAGGATGGAATAGTCCTTGACATTCTCGCCATCCCTGTTTGACGGGCAACTTAGGTTGCGCACATAACCGTCGATAAGTGCCCTTGTGTCAGCCGATGACGCCTGCGAAGCCGACACCATGGAACATGGCTGAAGCACATGGTCGAGCAGATCCTGATAAGTGATGTGGATGAAAGCTTGGTCAGTGGGTCCTTTCTTCGTATCCGAAGGCGTAAGGTATACCAATAGAGGTTGGCTGTAGTTAGGGTCGGGACAAACAACGTTTTTCAAGATGTTTACCGCTCTCATATAGCGAGTGGTCTGTGCTCTTTTCGGATCGTTGGCATTCCCTTCGGTGCTATAGATCTTGTTTTCCACGACAATAGGTAGGCTCCATCGCTGTTCCACACCGTTCTCGTCTTCAAACTTGATGTTCAGCAACATCCAAATATCAAAGCGGTTTTGTGCATCCTGCTTGAATCCTCCGTTGTCATTGGTTTCAACAACATCCTTGAATTTTTCGCTGTTTCCATTGGCGAGCCCGATGATGGATTGTTCCGTCTTGACACATTCCATCTGCATCGAGTAATTGCCGGTAATCAGGTGTTCGCGCACTTGTTGATAATAGCACTTGTACTCATCGTCAGCCTTGGCCGCGACAAGGGAGAGCAACTTCCTCAGCGGCAATTCCTTGAGTCCGTGAGCTGATTCAGGGTTGAACAGCCACTCGAGGAATGCGCTATGTCGCTTCTCGCTGCGCTCGACACCCAGCACATTGAACACCGTGCTTTGGCTATAGTAGGCATTCAATCTTTGAAACGCCGTTTTCTTGTACAACTTCAAAATGGATGATTCAAATTCACTCATAATGTCTTGATTTACTTGTTTTCGGGTTGTCAGGATGCCGAAGTCCCATAAGAGTCATTCTTCCAACCCGCTACAAAGATATGTATTACTGCTCATTTTTTGTTGGTCCTTGTTGGTCCTTTTTTGTTTTATGTTGGTTGTCAAGATGTTAGACACGGGACATAAGCTTCGTCCCGTGTCTCGTGTCAAATCATTTTGCAGTTAAATTTTGAACGGTTACTTAATAATCCATGATTCCAATAAGGATTCCAATTCCGATTGACCAAATTAATGTACCCATGATGTCTTGTTTTTCGTTGTTTATTATTTTGTTGTTTGACGCTACAAAATAGTAACTTTTTTGGAAAAATTCAAAAATGGAAGCATTTTTTTAATTCTGCAGGTCCTCGGAAGTCACGGTATATGGATGCTGGTCGTTGCGTTCATAGAACTCAATTGAAAAATCCGGAGGGAATCCGAAGTCGGAGACGATGTCGAAATAGACGCCTTCCGACTCGTAAATCCAATCCTCTGCATCCACATTATACACCCGCTGGATTTTCAGCGTTTCGCTCGACAGATGCACCCCGAAATAATTGGCCTCAGCCTTAATCCAATGGGCCTCACCATCCTTGACGAGGTAGAATAATCCATTGGGCATGTACATCTCGTCGCGGATCTTTTCGATGATTTCAGGATGCTCGTCATCTTCGTCTTCAAAAAAACATTCGTGATACATATCATCGTAGGTCTCAAGTTCGTAAGCTTCGAACTCCTTCTTCAACTCGTCGGGCAGTTTGTTATAATCGTCGTCGTACTCCCCAGAAAAATCGATTCCTTTGTTTTCGAGGAAATAATAAATCTCCTCGCTGTCGTCCACGCCCATGAAGGCGCTCCCGACCGTCTCCATACCTGTGTCCAACACCACGCCGGTCTCTTTGTCCCTAATCTCGAACTCAAACCGTGCGTCGCAGCCATAGAAACTCACGTCCAACAGCTCGAAGTCGGTTACTCTGATGGACACATTATCGTCGATGTATGGTTTGATTTTGTTCATATCATGTAAAGTATAGGTT